>ERZ827363.3960-NODE-3960-length-10825-cov-10.724605_pt1 | contig 10825 bp, 8 predicted proteins | sample MGYA00519776_ERZ827363 | MGnify/ENA primary metagenome ERZ827363 (study PRJEB31778, sample SAMEA3449288) | human gut metagenome | biome: human gut; feature: human-associated habitat; material: faeces | place: United Kingdom | collected 2010/2012 ...
CGCTCATTCCCGACGGCAATTTCCGCTGGATACGGACGAGCCGCGATACGGAGAGCGACAGGATATGGAACGCCGCACCGCATTCCGGCAGAGAGATAGAGATAACCGGCGGGGACGTATGGCGCAAGGCCGTTTTCGACTGCGAAGTGAATATATCGACAACATTACAATAAGCATATGGCAATCAAAGTAGCACGCGGACAAGTCACCATCATCGACCAGAATGATGCTGTCTCCTTACAGGCGTTTATCGGTTCCTCGCAACCGCTGACCCAGGTATTCAACAAGGATACCGGCGCGTATGCCCCCTCGTGGGCGGCATCCCCGTATCTGATATTGACCCCTTCTCTGTTTGTCAGCGGCAAGGCGGCCGTAGACCAGATCTCATCCGTCGGCAACGCGGCGACATTGACAGCCGGTGTCAAGAGCGGCTCCGCCAAATGGTACAAGGACGGCAAGGCCATAACTTCAGGACAGGACAGCTGCACGATCGGTGCGGCTTCCGCCAAATACGCCCTGACCGTCAAGGCAAACCACATGACCGTTTCCGCCCCACAGGTACGGTATACCTTCGAGGCAATATACATCGATGCCAACGGGTTGGAGATCCCTTTCCGGGCGGATATCCAATTCACCCAGCATCTGAACGCGGGGGCGATGATTGCCGCCGTGGCTTATGCTCCCGACGGCATTGTCTTCAAGAACGATGAAGTGGCTGCGCTCAAGGCGCACTGCGACCTGTGGCGGGGCGCCACCATCGATACGACAAATGTAACCTATGCCTGGGGCATCAAAAATTCCGCAGTGTTCGCCAACACGACACTTACAGCTACGGCAACAGCCGGCGCAACCACCGTTACCGTCGCTTCCGTCACCAATATGGAAGCCGGGGGTAAAATCTCGATCGGTTCCGTGCAGTACACCATATCGGCGGTAAGCGCTTCAACCAAAGTGGTAACGCTGACTTCGGCACTTACGGGGACCAGTGCTTCTGGCAGTCCGGTATCCTGCCCGTATTACAATGCAATGCTGGGTGCCGGATGGGCCTGCCTGACTTCCACCAATCCCTGTGGAGTGACGGCAGGCTGGACCACGAACGAGATTACCATTACGGCGGATGCCGTGCTGAATTTCGAGACATTCAAATGCGCCATCAAGGATACGGATACATCCGCAGGCAACAGTTCGGCAAACAAGGTGGTCTGCGACATTATCTCGTTCACGGACATGTCGGATCCCATCACGGTGGATCTGGTCAGCCAGAAAGGGTTTACAATCAAGAATAACGGCAACGATGTCGATGCCAAGGCGGTACTGTACCGTAACGGGGAGGAACTGGATGCCGGCGGCACAGCCTACACTTACACGTGGAAACTATGGAACCCGGCCGGAACATCGGTCATAAAGACCTATACGGGAAAATCCATCACTGTATCGAAAGCTGATGTGACCGGTAAGGGCGTGCTCATGTGCGAGGTGTCGAAATAACAGGAAACTTTACAGTCTTTTATGGAGACGACTGATGCGGACTTATCACCGGCTCCGTGTATGGACATGACATGACGCTTGTTATATATTATAAAATATTGATTAGTATTAATTTGAAAACAAATATCCGGTTTTACTCCCCAAAACGTAAAACCGGATATTTGTTCAGATCGGTCAGTTCCATGTATGCTATATAAGGAAACAACCGGCACCATTTCTGTTTTATACCTTCTTTTTTCATCCGGCTCACCACCGGAAGCCTGTTTTTAGAAATACACGTTCAGCATAAGATATATGTATGCCTTTTTATCTTTTCCATTTGGATGCTGGAGTTCAAACTGAATTTTATCTTCACGTGCCAGCCATCCGATCGCGCTGGCCAGTTCCATGTCATCCATACCAGTACCTTTTTTAACTTCCGCGATTTCCCATCTTTTATGGGCGTCTGTACTTAGGAAACGCCATAAGATTCCTGCATTTTCGCCAATAATGTGCTTGTTCATAATTTTCCTTCTTATAAAGTTGTTTTTTATACATCAAATGTACTGATATTTATAATCCATTGACACGAATTTACTGTTGGATTGCAATTTACCCTCCCCCTTTTGTGTTACTTTAACATACTAAAGAAAATTTAGTATTCCGCAAGATTGAATGTATGTACCGGTCAGCCGGGAATGTTCCTGTTGTACAGTTATCCTTTTACAGGGCTTGTTGTATAATATTATTCCCGTCCGTATTCAAATAAACACCTGAACTTATATCCGCTTTTATGGTATCCATCCTTGAATTTTTATCCTCTATTCCCTGGCTTTTGGCCTTTCCGCTGTCCAAAGGGAAACTTATCCTGTCCGCCACGGTTGTGTTGATATTGCTACCCTCCCCTTCATGTTCTGCGTGTTGATTTCCCAGTTTAGCGGCAACCCGCCGCCATTCTTTCGCCCTATACTTTCCGTAAAGAACATATATGGCAAAGACATTGGTTGCCCGTGGCCAGGCGACAATCCACATACAGAAAGACGGCTATACCATCAGCCAGTCGCTTGGAGAATATGTCTTCCCCGCGGATGCGGACGGGAAGATCCTCTCCACCGTATCCGTCACTTCCGCCGTCAAAGTCACGCTCGGGGATTCGGGCTTTACCGGCTTCTCCATCGGTAGGGTCGTCAAGCCTGCCGGGTTCTCTTCCATATCCGTCAACAACAGCAACAAGACCATCACCTATACTATTACGGCGGGTACGGCCACGCTGGCCGACCATGGTACGGTTTCCATTCCCGTCATCATATCCGGAGCTACCTATACCCTGTCATTTGCCTGGTCGAAAGCCAAATCCGGTACGCCGGGAAAAGACGGTGCAGATGCCTCCATGCTCGGCTGGGTCAAGGAGTGGAACACGGGCAAGACACTTATCAACAACAATACGGTCATTACCCCGAAACTGTTCACCGGTATCAAGAACAGCGACGATACTATTTCCGGTATTGCCATCGGTTCATTCCCGCTTTCCGTCAAGACAGCTTCCGGAACGGTTACTGTAGAAACGGTTGGTGGCATCCATGGCTTCAAGGACGGTTACAAGACCTTTTACGTAGACAACGGGGGCAATGTGCAGTTAGGCAACGGCAGCCAGTCCATCAAATACAACGCTTCCACCGGCAAAATCGAGTTCGGAGCTGATGTCAGCCTGAACTGGGTCGGTGCAACCTATATCAATAAGGACGGTATCTTTACCGGAACGCTTTCCGCCGATACCGTGAAAGTGTTGCATCTCGATGCCTCGCAAATCATCTCGGGAACAATTTCAGCTTTGCGTATCGATGTAGTTTCCCTGAAAGCCTCGCTCATCACCGCCGGAAACATCAATGCCCTGACCCTCACGACCACCAAGGGAACCATCGGAGGATGGAGTATCGACAGTGACAGCATCTATCGCGGTACGAAGAAGAATACTGCCAACACCTATACGGCAGCATCCGGATCGATGACTGTCGGGGCAACAGGTATCCGTGGCTATAAGTGGCGTTTTGAATCGACGGGAGCCGGTGCGGTGGCGGGCGGCAATATCGCGTGGGACGCTTCCGGAAATGTTACTTTCGCCGCTTCCGTTTCCCTTCAATGGACAGCCCCGATTGATTCCATAACCACCGCTCTGGGTGGTAACACCTATCCCAAACTGACAAAAATCACCGCGGCAGGTATTTATACCGGGAGCATTACCGCCGGTCAGATTACTGTCGGCACCATTTCCGCCGACCGTATAGCGGCGGGCAGCATCAACGCCTCCAAACTGGATACGGCCAGCGTGAAAGCCTCGCTGGTTACGGCAGGCAACATCGAAGCCCTTACGCTGAATGTCACCAAAGGCAAGATAGGAGGTTGGACGATCGGAGTGACGGCATTGAGCGGCAGCCATATCCTGCTTGACAGCGGGAACAGGCGCTTGGTGGTCTATGGATTGAACTCCAGCGCGACATCCGGACAACGGGTACAGCTGTATTATGGCAGCGACAGTGATTTCGGGCTGTACGCGACCAACAGCGCGGGGGCATGTATTGCCCGTCTCGGCTCACAGAACAATATCGCCGGGTGGACGATAGATGTGTCTTCCATCCGGAAAGGCAACGTGGTGTTGGGCAGCGACGGTTCGATAACGAACGGTACCAAATGGAAACTGAACAATGACGGCAGCGGTCAGATCGCTTCCGGAAACATTTCGTGGGATGCGGCCGGAAAAGTCTCGTTTTCCTCCGCTGTCTCCCTGCTGTGGAAAAACGACATAGAGGCGGCTAAGAAATCAAATTACGGCTATCCCTACTACCACAAAATCGTCATCAACGGAGAAGAAAATGTATATTATCCGGTCATTTTCAAAGGCGGCGAACAAACCGTCAAGCGCGATATCCTGATCCGTCGCGGTTACAGCGAGCAGGCTCCTGCCAGTTGGAACACCTCCACCCATAAAGGCGGACTGATCCTGCTTATCAAAGCCAATTTCGGCGGTTGGGGTGGTATTGCCTATTCGTGGGACATCTATGAACTTTCCGAGATGTACTGCCGCATGTTTGCCGGGGCAGCCCTATGCGGCAACAGCTGCATGTTCGCCGTGTTCCTGCGTGGCGGCGGGACAGGCGGTGCGGTCTACCATATCTATTCCGACCAGCCGATTGTCAGCAGTGCCATGAGCCCGTCCCCCATACCGGCGGCTCCCCAGATCGCCTATAACTCGGATTTGATTTTCCAGAGCGGCTCCACGAAGGCAAATGCCCCGGCCCCACGTACATTGACCGCCTCCGTGGAGGAAGAGATACGGCGCAGGCGCTTTATCGCACTGGCACAGGGCAGCGACAGCACCCTTGCCGCCCATCCGTTGACCTATATCGGTTCTACGGGAATTTACACCGGAACATTGACGGCGGCGCAGGTCAATGCCGTCAGCATCAATGCATCCAGTATCAAGGCCGGGACACTCTCGGCTGACCGTATTGCGGCGGGCAGTATCAATGCCTCCAAACTCGATGCGGCCAGCATCAAGTCCTCTATCATCAATACGGCCTATATCAACGGACTGAGCTGTACTTTTACCAAGGGGAAAATCGGTGGCTTTACCATCGGGAACGACAACATCACCGTCGGCAGTGTCGGAACAGCGGGTGCCATACCCTTGCAGATCCGTTCGGCATCAGCCGGAAGCGGTTACTGGTACACGGGAGGATACAAACCGTTGGGCATTACGCTGACCTGGCATCAGAACAGCAATGCCGGCCATATTGTATTCGGACAGATTGCGGCAAACGGGAATACGGTCAAGACGGGATTCATCGGCATACAGATGATGTCCTGGGACCATCTGGAATACTTCTGCCTGTCGGCCAATTATACCAAAAGCGGAGCGAAGGAGGTCTATAACCGTATCGCCGGGTGGGCATTCGACCATAACCACATCTGGAAGAACAACATCTCGTTGGGCTCGGACGGTTCGATCACGAACGGTACAAAATGGAAACTGAACCACGACGGTAGCGGGCAGATTGCGGGCGGCAACATCTCATGGAACGCTTCCGGTTCCGTCACCTTCGCCTCTTCCGTGTCGGCACAGTGGACGACCGGTATTACGACCGCCCAGGAACTCGCCTCGGCCATGGCGTTCGGCAAGATGCTTTACCGTGACCCCACTTTCTGGAAAGGGAACAATGGTGCCGGTATCTATAACAATTCCGGTAACGGTATGGTGACGATTATCCGGGAGCAGAATTCGACCGCACCCAATGACAGCAAGTATGTACTGAAGATACAGACCAAGGGTACGGCCAGCCCCGGCAACGGGGGATTCTATTTCGGAACGACTTGCAGCTCACGCAAGGTGCTGGTAGCCCGTATCATCGCCAAGATACCGACGGGACGCAACATCTGTTGGGCGAGCAACAATATCGGTACAGGCGGATCGAGCCGCTGGCTCACCCCCACAGCCGGAACAGGAGACTGGAAAGAGTATGTCTACAAGGTCGTCTGCGGAACCTCGAATTTCTCCACCACCCATTTCTTCTATATCGACGGGGCACAGGGAACGGCTTCCGCACCGCTGACCTGGTATGTGGCCTATGCAACAGTTTTTGATTTGACATCGACGGAGAAGTATACCACGACCATCGATGCCAACGGGATCTATACCGGTACGGTAAAGGCGAACCAGATAGTCGTGGACAGCGCACTGGTGGTAGGCGGCAGTTCCTATAACGGCAGCATATCGGTCAGAGATGCGGGCAATTCCGTCAAGGTCACCCTTGACAGGACTGGCATCACGGCCGTGGCCGGCAAGATTGGCGGATGGGCGTTAGGTACCAGCTCGCTTACGGCATCGGCTCCAAGTTCCGGACACCGCATTGTCATCAGTGCATCCGGCTATATCTATCATGACAATCCTTCCTCGGGAAAAGATTACTGGGGATTGAAGGCTGACGGTTCCGCCGCGTTCGGATGCGGGAAGATCTCGTTTGCAGCTGACGGTTCCGGGTATCTTGCCAACCAGAATATCAAATGGGACGCCGGCGGTAACGTGACCATGACCGGAACCATCAATGCCAACGCCGGAACCGTCGGGGGCTTCTCCATCGGTCAGGGACGTATCGGCTCTACCGCTTCGGGCAGTGGTTCCGGTGGCGGGCTTGCCATCTACAATGATTTGTTCCGTGTGGGAAACACCACTTCCTACGTTCTGTTGGGAGCCAACACTTTTCCTGCCACCTCGGGTGGAACCTGCGCAACGGGGCGCATCGTCAACAGCAAGGTAAATTCATATACGAACAACTACGGGCTGTATATTGATGTGAAGAACGGTCACCGGAACTATGGGGTATGGTCCAATGCCCCATTGGTCGCACCAGCCATCATCGGTCTCAAAATGAAAAGGATCTATTTCACAGGTTCCGGCTATAGCATTGATTTTTCTGACAATAACATCTTTTGCCTTTACGCCAACGCCACTTATAACATCAATCTACCGAACGCATCGTCAGTCGCGAGCATGTTCGGGTATTCGAGCCTTCCATCGGATTTCGCTTACGTGTTCACGTTGTTCTACAGTTATAACTGGGGTGGACACGTGAATATCATGAATGTGAGGAACCAGAACGGGGGCACGACAAACTACGGTATGGAGAGAGGGGATTCACTGACCCTTCTTTGCTGCAACTACCCGTCATTCCACTATCAGGCATTAAATTACAACAGCTAGTAACCGGAATCCATAGCCTTGCCCTATACTTATTAAAAAGCCAAAGCGTATGAACATTACCAACATCACTGTCACCAAGACCGCCGAAGAAAAGACAGAGAACGCCTCCTATGTATTGGAGTATTCCATTGTCAATGAGGAGCTGAGCCGTCTTCATGTTTCCGTGAACGAGAAGGAAGCCGATACGGAAGGGAACATACCCCCCGTCGGGATTATCTACATGGAACAGGGGAACATCTCCTGTAATCTTCCCGCTGGAAGGGAACTGGGCCCCATATTTCTGGACTTCGACAAGATGCAGCAATATATCCGTGAAAGTATCAATCCTAAAAAAGAATCATAATGGAACTGAGTGTCAAGGACCGCCTTTACCTGCCAACTTTTCTGCCGGCACGCGGCAACTTCAAGGAATTCAACCTCAAAAAGGAAATCCTGCGTAAAATCGCCATCGGTGACGAGGAACGTAAAGCCATCAACCTTCGTGAAAATGCGGAAGACAAGCGTATCGAGTGGGACGTGGAGAAAGAGCATCCCTTGGAGGTAGAGTTCTCCGCCGACGAGATGGCCTACCTGCAAGCCGCCTGCGAGAAGATCTCGGACGAGGAACTGCCCGACGACATGTGGGGCACCGTGGAGGCGGTTTATAACGAAATCTCCAAAGACGCATAAACCGAAATTTCTGTCTGCCGCTACTCTTTACACAAAGAGTACCCCGGTCGTACTCTTTCTTGGGTGCGGCCGGGATTTTTATATCAACACCATGGCCAGAGAGGATATCATAATGGATGCCGAATACGGGGAAGTGGAAATGTCCGGACGGGTTGCCGGAAAGACTTTCCATAACTTCCGCCTGCTTGACAGCGTGGAAGATGCCGACAATGCGGACTTCCGCCACGGGGAGATAACCGTACCGGCGGACTTCCTCTCATCGTATAGCGATGCAAAAGGTATTCATATCCGTATTTCCTATACGCCCGACAACCGGTTATTGACGGTACGGATTGCCATGGAAAGCGGTTCCGGCGGCGTGGAATATGTGCGTTGCGCAGCCACCGGCAAATGCTGGTTCCCTGTCATGCAGGAATATGATGACGGGACGAGGCAGGCGGTGACCCTGCCTTCGCTCTATGCCTTGAATGAAGACGGCCTCTATAATCTGCTGATCCGGGAAGACTGCCTGGTTGTCTACAGCGGCGAGGAGACGGACTTCGGGATCGGAGCCTCCAAGATGCAGAACGGGACATTCCTGCTCAAGGCCGTGGCCGGCAATCTCTACCAGCATCCGACTACCGGTGTGGGGCTGATAGACTTCCTGCACTCCAACATGGAGAACAACGGCCTGGCCGCCAAACTGCAGGCGGAGTTTGGTGCGGACAAGGTCGTCATCAAGAACGCCTATATAGACTCGGCAACGGGAGAACTGTTGCTGGAAACCGAGGAGAAGGAGGACAACCATGGGTAATTACCGAGTCATCACCGGACAGAACATCTATGATGTGGCCCTGCATCTGTACGGGAGCATCGAAGGGATTGTGGACCTGCTTGTCAACAATCCGGATCTTTCACTGGAAACGGAACTCCGCACCGGGCAGGAATTGACCTATACCGACGGATTCATCATCAATGCCGATGTGGTCGCCTATAACGGGATGCACGGCATTGTACCCTCCAACGGTGAACGGCATGTCTATCCCAAACATTTCACCCTCCCGCAGGCGGCCGTATTTTCGTTGTCAGCGGCACTTGTGTCCGTGCAGTGCGAGGTTTCCGGAACGGGAACGTTGGAAATCGACTGGGGCGATGACAGTGCAGCGGAAACCGTCATTCTCGGCCATATACCGTACACGCTGCACCATACGTTCGACAGCCGTGTACGCCACAAGCGCAGGATCCGGTGGTTTGCCGATGCCTCGTTCCGCCATATCGACTGGAGCGGCATGAACCCCTCGTCCGTCATCCTTCTCCGTGAGCTGCACGTGGAAGAACTGACGCTCCGGGGTTGTGCCCTTGCACTGGACGGTTTCCGGATTTTCTCGGGCACTTACCGGATAGACCTGTCCGGAAGCATGATATCCGACCTCTTGCCGCTCGTCGAATGCCGTGGCCTGATGGAACTCGACCTGTCGGAGGCGCGGATCAGGCCGACCGTATTGGACGAATACCTGATGGCTATCGTGGAACGCTACGGCAACCGGCGCAACTGCCGGATGACACTGCCTGTCTCCCCGACGGGGACTTACAGGGAGCCGGACCGGGACGAAACGACCGGGCGTTACCGTATCATATCGGGTATGGAGGCTATATGGGTCATCCTGCATGAGGAGAGCTGGAACGAAGGCGGAGCCTGGGAGTTTATCATCGACAATAAAACTTATACAGTGGAATGAGCCGTACGATCAAGGAAATATACAACGAGGCCGTTGCGGAACGCAACCGGAGGCTGGAGCTGGCGGAGTTCGCCAGCGACTCCAAGCTGTCTGTCATGAACGGCATCCTCTGGGTAGTGGCGGCAGCCATATACAGTTTCGAGACCCTGCTGGATGTCTTCGCGGTGGATATTTCCGAAGCCATCAAAGGGCGTATCAACGGTACGCCTGCCTATTATGCCAATGCCCTGCTGCAGTACCAGCAGGGGGACGAACTGACGGTGCGGGAAGACGGGCTGGCGTTCGGCTATCCGAATGTCGACGAGAGCAAACGCATCATCACGCAGGTATCGTATGTGGAGAGTACCGATGACCGGAATCTGGATAGCAAGCTGATCCTGAAAGTGGCTACCGGCACGAAAGGCAACCTTTCCGCCATACCGCCTGAAGACCTGGTACCCATCAATGCCTATATCGGCAAGTTGAAGTTTGCCGGAACACGGGTGGAGGTCATCTCCACCAAGGGCGATGTGCTGATACCGCGCCTGACGGTCTTCCATGACGGGGCCGTACCCGAATCCGAGATATATGACGCCATCGAGGATCAGCTGAACGCCTATATGATGGAAATCGATTTCGATGCCGCCGTCTATGTCTCCCGTCTGACGGATGCCGTACGTCGTGCGGAACATGTGACCGATGTCCATATTGACGAGGATGCGGTACCCGAACAGGGAATCTTCATAGCCAGCCACGATACCGACGGCCATATCCGGCCCCCGCAGCGTGTCGCCCGCATGACCCATACCGCATCGGGATACCTGAAAGAATCATCCGGCAAGGACGAGGAGGCCGGCCTGCCCAACTTCCGTGAGGCCATCATCCTGAAAATAGAGAACCATGAGGTATAAGTTATCCATAGACCGCACCGTAAACCGCCTTGTCCCGCACTATCTGTCGGGACGGAAATTCATCCTGTTCGTGCAGAGCTGCCTCTACCCGCTGCAACGCACCAACGAGTGGTTCCGCAGTTTCACGAGGGAACGGCACATCGAGGCGCGCATGACCTCGCAGGTCATCTATTTCGAGTGGTTCCTGAACTACCGGTTCGGCAAATACATCAAGGACGGTAAGGACCGCATCTTCATCAAGGACAGCACGAGTGTCGGTGTGGACCTGTATCACGAAGGGGCGGAATACCAGCGTCCTTTCACCGTATGGTACAACGGGGAACAGG
>ERZ827363.3963-NODE-3963-length-10812-cov-10.789068_pt1 | contig 10812 bp, 9 predicted proteins | sample MGYA00519776_ERZ827363 | MGnify/ENA primary metagenome ERZ827363 (study PRJEB31778, sample SAMEA3449288) | human gut metagenome | biome: human gut; feature: human-associated habitat; material: faeces | place: United Kingdom | collected 2010/2012 ...
TCGGAGCGAAAGTCATTGATTTCTATCCGGTGGCCGACATCGGCTTTGACTATAATATTGAAGTGAAACTGGTGAAATTTGTAGAAGAGAACGGAGAACCCGTATCTCTGCCCTATACACGCAAAATCACCGAAGGATTACGTCCGGGAGTGAATTACATCAGTGCGATCATCGCCTATAATGCCGAAGGGCGTGCCGTGTGTTCCGCTTTCCAGACCTGGAAAGCTTCAGGAACGGAAGGAGCATGGAGTGACGGCGGTTCTGCCGGTGATCTGGAAGAGAATGAATGGTAAAGAATGGTGTAACTCAAAAGAATGAATGGTATGAAAAATAGATTATTTGCAATAGGTGCAATGATTCTCATGATGACAAGTTGCACGCAGGACGAACTTATTTCGTCCGATAACGGCAAAGAACCGGCAACGGCAGGTTCATGTCTGACATTGGTTGGACTTTCGTCTCCGCAGACACGTGTTTCTATCGGTGACAAAACAGGGGATGTTTATCCGGTGATTTGGAGCGAAGGGGATGCCTTGGGTGTGTTCTCCCGTACGGCAGGGACCGACATCAATAATGTGCAGTCTTTATTGAGTGATGAGTCGATCGGACAAAACTCCGGTGTCTTTACTTCGGACGACGTGAAAATGGCGGAAGAAGGAGCTACGGAACTTCTTATTTACTATCCTTACCGGGCAAGTACGGAACTGGCCGAAAATGGCAACAAGATTACTTCTACCCTGTCTGTTGAGCAGGAACAAAGTCGTCCCGGCGATAGCCATCATATTGGAAAGTATGGTTTTGCGTTTGCCAAGGCTACGGTCAGCAGTCCGGATATGCTTGCTAAATTTACGTTGAACCATGCGATGGCTTATGTGAAGTTCAGCATCTCGTCCCAGGAGCTTTCTACGTACAAGCTAAAGAGTGTTTCTTTATATGACAAGGAGACAAAAACTCCTCTTTCCGGTGTATTCACAGCAGATTTGGATACGGACGAACTGACCTACGGTACGGATGTGAAACCGTATGCCACTGTTTCACTGACTACTCCCGAACTGCTCGCTTCCGCACAGGATATATACCTGACTACATATCCTGCCGATTTAAGTGGCAAAGAAGTGTACATTGTCATCACTCTGGAGAATGACCAGCAGACTGTTACCATTCCTATTCTCAAAGAAGGAAAGCAACTGAAAGCCAATGCTGTCAATACGATTGCTGTCAACAACCTGAAACTTTCGGATAACTCCTGCGAATGGTATGAGCCGGTAGAGACACGTTTATTGGCAGGAGGATGGGCTTATGGCGAGTCCAACTGTCTGTTGACGAATATTTCAACAGAAGGTGTGGATAATGTGATAAATGTGAAAGCCCGTGGTAATTTCATGGAAGTGGAAGAACCCAAGTATGCCAAGACTATACTTAATTGCGATTTGGGTAATGCGAATAAAATGGTTCGGGTAAACGGCTCTGCTACAGATATTACTCCTGTGAATGGTGATTATACGATTACGGTAACAGGGATTCAAACATACGCCGGACTACCTGGCGGTTGCGGTCAGGTGGCTATCTATGGAGCGGATCAGACTACCGTCATCTGGAGTTTTATTATCTGGATGACCCCTACTCCGGCAGAACATCCTTATGGTAATACGGGATATGTAGTGTTGGATCGTAATCTGGGTACTTATATGACGTGTGAAGGAGACAACTGGAAGCAAAACGGTGTTTACTTCCAATGGGGACGTCCTACGCCGGTCGGCTGGTCGGGAACCGTAGGTACTAATATACCTACCGAAGCCACCAACGTCCGCTTCTCTATAGAAAATCCTCGTGCGTTGCTTTATACCAATAATGTGGAGAATACAAAATCCGACTGGTATCTGGGTGCATGGACCGGTGCACGTACCGATCGTAAAGATGACTTCTGGGGTAACCCGAATGAATCGAGCACTTATCTCAATCCTTCTGACGGTCATAAATCTATTTATGATCCTTGTCCGAAAGGTTACCGGGTTGTGTCTCCCCGAGTATTGGATGAGATAGAGCAGAAAGGAGAATTTGTGAAACAGAGCGCAACTGCGGTATTTAAATATTGCTATGACGGTACGAATTACGCATATTGGCCGTTGGCAGGTTGTAAGTGGGGTTCCAACGGCGGTAATAATGGCAACAATACAGGATTGGATACCGCTAAGGGTGCCGCTTGCTATTGGTCTAACTCATCGGCTAGCAGTTATGGAAATGACAAGGATCAGGGAGCTACTTCTCTGTATTATAAAGTCTCCGATAAGACCTGGACACATTCCTCCGGTCGTTCCCATGCATTCTCCGTGCGTTGTATGAAAGATACCGAGAATCGTTGATTCTCTTCATGGATTCTCTTCATTGAGAATATGAAATAGAATTCCCCGTTATATGAAAGTTTCTGCCTGTCTCCGGATACAAGGTACTTTCATATAACGGGGAATCTGTTCTGTTTTTAAGATATTCACGAAAAAAGGAAAGAAAGAAAAGGCCCAAACAGAAAATAAACTGCATGAACAATTGCAAGAATATGCATTATCTCTCTTTATCTTGTATTTATTTCCTTGAAATATGAACGATATGGTGTAACTAAACCATCCGTTTGCCGTAATCAAACCCTTCGTTTGGTTTAAACAAACCGTCCGTTTGCTATAATCAAACCATCGGTTTCTTTTAAAGGAAGCTAAACTTGGTTTTTGAAGAGGATATATTGAGCTGGTTTGTCTTTTTCTACTGCCTATTTATAAATAGCAATCTGATATATCCTTTGTGATATGATAGCTATTTATGCTTTTGATTAACTGCTTTTATTGTAACTTGTTTGCTAATAATGCCTATTTTGTGTTATTTGCGAAATCTGTAACTCTAAATGGAGGGCGTTTTTCATGAAGTGCAAGGAAGGGCTCGAAATATAAAGAGCAGGATAGGTAAAATATACAATTCTTCATGTTGGCACTTCTTTCAGCAATCAATGTCTTTCCTTTATAAGCATGTATCTCTTTTAAATCACCATATATGGTGAAAAGCATGATAGTATGCTTTAATACTATGCTATTTATGTGCAAATTCACTGTATATGGTGAATTTACTTGTTTTTATACTAAAAAGATTCTATCTTTGTGAGAAAGTTTCTATATATGGTGAATTATGGATTTAATAGAGATAGGAAAACATATTCGCGAAAGGCGTAAGGAGTTGGGGTTGGATCAGTCTACGTTGGCCACTCTTGCAGGAATAGGGATTAACGCTTTGGTCCGCTTGGAACGTGGAAGTGGTAATCCCCGCTTCGATGTTCTTTTTAATGTCCTGAAAACTTTAGGACTTAGTATTCATATTCAATAATAGACACGCATATGAGTCGATCTGCCAAAGTCTATATAAAAGGTATTTATGCCGGTCTGTTAACAGAAATAGATCGTGAACACTATTCATTCTGTTATGATACGGACTATTATAATAATCCACAACTCCCAGCTGTCTCACTGACCATGCCCAAGACACAGCAGGAATATACCTCTTCCTATCTTTTCCCTGTCTTTTTTAATATGACATCTGAAGGGGATAATCGGATTATTCAAGCTAGAAACCTGCATATTGATGAAGAGGATGATTTTGGTATTCTTCTGGCTACTGCCCATACAGATACAATCGGAGCAATAACAATTAAAAAAATGTGATAATGGAAACTGATATTCATATTTGTCCCTCACTTTTACGGGAGACTGGTGGAGAAAGCGGATATTCACCCAAAGCCTTGAAGCAGCTTTCTGATGGGAAAAATATATCTTGTGAATTACCTTACAGGCATTTTGACGATAATGTCGGTATTGATCTCTTCAATAACAATAGCAAACGCATATCCGTTTCTGGAGTCCAGATTAAGTATTCTTTAGTTGCCGATGACGGGATATTGCGATTGACCAAAGAGGGAGAACAGGGCGAATTCATATTAAAGCCTGTTCCCAATAATCTCCGTAACAAGGAGTTTTGTCCTGCCAACGAACATTTGACAATGCAGATAGCTGCGCAAGTATATGGGATTCCGACAGCTCCTAATGGATTATGCTTTTTTCAGGACGGAACCCCTGCTTATTTTGTACGACGTTTTGATTTGTCGGAGAAAGGAAAGTTACAAAAGGAGGATTTTGCTTCTTTAGCCGGGCTTACCAGGAAAAATGGAGGTTCCGATTATAAATATGACAATCTGGCCTATGAAGAGTTTGCAAGAATTATAGATAAATACAGCTCTGTCCCCCAAGTGGATAAATTGCGTTTTTTTGAACTTATCTTGTTCAACTTTGTCTATTCTAACGGCGATGCCCATTTAAAGAACTTTTCTTTATTGGAAGAGAAGAAAGGAAGATTCCGCCTATCTCCTGCTTACGATTTATTGAATACTCATCTCCATATAAACGATGGTATCTTTGCCATGAGCAAAGGTTTGTTTGTTAATCCTGAACCGGATTATTTCGGTGGTGCATCGGCGGTTACTGGGAAGACTTTTTATCACTTTGGCTTAAAAATAGGTCTACCCGAGCGTTTGGTAAACTCTTGTCTCGAAAAATATAGTAAGATATATGAATTGACTGATCAACTGATTGAACATTCTTTTCTCTCTAAAGAATTGAAAAAGCAATATAGACTTATGTATAAGTCAAGAGTCGGGAGCTATCTTAGTGTTATTGAGTAATAATGTGCACATTATTACTCTTTTTTTATATTAAGATGAACAAGATCCCCAAAAAGATTTGTCTAACATAAGAATCTGTTCTTTTTGTCATTCTTCTTTTCTGTTCCGATAATTGGCCGGTGATGTTCCCAAATGCGCTTTTACGTATTTCCCGAAAAAGGACTGATTGGGGAAGTTGAACTCTTCGGCAATTTCCTTGATAGACTTTTCCGAACGTTTTAATCGGTATTTGATATGCTCCACGGTAGTTTCGTTAATCAAATCCAACGGAGTTCTGCCACACGCCTGTTTGATGACTTTCGAGAAATGCTTCGGAGTGTAGCAAAGCTCGTTGGCAAAATAACTCACCGAACGGTGCATACCCTTGTCCTTCGATAACAGTTCCATGAACTTCCGCAAAATATAATTCACCTGTTTGATGCCTTCTTTCGAACCTTCCATGTTGCCGGAAGCTTCGATTTCCTTATGAAGCTGCCCCATCATTTCGCAAAAGATAGCGGAGAAGAGATGTTGTATCACTTCTTTGTGGTAACAATGAGGCTCATCGTTTATTTTCGCTATAATTAAATCCCGGTAGAATCCGAAGACTGTTTGATCCTCCCCGTTGTCAACCGACTTCACCGGATTGTTGTGGATATGAATGGCAGTATTCCACGTTTCCTTTTCCATTTTAATAATACGTTGCAGGAAACGGGTAGAGAATCCGGCAAGCCTGACCTTATATTTAGGACTTAGCATTGTATGGCTGATAATCGTGTTGGGTAGACCGAGCAGCAGCTCGCCCGCCTGCAACTTATAGGTCCGGTAGTTGACGTCTAACTGGATGCACCCTTCTATACAAACCGCGATGAGAAAACAATTCAGTTTGATTGTATCATTACTATAAGGAGTCCCCTCCAGACTGTTGACTATCGCAAAGTCATCATCAATATAATCAAGGACGTGCTGACTGTCTTTAAAATCTTCTATATCCACCGTTATAATGTTCTCTTTTTCCATGTTCTTTCCTTTTTTACTTTTTGCAAAGTTGGTGAATAATCGGGAAAACAGAATGTCCCATACTTCTTCAGATTTGTTTGATATGTCGTTTATTACCAAATAGTTAGCTATAATAAACGTAAATGGCGAAAATGGGACATTTATGGAGGGAAATTGGTCACTCTTGCCTTGTTCTTTTCTCCTACTTTTGTCCAGGATTTAACAAAAGATCAAAAGAGAAAGTATGATTACAGTAAGCAAAAAATGGATACGGCTGATAGGGATTGTCGGTTGTACAGTGTGGATGGCATCTTGCAAGCAGGCATCGGATGCGGGAGTGAAATCTTCTTCTTATGCAGTAATGCAGATAGAAGCGGTGGACAAAGAGTTTTCTTCTTCCTATTCGGCGACTATACGCGGGCGGCAGGATATTGACATCTATCCACAGGTGTCGGGAACGATTGAGAAACTCTGTGTGACCGAAGGACAGAAAGTGCGCCGCGGGCAATCGCTTTTCATTATCGACCAGGTGCCTTACAAGGCCGCACTCAAAACCGCCATTGCCAATGTGGAAGCAGCACGTGCCGCGCTGGGTACTGCCGAACTGACCTACAAGAGCAACAAAGAACTGTATGCGCAGAAAGTAGTTTCGGAATTCAGCCTGAAAACGGCCGAGAATTCTTACCTCACCGCCAAAGCTCAACTGTCGCAGGCCGAAGCACAAGAGATCAGTGCCCGCAACAATCTCTCTTATACCGAGGTGAAAAGTCCCAGTGACGGAGTCGTAGGTGCATTGCCTTATCGTGCAGGCGCATTGGTAAGTGCCAATATGCCCTATCCGCTTACTACGGTCAGCGACAACTCGGATATGTATGTCTATTTCTCCATGACCGAGAATCAGTTGCTTGCCCTCACCCGCCAGTATGGCGACATGGACGAAGCGTTGAAGAACATGCCGGAAGTGGAATTACGCCTGAATGATAATTCGGTTTATAATAAGAAAGGTGTCATCGAATCCATCAGCGGCGTCATCGACCGGCAAACGGGTACTGTGGTGGCGCGCGTGGTGTTTCCCAACGAATCGCGGTTGCTTCATAGCGGAGCATCGGGCACGGTGGTAGTGCCGAGCATTTATAAAGACTGTATCGCTATTCCGCAGACGGCCACCGTGCGGATGCAGGATAAGACGATTGTATATAAGGTAGTGGATGGGAAGGCTGTATCTACCTTGATAACAGTGGCCGCAAACAATGACGGACGCGAATATGTGGTGCTGGACGGACTGAAAGCAGGTGATGAAATTGTATCGGAAGGCGCCGGACTGGTGCGCGAAGGCATGCAAGTTAAATAAGAAGGAGACTGATTATGAAAGGAAATATATTTATAAAACGGCCGGTGATGGCTATCTCCATCTCCGTACTGATTCTGGCCATAGGGCTTATTTCGCTCTTCACGCTGCCGGTGGAGCAATATCCTGACATTGCGCCTCCAACGGTATACGTAACTGCCAGTTATACGGGTGCCGATGCCGAGGCAGTGATGAACAGTGTCATCATGCCACTGGAGGAGAGTATCAACGGTGTGGAAGACATGATGTACATCAGTTCCAGTGCTTCCAATGCAGGTTTGGCTATTATACAGGTTTATTTCAAGCAGGGCACGGACCCCGATATGGCGGCAGTCAACGTGCAGAACCGTGTGGCGAAAGCGCAGGGATTGCTTCCGGCTGAAGTAACGAAAGTCGGCGTCAGCACGATGAAGCGGCAGACCAGCTTCTTGCAGATTGGTGCTTTGGTCTGCACGGACGGTCGATACGATCAGACGTTCCTTGCCAATTACCTGGACATCAATGTCATTCCCCAGATTAAACGTATCGAGGGAGTGGGAGACGTGATGGAACTGGGCGATACATACAGTATGCGTATCTGGCTGAAACCGGAACGGATGGCACAATACGGACTGGTTCCGTCGGACATTACCGCTGTGTTGGGTGAGCAGAATATCGAAGCTCCTACCGGTTCACTGGGCGAAAGCTCGAAGAATGTTTTCCAGTTTACGATGAAATATCGCGGACGCCTCAAAAGCGTGGAAGAATTCCGGAACACGGTTGTCCGTTCGCGGGAAGACGGTTCGATACTTCGCCTGCAAGATGTGGCAGAGGTGGAACTGGGTACGATGACGTATAGTTTCCGCAGTGAGATGGACAGTCAGCCTGCCGTTCTTTATATGATATTCCAGACAGCCGGTTCCAATGCTACCGCTGTTAACAAAGAAATCACTACGCAGATAGAGCGGATGGAGAAGAATCTGCCGGAAGGAACGGAGTTCGTCACGATGATGAGTTCCAATGACTTCCTTTTCGCTTCCATACACAATGTGGTGGAGACGCTGATTATTGCCATCATTCTGGTCATCCTCGTGGTCTATTTCTTCTTGCAGGATTTGAAGAGTACGCTGATTCCCTCTATCTCTATCATTGTGTCGTTGGTGGGTACGTTTGCCTGTCTGGTGGCTGCGGGTTTCAGTCTGAACATCCTGACACTGTTTGCGCTGGTGCTTGCCATCGGTACGGTGGTGGATGATGCCATTGTGGTGGTGGAGGCCGTGCAATCCAGGTTCGATGCCGGATATAAGTCTGCCTATCTTGCCACGAAAGACGCAATGGGCGACGTGACGATGGCTATTGTCTCCTGTACCTGTGTATTTATGGCTGTGTTTATTCCTGTAACCTTCATGGGAGGTACTTCGGGCGTGTTCTATACACAATTCGGTATCACGATGGCAACTGCCGTAGGTATTTCGATGATTTCGGCTTTGACGCTCTGTCCCGCTTTGTGCGCCATCATGATGCGTCCGTCGGACGGAACCAAGAGTGCCAAGAGTATCAACGGACGGGTACGTGCAGCTTACAATGCTTCGTTCAATGCCGTATTGGGTAAATATAAAAGAGGTGTGATGTTCTTCATCCGCCATCGCTGGATGGTGTGGACTTCACTGGCTGTTGCCGTTGCCTTGCTGGTTTACCTGATGAGTACCACTAAAACGGGACTTGTGCCGCAGGAAGACCAAGGTGTCATTATGGTGAATGTCAGCATTTCACCGGGAAGTACGCTCGAAGAAACCACGAAAGTGATGGACCGCTTGGAAAATATCCTGAAAGATACACCCGAAATAGAACACTACGCCCGCGTAGCAGGATACGGACTGATATCCGGTCAGGGAACTTCGTACGGTACGATTATTATCCGTCTGAAAGACTGGAGCGAACGAAAGGGCAAGGAGCATAGCTCGGATGCTGTGGTGTCTCGCCTCAACGGACAATTCCAGGCGATAAAGGAAGCACAGGTATTCAGCTTCCAGCCTGCCATGATTCCGGGTTACGGTATGGGTAACTCCCTCGAACTGAACCTTCAGGACATGACGGGTGGAGAATTGGCTACGTTCTATGAAGCGGCTGTACAGTTCCTCGGTGCTTTGAACCAGCGTCCGGAGGTAGCAATGGCTTATACCTCTTATGCTATCAACTTCCCGCAGATATCGGTGGAAGTGGATGCTGCCAAATGTAAGCGTGCAGGAATTTCGCCGAGTGCGGTGCTCGATGCGGTGGGCAGTTATTGCGGTGGCGCGTATATTTCCAACTATAACCAGTATGGTAAAGTATATCGTGTGATGATGCAGGCTTCGCCTGAATACCGCCTCGACGAGCAGGCACTGAATAATATGTTTGTACGCACAGGAGACGGTGAGATGGCTCCCGTCGGACAGTTTATCACATTGACAAAGGTCTATGGTGCCGAAACACTGAACCGTTTCAACCTTTACAGTTCCATCGCAGTAAATGGTATGCCCGCCGACGGCTATAGCACAGGCGATGCCATCAATGCCATTGCCGAGGTAGCTAAACAGACTTTGCCCGTGGGCTACGGATACGAGTTTGCAGGAATGACGCGTGAAGAAGCAGAGACAAACAATACGGTTATAGTTTTCGCTATCTGTATCATATTCGTTTACCTGATACTGTGCGCGCTTTACGAAAGTCTGTTTATTCCGTTGGCAGTCATGCTGTCCGTACCTTTCGGACTAATGGGCAGTTTCCTTTTCGCCAAACTCTTCGGACTGGAAAATAACATTTATATGCAGGTGGGACTGATTATGCTGATCGGTTTGCTGGCAAAGACGGCCATCCTACTTACCGAGTATGCATCCACCCGCCGCAAACAAGGAATGAGTATCGCTGCCGCTGCCATGTCGGCCGCCGGAGTCCGTTTGCGTCCCATCCTGATGACTGTCCTTACCATGGTATTCGGCATGTTGCCATTGGTATTCGCATCCGGTGCCGGAGCCAATGGAAATATTTCGTTGGGATTAGGAGTTGTAGGAGGAATAACTATCGGTACACTGGCATTGCTCTTCGTTGTTCCCGTCTTCTACATTATCTTTGAATTCTTACAGGAGAAAATCCGTCCGCCGATGGAGGAAGAAGCAGACGTACAAGTGTTGCTTGAGAAGGAGAAGAGTGAAGCTGAACGGAATAATAAATAAATGAAAGAAAAGATGATGTATCAAAGTGACATATTTTGGGTAGAGCAGTTGATAGCGTATTGCATTGCTGCTATTCTATGGTGCATTATTGATAAAATCAATTCTAGGAAACATATTAAAGATACTGAAGAATGAAAAAGCAAATCATCACATTAGCTGTCACTGGCCTGCTGCTGAGCAGTTGTGGCATCTATACTAAATACGAGCCCGTTACTTCCATCCCCGACCAGCTTTATGGCGGGGAAGTAGTGACCGAAGACACCGCCAGTCTGGGTAATATGGATTGGCGGGAACTTTTCACCGATCCTTATCTGCAATCCCTCATTGAAGTGGGATTGCAGACCAATACTGATTATCAGTCTGCCCAGCTTCGCGTAGAGGAAGCACAGGCAACACTGATGTCTGCCAAACTTGCTTTCCTGCCTGCCTTTGCTCTTGCTCCGCAGGGAACCGTGAGCAGCTTCGATACGCAAAAGGCAACGCAAACTTATTCGTTGCCTGTCACTGCCAGTTGGGAGTTGGACGTCTTCGGCCGTATGCGCAATGCCAAGAAACAGTCGCAAGCTCTTTATGCTCAA
>ERZ827363.3971-NODE-3971-length-10795-cov-3.957821_pt1 | contig 10795 bp, 5 predicted proteins | sample MGYA00519776_ERZ827363 | MGnify/ENA primary metagenome ERZ827363 (study PRJEB31778, sample SAMEA3449288) | human gut metagenome | biome: human gut; feature: human-associated habitat; material: faeces | place: United Kingdom | collected 2010/2012 ...
AAAACCGACATTTGCCGGAATTGGCGTTTCTTATATTAGGGACTTATTTTACAGCCCCTTTTCTTTATATATAGTGATCAATGTCTGCGGAGTAGGCATTTTGTGTATTATATTACTTCGTATCAACCCGTCCAACCAGATAATCAATTGAGCAATGATAAATATCTGCTAACTTTATGAGAATGTCAATTGGAAAATCACGAAGCCCTTTTTCATAACGGGAATAAACATCCCGGTGCAGACCAAGCATGGCAGAGATTTCTTTTATAGTAAGATCGTTGTCTATTCTCAAGTCCTGAATTCTTTGAAACTTCACGTGAGTGTCTCCTCTAACTTAATAGACAAATTATAATCAAAATGCTATAATTTAATTCATAATAAGACCGTTTAGTCGTATTAAGAGAAATGAGATATCTACGAAAGGAGACCAGTTATGAAAAAACGTATGATAGCATGGCTGCTTTGTGCCTGCATGACGTTTACGGCAGCACCGGAAATGCTGCTGGCGGATGTGGCAGGGAATGCACAGCAGACACAGGAAGAAAACAGTTTCAAAGAGAAAGGGACTGTGGAAACACAGACTGTAGAACAGGATGATGAAAAGTCAGCAGTGACAGAGAAAAAAGAAACAGACCAGGCAGATGAAGAAGATCATAATGCCGGACGTCTGGCAGAGGAAGAGTCCGGGGCGGCCGGGACGGAAATTGTCACGGAAGAGACAGAAGAGCCAGAGACGACGATCGTCACGGAAGAGACAGAAGAGCCAGAAACGAAGGTTGTTACAGAAGAAACAGAGGAGACTGAAACAAAGAATGTCACAGAAGAGCCAGAACAGGCTGAAACAGAGAACGTTACGGAAGAAACGGAGAGTACAGAGGAGATTTTAAAAAGGGCATTATCAGGTGATGAGATCAGCCGTATCGACTGGGTACAGGAACTGGTAACATTATTTGATCTTACGGTAGATGAGGATAATTATCCGGATAATTATTACAGTGACATATCAACGGATGATTCGTTTTATCGTGATGTGATGGTGGCATGCGAGTTCGGAATGATCGATCTTGAGGCAGGAGAAGAATTTCGACCGGAAGATGCAGTGACGCGTGAATTTGCAGCGCAGACCATGAATACGATGCTTGGCTTTGTGCCGGAAACAGACAGTTATACTTATCAGGATACAGCAGATGTTACATATAAGGAAGCAGCACAGATCGCAATCGACAGAGGATGGGTTACGGTTGCTGCCGGTAAATTTCTCCCGGAACAGTCACTTACCACGGAAGAGCATGATGCAATGATCGCGGATGCAAAAAAGGTTTTGGCAGATGCGCAGATAGAGACCGGAAAAGAAAATACCTGTACATTTGCGTCCGGAGTAGTTGTTGTACCAAAGGGAACAGCCGTATCTATTGATGTGGATGGAATAGTTATGATCGAAAACTGTCCGGTTACGATCAAACAGGGAACAACATTTGCCGTGTATGTTAACGATATTGTCATGGCATATAAGGCAGAAAGTGTACGGACAGACGGAACTACAACATATATTACAACCTCAGATGCGGATGATGGCGCGGTTTTAAATGTTGACCAGCAGGGCGAACTGGATGTTGATATGACGGAATTTATTCCGGCAGATGAAGAAACATATGTGGTAAATGGTGTTACAGTCACAGAAGGTATGACAAGGGGGATATCCTATAAAAACAATACCCTGCGTGCAGATAAAACGATTTCCGTCTCAGATGATGTCACAGCGACAGTAAGTGTTGTGATTTCAAACATGAAAGTAAATTACAGTCTGAATAATAATGACTATTATTTTTCAGTCAGCGGAGATATGGAATACTCCTGCAATGTAAAAGGGGATGCATTTAAAGATATTAACCACACACTGACGTTAGGGGCAGTGCCGCTCGGCGGTGTTGGTATGTTGACACTGGCAATGGAATATAATCTTTCCGGGGAAGCAACGCTTACCGTGGAAAAGGAATTTGAAGCCGGATTTGCGTATTCGGACGGATTCCGTATAGTTGGAAACAGTCATAAAAAAGGATTTTCCTTTTCAGCAGAAGCAGATCTGACCACAGGTATTGTACTCTCTGCAAAAGCAACGCTCGGAATTGTCAGCGGAGATATTTATGCAAAAACCGGTGCACGTATGAACATCAAATACGTAAGGTACAGTTCCGGAACACCGACATACTGCGCGTCACAGGCTGCATATCTGTATGCATCGGTGGGGGCAAGTGCAAAGATCGGAGTTGGTATTGCATCAAAGACCTTTAGCAAAAGTATAGAGATCTGGGGAAAGAATAACAGTCCGGTGCGCGTGTACTATCATATTGAGGACGGTGTACTTCGGACATCATGCACGCGTGGAAAAGAATTTGCCGCACAGGGAGGCTGGACAAGTTATTGGACATCTCCAGGTTCGAGATATTTCAATCCGGCGGGCGTAGGAAGCTATTTTGATGCAGGAGCAGGTGCAGGCGGTGCAATCGTACCGATTTATACCTATACACTTGACGATGCAAACAGGGCTACGATCACAGGATATAGTGGAAATGCGACGGCACTTTATATTCCGGGGGAGATTGACGGGCATGAGGTTGTTGCAATCGGAGATAGGGCATTTGAGAACCGGACGGATTTGAGGACGGTGATGATACCGGATAGTGTGACGGAAATTGAAGCATATTCATTTAACAATTGTACTAACTTATCAAATGTGACATTATCCAAAAGTTTGAAGTATATGGGAGGAAGGGCATTTGGAAGTTGTGAAAAAATAACACAGATTGAAATACCAAAGAGTTTAGATAATTGTGGAAATAGTGGTTATGCATCATATCATGGACCATTTGGGGCATGTTCGGGATTGAAGAAAATTATTTTCGAAGAAGGAACAAAAGAGATATCTAATAATCTATTTCGAGGATGTACAGGATTAGAAGAAATAAGTATCCCGGCTAGTGTTATAAAAATAGAACGTTATACATTTGCAGATTGCACTAATTTGAAAAATGTATATTTTTCAAATGGCGTAAAAAATGTAGAAAATAATGCATTTACAAATTGTACTTCATTAACAAAAGTAAATATTCCAGATACAGTTGATTCCATAGGTAATTCTGCATTCTCTGGTTGTACAAATCTCATTGAGGTACATCTGCCAGATAAACTAAAAGAAACAGCATCAGACACGTTTTCCGGCTGCAAAAAGTTAACCACCATCAACTTCCCATCCACCCTGACCACAATCGGAGATTCCGCATTCTCCGGCTGTGAATCTTTAACGGAAGCAATACTTCCATCCGGGGTAGAAAAAATAGGAAGCAATGCATTTAAAAACTGTAAAGCCATGAAAAAGGCAGTGGTGCCGGATACCGTTTCGTCTATTGGAAGTTCTGCATTTTATGGATGTGAAGCCCTGACCGATATTACATTAGGCAGCAAGTTAAAGAAAATTGAGAGCCAGACATTCTACGGCTGCACAGTTCTGCCATCCATCGTGCTTCCTTACAATGTGACCACGATCGGTGACAGTGCATTTGTCAACTGCACGAAGCTGACGCAGATCACAGTCCCGCGCAACACAACTTCGATCGCATCAAATGCATTTTCCTATCCAAAGAAAATGACGATGTACGGTCCGTCTGATTGCTATGCCCAGACTTATGCAAACGGAAAAGGAATCAAGTACGTCACACAGGATATTCATGCAACCTCAGTCAGTCTGGATATTACAGAAAAAACGGCGGAGCGCTATGACGATTTCCAGCTGACAGCGACGATCGCACCTTTGAATTTCACAGATGCAGTGGTATGGACAAGTTCCAATGAAGAGGTTGCTACTGTTTCGGATACCGGATATGTGGAGATATGTGGTGTTGGAACAGCAGTCATTACGGTAACGGCTGGAAATGTAAAAGCTGCCTGTAAGATAACCGTACCGCAGCTGATAGACTGGATCGAATTTGATGAGGATGAGATCGAATTAAAAGCTGGTGAAACCTATCAGTTGAAACCATATATTTCACCTTCGGATGCCACAAATAAAAAACTCAAATATACTTCTTCTGATACGAAAGTGGCAGAGGTTTCTGCAAGCGGACTTGTCACTGCAAAATCGGAGGGTGAAGCAAAAATCCGGGCTGCGGCAACGGACGGCAGTGATGAATATGCAGTCTGCTATGTGACTGTCACCGGAAAGGCGAAAGTAACAGGAATAACTTTAGACAGGACATCAGCAGAGGTAAAAAGAGGAGAGAAGCTCACCTTAAATGTAACTGCATCACCGTCTTATGCGTCCAACAAAAAGGTAGTCTGGAAATCGGCAAATACAAAGATTGCCACCGTGGATGCCAACGGTAGTGTGACAGCAAAGGCACCGGGCCGAACGAAGATCACGGTGACTTCGTCTGAAAACAGCAGTTATCAGGCATCCTGTACGGTTACAGTACCATATAAAATTACCTACAAACTGAATAAAGGTAAAAACAATGCCTCGAATCCGTCAACTTATTATGGAAAGAAAGTAACGCTGAAAAATCCGTCACGCAAAGGATACGCATTTGCAGGCTGGTATACGGATGCAAAATTTAAAAAGAAGATCACAAGTATCAGCAACAGCGCAAAATCCGATTACATTTTGTATGCAAAGTGGACAAAAGTAAAAGTGGCGAAGGCTTCTCTTACGTCTGCGAAAAACAGCAAGAGTAAACAGATCTTACTGAAATATAAGAAAGTATCCGGCGCAAAAGGTTACGAGATTTCTTACAGTACGGATAAAAAATTCAAAAAGGCGGTCACAAAGAAAAACACGGCGAAGACATCCTATACCATAAGTAAACTGAAAAAAGGAAAGATATACTATGTGCGCATCCGGGCTTATAAAATGGATTCCACGGGCAAAAAAGTGTATGGAAAATATTCATCCATGAAAAAAGTTAAGGTCAGTAAATAGAAAAATTTAAAGTGTGTAACTGTCAGAAAATGACAGGGAAGACAGTGTCCGGATTGATATTCAGCCGGACACTGTCTTTCTTTAAAAATAGCAGCTTGTTTTGTTACTGTTCACTCGGCACCTGAACACTTTACTGTTCAGGTGCGTATGAACGTGATGTGGGGGTGAGCAGCCCCTTTTGCGAAGCAAAACTATACATGGGGCTGCGAAGTTACAGTCCGCAGGGTAACCTGTGAACAGTAACTTTGTTTTTGTACAACATGCACAAGAAATTTCAAATGAGTTGCATACTAAGGATGACGTATGATAAAATAACTCAAAGCATATTTCTATTGATGCGGACATTTATCCGATGCCATAATTATGAATCCGGCAATTCTGTCTGCATGACTATCAGGATGTATACATCCGTCTATCTTTCAAAAACATTTCAGAAATCTATGCTTTTTATCCACAAAAATGAAAAGCAGGAGATCTGGATGAGCCTCCTGCACACAGGAGGAACTGAATATGAAGAAGAGTGAGCAGGTATCAGAAAAGACGCCGACAGCCAACCGTCAGTACAAAGACACCGTATTCCGCATGCTGTTTTCAGAGAAAGAAAATCTCTTATCCCTGTACAACGCAGTGACCGGAAGTCATTATCAGAATGCGGAAACCCTTAAGATTGTCACGTTGGAAAACGCGATCTATATGGGAATGAAAAATGATCTGGCATTTATGTTAGAGACGAATATTTATCTCTATGAACATCAGTCGACGATCAATCCAAATATACCATTGCGGGATCTGATCTATATTGGAATCGAGTATCAGCAGTATCTGAATGATAAGTCACTATATTCGTCAAAGCTGCAGAAGATTCCGGCACCGAAGTTTATGGTGTTTTATAATGGAACGGATACAGTGGACGACCGGGTCGAACTGCGTTTGTCTGAGGCATATGAGCATCTGGCTGGAGAGCCGGATTTAGAGTTAAAAGTTCTGATGCTGAATGTGAACGAAGGACACAACAAAGACCTGATGGAACAGTGTCAGACATTGAAGGAATATGCCATTTATGTTGCGAGAGTCCGAAAATATGCATCAGCGCAGAATCTGAATGATGCAGTTGAAAGGGCAATCACGGAATGCATCAAAGAAGGAATCTTAGTCGATTTCTTGCGGAAGAATCGCTCGGAGGTAAAGATGGTAAGTATATTAGAGTATGATAAAGAGTGGGAAGAAAAGAAGCTCCGAAAGGCAGAATATGAAGCTGGTAAAAGTGATGGGATCGAGATTGGAAAAAGTGAAGGAATCAAAATCGGCAGAGAAGAAACTCTAGCAGAAATGATTTACAATATGAAGCAGCATGGTTATTCCATAGAGAAAATGGCAGATATAACAGGAAAATCTGTCAGACAAATAGAACAATATTTACAGTGAAACAGACAGTAAAGACATAATAGTAAGGCAAAAAGACGATTCTGACAAAAGGAATCGTCTTTTTGCTTGTAATCTGGAAAAGCTGTGATATAATACAAACAAAAGTTAGATAACACTAACAAAAGTAAGGAAAGACTTTAATACCATTCAGAATAGATAAGGATATAAGAACAATTCCGTAATGGGAAAGGGGAGCATATGTCAGAAGAAGAAAGAAAATTTTTGGAAATTGTTGATCTGAAAAAAGGGTTTGGAAGCGGGGAGACCCGTCAGGAGGTGTTGCGTGGAATGAATTTTTCCGTGGCAAAAGGAGAATTTTGTGTGCTGCTTGGACCATCCGGTTCCGGAAAGTCGACGCTTCTCAATATTATCGGTGGAATCGATAGTGCGGACTCCGGTTATATTTCCATCAACGGCGATAAGTTAGAAGAACTCGGAGAGAAGAAGCTGACACAGTACCGCAGAAAACATTTAGGTTATGTATTTCAGATGTATAACCTGATCGCAAATTTAAATGTCAAGGAAAATATTGAGGTTGGTGCATATTTATCAGACAGTCCGCTCGATATTGACGATCTGTTACATACGCTGGGACTTTATGAACACAGGCATAAACTGCCGAACCAGCTTTCCGGCGGCCAGCAGCAGAGGGTTTCCATCGGGCGAGCCATTGTGAAAAATCCGGATATCCTGCTTTGTGATGAGCCGACCGGAGCACTTGATTACAATACCTCCAAGGAAATATTAAAGCTGATTGAGAATGTCAATGTCAAATATGGTAATACAGTTATCATGGTTACACATAACGAGGCAATCCGGCATATGGCAGACCATGTCATCAAACTCCGTGATGGGGCAGTGCGTCATAACGATATCAATGAACATAAAATTTCAGCGGCAGATCTGGAGTGGTAGGGAGCTGTACTGGCGCACAAACTTGTGATGCGCTTAAAAACAGCGCAAGAATGGAGATTAGTATGAAAAAGAAAAAAATCAAAAATCCGCTTATCAGACGAATACCGAGAGAATTAACAGGAGACTGGAAAAAGTATCTTGTGGTAAGTCTGTTCCTGATTCTGATGATCGGCTTTGTGTCCGGCATGTATGTTGCAAACGAGAGCATGATGACAGCGGCTGATGAGGGTGTTGGCAGATACAAGCTGGAAGACGGACACTTTGAATTAAAAAAGAAAGCAGACGAAACACTGCTTGATGCAATTAAGACAGGCGATAAAGCAGATGTCAGACAGTATTACATTGATGAGGCAAAAAAGAAGCTGGATAAAAAGTTCGATAGTGAATTTGAAGAAAAGTTCAAAAAAGAATTTGATGAGAAGTTTGAAATAGAATTTAGGGAAAAATTTGATGCAGAGTTCCAGTCAGAATTTGATGTTTCTTTTAATGCACAGATAAAGCAGATGCTGATGGCGCAGGGACTTGATGAAACAACTGCGGGAGTTATGCTTGATACAGCAGTGGCACAGGCAAAACAGTCCGGGCAGTACAACAAAGCCTATGATACAGCATATGAAAAAGCATATCCTAAGGCACATGACGAGGCGTATGAGAAAGCGTTTGATGAGGCACATGACGAGGTATATGAGAAAGCATACGACGAAGCCTGGAACAAGGTTTTAGATGAGATCAATGAGAAATATGCGGATGCAGAAGAAAAATATGAATTGAACGATCCTGATTTTAAGGAAACTCCGGTTCATCTGTATGAAAATTTTTACAGGGATGAAGAGGAAGATCATGACAACGACGGAACTTCGGATGGAACAGTCCGTGTTTTTGCAAAGACAGATGATATCAATTTTGCATGCCTGATGGACGGAAGTTTCCCGGAAAAAGAGGATGAAATTGCCATTGACCGTATGCATGCTGACAATGTCGGGATAAAAGTCGGCGATGAGATCACAGTCGGAGAAGAAAAATATCAGGTCGTTGGTCTGATCGCATATGTCAACTATTCCACACTGCACGAAAAAAGCACGGATCTGATGTTTGATGCCTTAAAGTTTAACGTTGCAATGGTAACAGATGAGGGATTTGCGAAGTTACATAAGACGATTCATTACGATTATGCATGGAAGTATGAAAATGAGCCGTCAGATGAAAAAGAAGAGAAAAACCAGTCGGATGATTTTATGCGGGCGTTGCTCACACAGACCGTGGTAAATGACAATGAGATTGAAGATTATGTGCCAAAATATGCGAATCCGGCGATTCATTTTGCAACCGACGACATGGGCTCTGATGAGGCAATGGGAGGTGTGCTGCTTGATATTCTGATTGTCATCATCGCATTTATTTTTGCAGTTACGATCAGCAATACGATCACAAAAGAGTCATCTGCAATCGGAACATTGCGTGCGTCCGGCTATACGAAAGGGGAGCTGGTACGCCATTATCTGTCTATGCCGGTTATCGTTACCCTGATTTCCGCATTAGTCGGAAATGTGCTTGGCTATACGGTATTTAAAGATGTTGTGGTATCCATGTATTATAACAGTTACAGCCTTCCGACCTATGAGACGATCTGGAATCCGGATGCATTTTTTAAGACAACCCTGATACCGGTCGTGCTGATGTTTATGGTCAATCTGATCGTCATTATTAAAATGATGCAGCATACACCGTTACAGTTTCTGAGGCATGATCTGAAAAAAACAAAACGCAAAAAAGCAATGCGGCTGCCACATTTTAAATTTTTTAACAGATTCCGTCTGCGCATCATGTTTCAGAATGTGGCAAATTATCTGATTCTGTTTGTGGGAATTTTCTTTATCATGGTGATGCTTGCAATGGCAGTGGGAATGCCGGATACGCTTTCTTATTACAAAGAAAATGCAAAAAATATGATGTTTGCAAAGTATCAGTATGTTCTGAAATCTTTTGAGGATGAAGATGGAAATGTACTGACGACGGACAATAAAGACGCAGAAAAATTCAGTATGTGTTCTTTGCAGAAAAAAAGCGATGTAATAGATGAGGAAGTCTCTGTTTACGGTATTTCAGACGATAGTAAGTATGTAGAAATAAAAGGTATGCAGTCCCTGCAGGAAGATGAAGTTTATATTTCCAGATCATTTTCAGAAAAATATGAACTTAATGTCGGGGATACCGTTTCACTGGATGAAAAATATGAAAACAAACAGTATACGTTTACGATAGCTGGAATTTATGACCAGTGCGTAAACATTGCAGTATTTATGCCGATTGAAAATTACCGCATGGTATTTGAGCTGGATGAAGAGGCATTCAGTGGATATTTTTCAAATGAAGAGCTAGCAGATCTGTCGGAAGATGATATTGCAACGGTGATCACCGAGCGTGATATCACAAAGATGTGTGACCAGTTAGATCATTCCATGGGATCTTATATGGATTATTTCCAGATACTTTGTATCCTGCTTTCAGCAGTTTTGATCTATCTTCTGACAAAGCTGATCATTGAGAAAAATGAGAATGCAATTTCAATGACAAAGATTCTTGGATATGAGAATAAAGAAATCGCCAGCCTGTATCTGCTTTCCACAACGATCATGGTTGTGATCGAAGATGCGGTCAGTGTTGTACTTGGAACGTTTGTTATGAATCTGGCATGGAAGGCGATCTTGTTTAGTTACAGTGGATGGTTTGCATTTGTGATCCAGCCAGCCGGATATGTGAAAATGTTTGCATTTGTGCTGATCGGATATCTGTTTGTAATGATACTGGACTTTATGCGTATCAAAAAGATCCCGATGGATCAGGCACTCAAAAATGTGGAGTAGAGATTGCTGCTGTGCATATTTATTGTGTGACCGGTAACGAAAGATTTTTCGTAAAAATTTTTGGTTGCATTAAAAATGGCATTGTGCTACTATTGCAATAGAAATTTAAAGGAGAGGAACCAATGCGGAGATAATTTACTTTTGAAACATGAAAGAAAACAGAGTCAGCAAGAGAATGTGTGTCATATATGCCATACGTTTGTCTGCTGATTCGGGATGATACATGGCATATATTGCACCGGTATAAGGAATAAAGTGCATGATATGTTGTGTAAATCTGAAGTTACAGCAGTATTGCAGAGGTGCAGTACTGCATATCATGTTGCCAAAAGTGGATTTGATTCTTGTATCCTCTCTTTTTTGTGTTAAAAAATGGCGGAAACGGACATTTGTTGTCCGGGACAATCGATTTTATCTTACAATGTGCAATCTATTGTCTGCCAGATGTGATCATAAAATATGTGAGGTGTAAGAAAAATCCCATGGCAGCATGGGATTTTTTTAATTCATAGGAAATTACGTCCTATGAATTAAAAGCCCTCCGGGCGGGATGCGCATCTCGCAGAGTAGAAGTTAGCTGTAAACAGCACCGCTCGAGCGCGAAAGAGTCGCAAGCGAC
>ERZ827363.3973-NODE-3973-length-10783-cov-13.485459_pt1 | contig 10783 bp, 7 predicted proteins | sample MGYA00519776_ERZ827363 | MGnify/ENA primary metagenome ERZ827363 (study PRJEB31778, sample SAMEA3449288) | human gut metagenome | biome: human gut; feature: human-associated habitat; material: faeces | place: United Kingdom | collected 2010/2012 ...
TACTTGTTTTACCTACTTTTGCCTAGGATTTATGGCTTCAGCCCCTACTCCTAAGCGGAAGGCCGTGTGTTCGAATCACATCGGGGACGCCAGCGCAAAACCAAGCCCGGAAGGTTTACGAACCCTCCGGGCTTGGTTTTTGCTTTTCTCTATGGAAGATAGCCGCCACAGCGCTCACACCAGCCTTGCCCCGGCGTGGGGCAGGCTTTCTGCGCCAAGGCTCTGCAGCTTTTGGGGCAGGGCGGCAAGGTCGCCGCCGGTATAGTACCAGCCCGCAGCCAGTGCTGCCAGTGCCAGCAGCAAAAGCACCACCAGTGCCTTGCCCAGCCTGCGGCGCTTCGGGCGCGGCGGCGCGGGCGGTGCCGCCGTGAGGGAGGCAGGGGTCAGGGCTGCATCCGGTACGGCTCTGCCGTAGGGCTGCCAGCTTGTGCCCCCTGCCTGCGGCAGACCGCAGGCGGCACGGCGTAGCAAATCCAGCAGCCACAGACCGGGGTTCTCGTCCGGCGCTACACACCGCAGCCAGCAGCCCTTTTTGCCGCCCACCAGCAGCAAGCGGCTTTGGGGCAGTTCCACACAGCCCACCGCCAGCGCGGCACCGGTCAGCTTCTGCATGACCTGCACCCGCGCCAGTGTGCGGGCAGGCTCTGCCTGCGGCGCCTTGCGCAGCTTGCGGCTGAGCCGGGCGGTGAGCGCGGTATTGGCGTAGCTCATGGCGCCAAAATCGAATACCTTTTCCGCGCCGGGAAGGTTTTCCAGCCGGGTCTCCAGCAGCGCCCCTGCGGCGGCATCGCTGCACACCAAAAGCTTGCGGTGCTGTTCCAGCGCCTGCACTGCGGCAGCGGCAAGAGTCTGCTCCCCTTCCCCGTACAGCGCCGGGGCAAGGCTTGTCCGCAACTGCTGTACCACCCGGTGCAGCTGCTGCGGGGTGCTGCTTTGCAGCGCCACCAGTGTTTCCGCACCCCGGCTGCGGCAGTGCACCGTGCCCTGCCAAGTGTCCGGCAGGGCTTCCACAGCCTTTTGCACGGTCTGCTCCGGTGCACCGAACAGCCGCAGCACGCAGCCTGCCGGGCGCTCTTCCTTATTTGTCATGACGCATCCCCCCTGCGGCCGCAGGGGCCGCCCTTACTCTGCCCGCAGGGTCTCGTCCAAGGCGGTCAGGGCGGCGGGGTCATGCTGTGCGCTTTCGGCCAGCACCTGCGTACCGGCAGGGGTCTTGCCCTGTGCCAGCCGCAGCGCCATTTCCAGCGCAGTCTGTGCGGCGCGGGCGCGGATGAGTGCACGGTCCGGACGGGAGACGAACAGCTTTTTCACATACACCCTGTCTCCCCGGGCAGCGCCCAGATACACCGTGCCCACAGGCCGGACGGCATCGCCGCCGCCGGGGCCTGCCAGACCGGTAACGCTGACCGCGATATCCGCACCGGCGGCCTTTGCCGCGCCCAGCGCCATCTGCGCCGCCACGGGAGCCGACACCACATTATATTGCGCAATGACCGCCGGGTCCACCCCGACAAGCTTCGCCTTGGCCTGCTCCCAGTAGGTCACAAAGCCGTAGCCGAACACCTCGCTTGCGCCGGACACACTGGTCAGGCGCTGGGCGATCATGCCGCCGGTGCAGCTTTCGGCGGTGGCAATGGTCAGGCCGTTGGCCTGCAGCGTATGCACCACCGTCTCTTCCAACCCGGCGACATCCTCATCATACACCGCATCGCCCAGCAGATCATAGAACTTTTTGGCGTAGGCGCGGCACATGGTCTGCGCCTCGGCGTCGTTCTGCGCCCGGGCGGTGATGCGGATCTCGCACTCGCCGGTCTTGCAGTAGATGGCGGCGGTGGGATTCGGATTTTCCAGCAGGTCGCGCACCTTATACTCAATATCGCTCTCGCCGCCCAGCACACGGAGGGTAACGGAGTGGAGAGTGCAATTCTGGCGCTCCATCAGCAGAGGGCGGACGCTCTCCGTCCACATGGCCTTCATCTCGTGGGGGACACCGGGCATGAGGACGGCGCAGTGGCCGTCCTGTTCGAACCACGCGCCGGGGGCAGTGCCGTGGTTGTTGATGATTTTATGGCCCTTGGTAGGGACCATCGCCTGTTTGCGGTTGTTGGGGGTCGTCTCGCGGCCGGTGCGGGCAAAGTAGCTGGTGATCTTGTCCCACTCGGCCTCATCAAAGGCCAGCTCATCCCCGAAGCAGGCGGCAACGGTCTCCTTGGTCAGGTCGTCCGCCGTGGGGCCGAGGCCGCCGGTAAAGACCAGCAAGTCGCAGCGGCTCTTGGCCTCGTTGACGAAATCGGCCAGACGGCCATGGTTGTCGCCGATGGTGCTCTCCCGCTGGACCGTGATGCCCAGATCAGCCAGCTCCCGGCTGAGGTACTGGGCGTTGGTGTTGAGGATGTTGCCGAGAAGGAGCTCAGTACCCACACTGATGATCTCTGCTGTCATGGCTCAGCCCTCGAATTCCACGTCGTCGGTGATACGCAGACGGATACGCTCGGTGGCCTCTGCGGCCTCGGCTTCCAGCTCTGCCAGACCGGGCATCCCGGCCTCGGCTTCGAGGATCTCGCTCAGTTCGGGGCGGATCTTCGGGTGCGGCGGGGTGAAGATGGTGCAGCAGTCCTCGTAGGGCAGGATGCTCGTCTCGAAGGTGTTGATGTGGCGGGCCGTCTCGACGATCTCGGTCTTGTCCATGCCGATGAGGGGGCGGAGGATGGGCAGGTCCTGGGCGGCGTCGGTACACTGCAGAGCCTTGACGGTCTGGCTGGCCACCTGTGCCAGGCTCTCGCCGGTGACGAGGGCTTCACAGCCCTGCTTCCTGGCGATGATGTTGGCAATGCGCATCATGCTGCGGCGCATGAGGACGGTGAAGAGAACGTCGGGCGCGTTATCGCGGATATACTCCTGGGGCTTGGTATACGGCACCACAAAGAGGTTGGTGCTGCCGGTATAGGGGGTGATGAGCTGGGCCAGAGCCTTAACTTTCAGTTTTGCGCGTTCAGAAGTATACGGAGGGGACGCAAAATGGATGTGGTCGAGGCCGAGGCCGCGCTTTGCCATCCTGTATGCCGCCACAGGGCTGTCGATGCCGCCGGACAGCATATTGAGGGCGCGGCCGGAGGTTCCGACAGGCAGACCGCCCTCACCCTGTATTTTCGGGCCATGGATATACGCACCGTAATCGCGGATCTCCACGATGACCTTGAACTGAGGGTTCTTGACGTCCACCCGCAGGTAGTTGTGCCTGCCCAGCAGATAGGCACCCAGCTCCCGCATCAGTTCGGGACTGGTCATGGGGAAGGTCTTATCGGAACGGCGGGCCTCGACCTTGAAGGTCTTGATGCCGTGGAGGCTGTCGCCCAGATAATCCTCGGCGGTCTGGCAGATGGTGTCGAAATCCTTCTCACAGACCACAGCACGGCTGAGGGCCGCGAGGCCGAACACCTTGCTCACCCGCTCAAAGGCGAGGTCCATATCAATGTCTTCCTCTTCCGGCTCCATGTAGAAGGTGGACTGGGTGCAGTAGACGCGGAACTTGCCCACCGTCTTGAGGCGGTAGCGCAGGATCTTCATCATCGTCGATTCAAACTGGTTGCGGTTGAGGCCCTTCAGGGACATTTCGCCCTGATAGCCCATAATGACTTCGCGCATAATAGCTTCTCCTAATATTGTGTTGTTCATCAGCCGGTGCTTTTTACTTTTTGATTCTCTGCAAGTGCTTCATACCATCCTCAAAGCGCTCGAGGAAGGCATCCACATCCTCCGGGGTGTTGTCGGCACAGAAGGACACCCGGATGGCCGTGTCGATGGCCAGCGGGTCGCGGCCCATAGCCGCCAGCGTGTGGCTGGGCTGTCCCCTGCCGCAGGCGCTGGCCGACGAGACGTAGATCTGCTTCTCGGACAGCCAGGCCAGCATCGTCTCACTCTTGATGCAGTTCTCGCTGAAATTCAGCACCTCCGGCACAGCGCCCGCCGGGCTGTTGATCTCCACCTCCGGGAACACAGAAAGCCCCGCGCGGAGGCGGTCGTTGAGGGCGCGCACAGCTTTGTCGCGGCTCTTGATGCTGCCGGCCAGGCGGGTGGCCGCGGCGGCAAGGCCCAGCGCATAGGGCAGGTTTTCGGTGCCGGGGCGGAGGCCGCGCTCCTGCTCACCGCCCAGATAGGGCGGCTGGAACGCCTGCACCAGCCGGTCACTCAGGTAGAGCGCACCGACGCCCTTGGGTGCGTGGATCTTGTGGCCGCTGACCGCCATCGTGTCGATGTTGTCCAGCTTGATGGGGACGCGCATCCACGCCTGCACAGCGTCCACATGGACGATGGTGCGGCTGTTGCGGCGCTTGACCTCGGCGGCCAGACGCTCCACGTCGTTGCGGGTGCCTATCTCGTTGTTGACCATCATGCAGGCCACGAGGATGGTATTCTTGTCCACGGCATCCAGCATCTTGTTGATGTCCAGTGTGCCGTCGGCCTGAGGCTTCACGACAGTGACGTTATAGCCCTGCGCGGCCAGACGTTCCAGCGGGCGCTGGACGCTGGGGTGTTCGAAGCCCGACACCACGATGCCCTTGCCGAAGGTGCGGGTCTGGGCGGCGCCCAGCAGGGCCAGATTATTGCCCTCGCTGCCGCAGGAGGTAAAGTACAGCTCCTTCGACTTGCAGCCCAGGGTGCGGGCCACGGCGGCACGGGCGGCGTTCAGGGCCTCTTCGCTCCGTGCGCCGGGGGCATAGAGACTGGAGGGGTTGGCCCAGTGCTCCCGCATGGCCTTGTCTATCACGTCTGCCACCTCGGGAGCAACGATGGTGGTGGCAGCGTTATCCAGATAATGCAGTTCCGGATCATGCAGCATAATTTCATTCCTGCCTTTTGTGCATAAAATATCAGGATAAGTATACCACAAAGTTCCGCATAACGCAAAATATTTGCACAGCAAAAAAGGGGCCGCTCCATGCAGGAGCAGTCCCTTTCAGCAGCTTGCGGTTCGCGTTTGGGTTCAGCCGTTCTCGTTTGCCTTCTGCAGCCAGATGCTGCCGATGTCCAGCGCATTGTACAGGCCGTTCTTGGTGGTCTGACGTGCCACGCGGGCCTCACGGGGCTTGGACTCATCGGTAGAGAGCAGCTGCAGATGGACCTTGTCTGCCACATCCACACCGCCCACGGTCTTGGTGGACTGGATCTGCAGATAAAGCACATACGGGTCGGTCATGCAGCCGTAATACAGCTCATTGTCCTTGCGGACGAGGGGCTTGCCTTTATAAGTCAGTTTCGGAGTAAATGGCATCGTGAAAGCCTCCCTATCATACTTGATTCACTTTAGTATATCATATTTATAACAGAAAACGCAAGGGCAGGTCCCCGGAATATGGGAATTTTTCCTCACGGGTTGCACGGGCCGGGGCTGTGCTGTATAATAGGGGCAAAAGTACCCATTCCGCCACAGGAGGACATTATGGCAGATTATCAGGAATATCGCCGCCGCATCCTTCACCGGCGCTGGCGCAGGATCTTCATCACCGCTGCGCTGCTCATCCTACTGGTGCTTCTGGCCGCTGTGGGCGTCCTCTGGAAGCGCCTTCACCGCGAGCCAGCCCCCAATACGGCCCAAGGCCCCACCATTCTGCAGCAGGAGCTGACCGGCAGCGAGTGGAACACCATCAGCTACACCCCGGCCCGGCGCCTCAGTGTCCAGACCCTCGACAACGGGATGACCGCGATGGATTTCCGCCTCGCGGCCCAGCCTGCCAGCCCTGCCGTGGAGCGGAGCAGCTTTTCGGACGTGAGTTTTTTGGGCGACAGCCTGACGCAGGGGATGCAGCTGTACGACACCGGCCTGCCCAACGCGCACTTCTGCGCTTATAAGGGCGTCGGCCCCAATGCCGTCGTCAACAACACCACCTGCCGCCGGGCCGACGGCGAAAAGGAAGTCCCGATGGAGGCGCTGGCCTCCCAGCAGCCCCGGGCGCTCTACATCCTGCTGGGTACCAATGTGCTGACCGCTGACAGTGATTATACCAGCTTCCTCACCTATTACCGGCTGATGCTGGACATGATCTCGCAGGCACTGCCCAACACGAAAATCTATGTCCAGTCCATCACCCCGGTCCGGCCTGAAGTGCGCAAAAAGTCCCCCGGCCTCTACAAGGAGCGGCTCTGTGAGATAAACGATGCTCTTTCGGCCATCGCGCTGGAAAAGGGCTGCACCTTCCTGAACCTCTGGGAGGCGCTGGCCGACGAGAACGGCGACCTCATCGAGGAATACGCCCAGCCGGACGGCTACCATCTGCTGCCCGCCGGGTACGACGCATGGGTAGATTATCTCTGCACCCACACCTGATAGCGATAGAAAGGCCCTCTCAGCGGCGCTGAGAGGGCCTTTTGCTGTCTTAATATCAGAACGCGATGCCGGCGTTGTTGTACAGCCAGCGGAGTGCGAACCAGCCAAAGGCCGCAGAGCCCTCGTAGAGGATGCTGTCGTCGAACCGCACCTTGGGGTGGTGCTGGCCGTAGCAGCAGCCCTGCTCCGGGCCGCCTGCGGCGATGAACATGCTCACAGTAGGCACTTCATGGCTCACGAAGGCGAAATCCTCGCTGCCGCCGCCGGGCTTGCCGCCGGTGAGGGCGGTCATGTCCATGGCGCCCTTCCCCAGCAGCTCGGTCATATAGTCCATCGCATTCTCGGCGAGGGGCTTGTCCACCACCATGCAGGGGCAGTAGTCGGCGAAGGATACCTCTGCGGTGCAGCGGAAGGCCGCCGCCACGCCCTGCGCGATCTCGGTCATGCGGGTGCGAATGAGTTCGCCGGTCTTATTCTCCGGGTCGGTAGTGCGGATGGTACCCCACATCTGGGCCACATCCGGGATGACGTTTGAAGCCGCACCCGCCTCGAAGCGGCCGGTGGTCAGCACACCGACGTCACCGGGCTTCAGCTCCCGGCTGTTGATCTCCTGCAGGGCGATGTGGATGTGGGCCGCAGCCGTGATGGGGTCGATGCAGTTTTCCGGGGTAGAGCCGTGACCGCCCTTGCCTTTGACCACGATATGGTACTGCTCACAGCTGGCCATCGTGATGCCGCCGCCCGGCACCAGCACCGTACCTACCGGCAGCGGCATTCCGGCCAGCACATGGAACATGACCGCGGCGTCCACATGAGGGTCTTCCAGCAGGCCGCTCGCGATCATATCCGGGGAGCCCTGGAAAATTTCTTCGGCAGGCTGGAATTCCAGCTTGACCGTACCTTCCAGCTCGTCCTCGTGAGCCTTGAGCAGCTTTGCTGCACCCAGCAGCATGGCCGTATGCATATCGTGGCCGCAGCCATGCATCTTGCCGGGGACTTCCGAGCTGAACTCTTCACCCGAGTCCTCGGGGATGGGCAGGGCGTCCATATCGGCACGCAGCAGGATGGTCTTGCCGGGCTTTTTGCCGCCTGCCAGCGCAATGATACCGGCCTTGCCGCAGTCCTTTGGCTCATAGCCCATTTCCGTCAGCGCCTTCTTGACCAGCTCCTTCGTGTGGGGCAGATCGAAGCCCACCTCCGGGTGACGGTGGAGCGTCCGACGCCACTGCTGCAGCTGCGGCTCCAGTGCGTGGGCTTCCTTCAAAAGCTCTTCCGATGTGATATTCATACTCATCCGCTCCTTTGTTTTTGATTCAGAAAAAGCTCTCCCGAGGGAGAGCTTTCTTGCTGTGTTATGTTCAGCCCTCGGTGTGGCTTCCTTCGGGGTGGTACTTGGCGCAGGTACACTTTTTCCACTTCAGGCCGCTGCCGCAGGGGCAGGGGTCGTTGCGGCCGATCTTGATGACGCGGACAGGCTGGCCCTTGGGCGCACCCTTGGCACCGGGGGCACCGTTGCCGGGCACATAGCCCTCGCCGGTGGGCTTTGCCACCTGCTCACGCTTGGGGGCTGCGCCCGCCTCGCGCACCTCGATGGTCAGCAGCATCTTGATGCTGGACTCCCGGATGGAATCCACCATCTGGTCGAACATATCAAAGCCCTCGATACGGTACTCGACGACGGGGTCCTTCTGGCCGTAGCCGCGCAGAACGATGCCCTGACGCAGCTGGTCCATGTTATCAATATGGTCCATCCACTGGCGGTCTACACACTTGAGCAGGCAGATACGCTCCAGCTCACGCATCAGGGGTGCGCCGTAGCGCTGCTCCTTGTCGTTCAGGACGTCCATGCCGCGCTGATACAGCATATCCGCGATGCTCTCCTGCGAGATGCTGTCATAGTCAGCGACAGTGTAGTGGAAGTCGGCGTCGGTGGTCAGCCAGCCCAGATAGTGGCGGCGGAGTGCACCGAAGTCCCACTCGTCCTTCACATCGCCTGCGAGGAACTGCTTGCAGCTGGACTCGATGTTCTCCTTCAGCATATTGTGCATCTCGGCGCTAATGTCCTCGCCGTTCAGCACCTTGTGGCGCTGACCATAAATGATCTCGCGCTGCTGGTTCATGACGTCGTCGTATTTCAGGACGTTCTTGCGGATCTCGAAGTTGCGGCCCTCGAGCTTCTTCTGGGCAGACTCGATGGTGCTGGTGATCATCCGGTTCTCGATGGGGGTGTCCTCGTCGATGCCCAGCGTACCCATCAGGCTCTGCACGCGGTCGCCGCCGAACAGACGCATCAAATCGTCCTCGAGGCTCAGATAGAAGCGGGATGCACCGGGGTCGCCCTGACGGCCTGCACGGCCGCGCAGCTGGTTGTCGATACGGCGGCTCTCGTGGCGCTCCGTGCCGATGATGAACAGACCGCCAGCAGCGCGCACCTCTTCAGCCTCCGCTTCGGTCAGGGGCTTGTACTGCGCATACAGCTCATCGAACCTCTTGCGGACAGCCAGAATGTTGGCGTCAGTAGTCTCACCATGGCCGTCGGCCTCGATGAGCAGCAGCTCCACGGCTGCGGGCAGAGCCTCCTCGGGCTTTTCGGGGTTCAGCAGCTTCTCGCAGAAGTGCTCCTTGCGCATCTGGGCCTTTGCCATATACTCGGCGTTGCCGCCCAGCATAATATCGGTACCACGGCCAGCCATGTTGGTGGCGATGGTGATGGCCCCCTTCTTACCGGCCTGTGCGACGATCTCTGCCTCACGCTCGTGGTTCTTGGCGTTCAGCACGTTGAAGTCGCGGGTGTACTTCTGCAGCATCTTGGCGAGGGTCTCGCTCTTCTCGACGCTGACAGTACCCACCAGGACCGGCTGGCCGTTCTTGTGGCACTCCATGACCTGCTTAATGACGGCATTGTATTTGCCGTTGATGGTCTTGTAGATGGCATCCGGGTAATCCTTGCGGATGACAGGACGGTTGGTGGGGACGGTAACAATGTTCAGACCGTAGATCTCGGTGAACTCGGTGGCCTCCGTCTTTGCCGTACCGGTCATACCGGACAGCTTCTTGTACATACGGAAGTAGTTCTGGAAGGTGATGGTGGCCAGCGTCTTGCTCTCGGCGGCGATCTTCACGCCCTCCTTGGCCTCGATGGCCTGGTGGAGGCCCTCGTTGTAACGGCGGCCGATCATCAGGCGACCGGTAAACTCATCGACGATGAGCACTTCGCCGTCCTTCACGACGTAATCAATGTCGCGCTGCATCACACCGTAGGCTTTGATGGCCTGGTCGATGTGGTGGGCGAGGGTCATATTCTCTGCGGCAGCGAGGTTCTCGATCTTGAAATATTCCTCGGCCTTCTTGATGCCCTTGGCGGTCAGGGTGCAGGTCTTGTGCTTTTCGTCCACGATGTAATCGCCGTCAGCCTGCTCGTCGGTCTCCACCTTGTCTTCCAGCTCGACCACGACGCTCTTGCGCAGAGTGCGGACGAAGCGGTCCACCTGGGTATACAGGCTGGAAGAGTCCTCTCCGCGGCCAGAGATGATAAGCGGCGTACGGGCCTCGTCGATGAGGATGGAGTCCACCTCGTCCACGATGGCGAAGTTATGGCCGCGCTGCACCTTGCGTTCTTTGTACGTGACCATGTTGTCACGCAGGTAGTCAAAGCCGATCTCATTGTTCGTTGCGTATGTGATGTCGCAGGCGTAGGCTTTTTTCTTTTCGTCCGGCTCCATGCCGGGAATGGCAAGGCCTACGGTGAGACCGAGGTAGTTGAACACACGCGCCATCATTTCGCCCTGATATTTTGCAAGGTAATCGTTGACGGTGACGATGTGCACACCCTTGCCGCTTAAAGCGTTGAGGTACGCCGGGAGGGCGGCGGTGAACGTCTTGCCTTCGCCGGTCTTCATCTCGGCGATGCGACCTTGATGCAAAATGATGCCGCCGATAATCTGTACCGGGAACGGCTTGATGGAGAGCACGCGCCACATGGCTTCGCGGCACGTTGCAAACGCTTCGGGCAGGATGTCGTCAAGGGAAGAGCCAAGGGAGAGGCGCTCTTTCAACACGGCGGTCTGGCCCTTCAGTTCCTCATCTGTCATTTTTGTGTATTTGTCATCGAGCGCGAGCACCGCTTGCTTAAGCGGTTCAATGCGCTTTAATTCTTTCTTGCTGTAGCTGCCGAACAGCTTTGTGAGTAGGTTCATGGTTCGGGAACACTTTCCTTTCTTTCGCGCGGATTCCCCGCGCGCGGCATATAAATCAGTATAGCATGGAATAGCATAAAAAAGCAAGCGATAGGGGCATATTCATGAAAACTTTATAGGTGGTCAAAAAGAAGCGCATTTTAAAACGCAAAAACGGCAGTGCAAGTCGAGAAAAACAGCAAAATACAGGATAGCCTTAGCCGAAATGCACAAAAAACTCTTTTTTTCCAAATCATAAACAGCTTATGAACAAAATGTGACT
>ERZ827363.3980-NODE-3980-length-10765-cov-3.140336_pt1 | contig 10765 bp, 9 predicted proteins | sample MGYA00519776_ERZ827363 | MGnify/ENA primary metagenome ERZ827363 (study PRJEB31778, sample SAMEA3449288) | human gut metagenome | biome: human gut; feature: human-associated habitat; material: faeces | place: United Kingdom | collected 2010/2012 ...
CCCTCGGCGGAGGCGGAGATGGTGGCCGTACCGGCGGCGACAGCGGTGACGGTGCCGTCCTCGCCCACGGCGGCGACGCCGGCATTGCTGGAGGCCCATGTGATGCCCTCAGCGCCGGTGGCTGCCAGCTTCCCGGTGCCGCCGACGGTCAGCTCCAGAGCCGTCTGGTCAAGGGTCAGGGTGACAGCGGGGGTGTTGGGATCCACGTCCTCCGTGGGGTTCTTGGGGGGATCGGGCCGGTCGTCGCCGGACTTTCCGCTGCCGATGAGGGTATAGAGCAGCACCCCCGCCACCAGCACCAGCACCAGCACCAGCGTGGGGCCGAGGATGCTGGGACTCTTCTGGCGATGGACCCGGCGGCCGGGATTCACCGGCTTTTTGCCGCCGTTGGCAAAGGCTTCGTCCTCCTCGCAGAAGGGACAGGTCTTATAGCTATCGGAGAACATTTCTCCGCACTTAGGGCATTTCAACAGGCTCATGGAATCTCCTCCAATTAAAAACGCCGCAGGGGCGATAACACAGTAGTAAACTTATATTTGTTATAATACCCGTTTTGCCGCCCTCCGTCAACTGTAATTGCTGGAAGTTCAAGCTTTTTTTACAACTTTCGCCGGGGAGTGCTTGCTTTTCCGGCGCAGGTTTCCTATAATGGAAAGGATCAAACCAGCAGGGGGACGACGAGTATGAACACCATTTTCATCGGCATCGCCGGCGGCACCGGCTCCGGCAAGACCACGCTCACGCGCCATCTCAAGGAGCATTTCGGCGACGCCGTCACCGTCATCGGACACGACAGCTACTATAAGCGGCAGGACGGCAAGACCTACGAGGAGCGCTCCAAGGTCAACTACGACCATCCCGACGCCTTTGAAACGAGCCTGCTCGTCGAGCACCTCAAGGCTCTCAAGGCGGGCCGCAGCATCCAATGCCCCGTCTACTCCTATGTGGACCACAACCGCACGGACGAAACCGTCGAGGTCTTCCCCACCAAGGTCATCATCGTCGAGGGCATCCTCATTTTCCAGGACCCGACCCTGCGCGATATGTTCGACATTAAAATTTTCGTCGAGACCGACGCCGACGTGCGCATCCTGCGCCGCGCCCTGCGCGACATCCGCGACCGCGGCCGCACGCTCGAGAGCGTCATCACGCAGTACCTCACGACCGTCAAGCCCATGCACGAGCAGTACGTTGAGCCGAGCCGCAAGTACGCGGACATCATCGTGCTCGAGGGCGGGCACAACCTCGTCGCGCTCGACATGATCATGCAGCGCATCGCCAGCCACATCGCGAGCGAGGACTGAGCAAGGCGCACAGCAAAAAAAGCAGCCGGCCGGCTGCTTTTTCTTTTTGCATTTACGCGCCCGCAAAGCGGAACACCACGCCCACGAGAGCAGAGAGTCCGATGAACACGATGGGGTGCCAGTTCTTCGTCTGCCTGACCCAGCGCGTGAGCACGAGCAGCACGGCGGCAAGGATAATTCCCTGCCAGAAGAGCACGCCGCCGGTGAGCCAGAAGGTCTCGCGCACGACGACAAGTCCCGCCGCCGTGATGAGCGCGGTGGACGCGGGACGCAGGCCGTAGAACGCACCCGCGACGTACTTACTGTCGCGGAACGCCTGCAGGAAAGCTGCGACGATGAGGATCACAATGACGCTCGGCGCAATGAGGCCGACGGTCGCCGTCACCGCGCCGGGCACGCCCCCGGTCAGGAAGCCGACGTAGGTCGCCATGTTGACGCCGATGGGGCCGGGGGTGGACTCGGACACGGCGATCATGTCCGCGAGCTGCGCGCGGGTGAACCAGCCGGTCTTATCCGCCATATCGTAGAGGAACGGAAGTGTGGCCATGCCGCCGCCGATGGCGAAAAGGCCGGTCTTGAAAAATTCCCAAAAGAGCTGTAAATAGAGCATCATTCCGCCTCACCGCCTTTCTTGAGCGCGACCTGCAGCACAATGCCGCTGACCGCCGCGAACAGCACGAAGATCACCGGCGAGAGGTCGGTGAGCAGCGACGCGAGCAGGATGACCGCATAGAGCGCCAGCGTCTTTTTGTCGACGACGGACTTCTTCCACAGCTTCACCACCGCGTTGAAGATCAGCACGCACACGCACACACGGATGCCCGCGAAGGCGTTTTTGACCCAAGCGACCTCGGCAAAGGTCGTGATAACGCCGGCGAGGAGGGATATAATAATGAGCGAGGGAAACACGACGCCGAGGGTAGCCACCACGCCGCCGATATTGCCGAGCACCTTGCGCCCCGCGAAGGTCGCGGTGTTCACCGCGATAACGCCCGGGGTGCACTGGCCGATGGCGAACCAGTCCGCCAGCTCCTCCTCCGTCGCCCATCCCTTATTCTCCACGACCTCGCGCTGCAAAATGGGCAGCATCGCGTAGCCGCCGCCGAAGGTCATCACGCCGACCTTGGCGAAGGTATAAAACAGTTCCCAGAGTCTCTTTGCCATAGCGTCTCCTTTTTATTCCACATAGCCGTATAGACCGCGCACGGAGACCTCCCCCGTGCGGATGGTCTCGACCGTTCCGTCCGCGCGGCGCACGACAAGACCGAACTGCTCGTCCACGTCCAGCGCCGTGACCTTCTCCTTTACATCCTGCCATAAAAGCTGCACCTCGCGTCCGAGCGTCAGGCAGTCGCGGCGGTAGGCCGTGAGGTAGGACGCCGTGTCGCCGCTTTGCAGCGCAGCGTAGAGCTTGTCAAGCTCCTCAATGAGCGCGGCGGCCAACGCCGCGCGCTGCACGCGCTTCCCTGTCTCCAGATAGAGCGAGGTCGCCACCTCGCGGAGCTCCGGCGGGAAGTCCTCCGACGCATTGTTGCAGTTGACGCCGATGCCGATGACGGCGTATTGCAGCGCACCGCTCTCACCCTCGAGCGACAGCTCGGTGAGCGTGCCGCTGAGCTTCTTGCCGTTCAGGACAAGATCGTTCGTCCACTTGATCTGCGGCCGCACGCCGCAGGTGCGCTCCACCGCATCGCAGGCCGCCACCGCGCCGAGTGCCGTGAGCGGCAGTATCTTCTCCGGCGCGAGCTGCGGGCGCAGCAGCGCCGAGAGATACACGCCGCGCCCCGGGCCGCTTGAGAAGCTGCGGCCGCGCCGTCCGCGCCCCGCAGTCTGCTCGTCGGCCACCGCCACCGTGCCGTCCGGCGCGCCCTCCGCGGCAATGCGCTTGAGATAGCTGTTCGTGGAATCCACGCTCTCAAAGCAATCGAGCGTGTGCCCGACTATTTTCGTCTCGCCGAGGCGGCGGCGCAGCTCGCGCTCGCTGAGCACGTCCGGCGAATCCGCCAGCCGGTAGCCCAGCCCCGTCTGCGCCTCAATGGTGTAGCCATCGCGCCGCAGGGCGCCGACCGCCTTCCACACCGCCGCGCGGGAGATGCCGAGCTGCGCGGAGATGTCCTCGCCGGAGACAAAGTTTCCCGCCTGCGCGCTGAGCAGCGCAAAAATTTTCTCCTTACTCACCGTATCGCCCGCCTCCTGCTCGTTTCCTGAAATTTGTAACCGTTTTGTTGTTGACGAACGGCGCCGAAGCACCTACAATAAGGTATTGCAGCGGCTTGCGGCGCGGATATTGTAGCACGCATTCCGCCGTTTGTAAACCACTCTTCCTTTTTTCATTTTACTGTAGGAGCATCCACCGTGAGCTTTTCGACCTTACCGTTTCTCTTTTATTTTCTGCCCGCCTTTCTGGCGGTATACTATATTGTCCCTGCCCGCTTCCGCAACGCTGTGCTCGCACTGGGGAGCCTGCTCTTCTATTGGCTCAGCGCGGGTACGGGCGCGCTTCTCGTGCTGGTCGCGCTCATTCTCGTCAACTTTGCCGCGGGGCGGCTGATCGAGGACGCGCACGGCGACGAGCGGCGCGCCTGGCTCATCCTCGCGCTCGCGTGCGATGTGGGCAGTCTCTTTTATTTCAAGTACATGGGTTGGTTTCTGGAAAATCTGGGCAGACTGACGAATACCGACTTTTCCTTTTTCCGCGTCGCCCTGCCGCTCGGCGTGAGCTTCTATGTATTTCAGAGCATCGCCTACGTCGCGGACGTCTACCGCGGCGACGCCGAGGCCGAGCGCAGCCTTTTGGACTATGCCGCCTTTCAGGCAATGTTCCCCCAGCTCGTCATGGGTCCCATCCTGCGCCTGCGCGATGTGAGCGCGGAGCTGCACACGAATCGTCCCTTCTCCCGCGCGGCGGTCGAGAGCGGCTTTTCGCTTTTTGTGGTCGGGCTTGGCTGCAAGGTCGTTCTGGCCGACCAGCTCGCCTCGCTGTGGACGGCGCTCGAACGCATCGGCTTCGCCTATCTTTCCGCGCCGCTGGCGTGGTTCGGCGCGGTGGGCTACAGCCTGCAGCTTTACTATGACTTCGCGGGCTACTCGCTCATGGCGATGGGGCTTGCCCGTATGCTCGGCTTTGTGATCCCGCGCAACTTCGACCTGCCCTATTGCTCACGCTCCATCTCCGAATTCTGGCGGCGCTGGCACATCACGCTCGGCACCTGGTTCCGCGACTACCTCTATATCCCGCTCGGCGGCAGCCGGAACGGCAAGCGCCGACTTCTTCTGAGCCTGTTCGTTGTATGGACGCTCACGGGTCTCTGGCACGGCGCGGCGTGGAATTTCGTCCTGTGGGGCTTCGTGCTCTTTGTGTTCATCGCGCTGGAAAAGTTCTGCATCGGCGGCTTTTTAGAGCGTCACCGCTTCCTCTCGCGTCTCTATTTTCTCTTTCTTATTCCGCAGACGTGGGTGGTGTTCCGCATCTCTGATCTCGGCGAGCTGGGGGACTACTTCTCCCGTCTCTATCCCTTCCTCAGCAGCGGCGAGAGCGTGTTTGCCGGCGATCTTCTGCGCCAGCTGGAAAGCTACTGGTGGCTCTTTGCTCTCGGCATTCTCCTCGCCACGCCGTGGCCGCGCCGCTTCTATGAAAAATACCGCGCGACGCCGCTCGTCTGGCTGCCGCTGTTCGCGGTGTTCTGGCTGTGTCTCTATCTCATCGCAACCGGCACGGGCAACCCGTTCCTCTACGCCCGCTTCTGAATTTTTCCGAAGGAGGTCTTTCCATGTCCCACTTTTCTCCCCTGCTGTGGCTGTGCGCGGTGAGCGCCGCAGCGCTCAATTCCTTCACCGCGCTCGACCCCACCGGCGCTTACGAGCAGTATCTCGACGCGCTGGGCGAGAATACGCCCGCCATCGCCGCCTTTTTTGATGCCGCCGAGAGCGGCGTCTTTCCGTGGACGATCCCCGGCGTGTCCGAGCCGATCCCAAGCCCCGTGCCCGATCTCCTGCCCCAGCCGCCCGAGGTGGTCGATCCGGTGATCCCCAGCGAGCCGGAGGAGCCGGTCAGCCAATTTACCACGGTGGACGCGAGCTATTTTGACGACGCGCTCTTCCTCGGCGACTCGCACACCGACGGCTTCCACGACTACGCGGGGCTGGGCAACGCGACCTACTTCACCAAGAACGGTCTGACGGTAAAGGACGCCATGGAAAAGAGCTTCATCGAGCTGGACGGCAAAAAGGTCACGCTCGCCGAGGCGCTCGGCACGAGGCAGTTCGGCAAGGTCTATATCCTTCTCGGCATCAACGAGATCGGCGCTTACACCGCCGCGGACTGGGCGGCCCAGTACAAATCGCTGCTCGATCTCGTGCGCGAAAAGCAGCCCGACGCGGTCATTTTCATCCAGTCCATCTTCCACACCACGCAGAAGAAGTCGGATAGCTCCTACTTCAAAAACGAGGTCATCAACGAGCGCAACGCCGCCATCGCGCAGCTGGCGGACGGCAAAACGATCTTCTACCTCGACCTCAATCCGCTCTTCGACGATGAGAACGGCGCGCTGTGCGCCGACTACTCCGGCGACGGCGTTCATGTCCGCGCGCCCTACTATGTGCAATGGCGCGATCATCTCTATCAGTTCGGCGTGGTGAAATAACGCAAAAGAATCGCTTCCCTGATCGGGAAGCGATTCTTTATCTGCTGTTTTCGGGAGAAATTACTCCCAGCGGTCCGCCTCGGGCGTGCCGTTCACATGCTTGACGACCAGTCCCGTCAGGGCAAAGAGGGCGATGGCGTTGGGGATGACCATGAGGTTATTGAACATATCGCTCAGCTCCCACACGAGGTCGCTGGAGGTCAGCGTGCCGAGGAAGATGAACACCAGCGCGATGACGGTGTAGACGACCGTGGACTTCTGACCGAAGAGGTAAGCCATGTTGATCTTGCCGAAGAGGTTCCAGCCGAGGATGGTGGAGAAAGCGAAGAAGAACAGGCAGACCGCGACGAACATCGCGCCCGCGCTCTCGCCGAAGACGACGCCGAAGGCGGTCTGGGCGAGGTTGGTCTTCTTGAGCACGTCCTGCGCCGCCGCCGCGCCGCAGCCGTGGAGCGGGCCGCCCTCGGTGTAGAGGGTGGAGATGATGACGAGGGCGTTGAGCGTGAGGACCACGAAGGTGTCGATGAACACGCCGATCATGGCGACGACACCCTGCTGGTGGGGATTCTTGACGTTGGCCTGCGCGTGGGCGTGAGGCGTGGAGCCCATACCGGCCTCATTGGAGAACAGGCCGCGCTTCGCGCCCTGGGAGAGCGCGATTTTCAGCGCCGCGCCGAAGCCGCCGCCGATGATGGCCTGCGGAGCGAAGGCATACCGGAAGATCATGCCGAAGGTCGCGGGGACGTACTTGATGCGGGCGATGAGGACGATCAGGCCGCCGGCCAGGAAAACAGCCGCCATGATGGGCACGATCTTCTCGGTCACGGAGGCGAGGCGCTGCACGCCGCCGAGGAAGATGAAGCCGCAGATGGCGACGAGCACCACGCCGATGATCCACGTCGGCACGTTGAAGGCGTTGGAGAAGGTCTCGCCGATGGAGTTGGACTGCACCATGCAGCCGAAGAAGCCGAGCGCCAGAATGATGGCGACGGCGAAGAAGCCCGCGAGGAACTTGCCGAAGCCGCCCTTGAAGGCGGTGGTGATATAGTAAACAGGGCCGCCGAGGACGTTGCCGTCCTTATCCACGGTGCGCGTTTCCTGCGCGAGCGTGGCTTCCGCGTAGATGGTCGCCATGCCGAGGAAGGCGATGACCCACATCCAGAAGATGGCGCCGGGGCCGCCGGTGAGGATCGCGCCGGACGCGCCGACGATATTGCCGGTGCCGACCTGCGCCGCAATGGCGGTGGCGAGCGCCTGGAAGGAGCTCATGCCGCTCTCCTGCTTTCCGCCGCGGAGACTGAGGCTGCCGAACACGCTGTTCCAGCCCTCCTTGAAGTGACGAACCTGCACGAAGCGGGTCTTGATGGAGTACCACAGACCAACGGCGATGAGCAGCGCGACCAGAATGTAGTCGGACAGGTAGCCGTTGATCTTCTGCACAATGGGGAGAAGTGTTTCAGTCATGGGAAATTTCCTCCTAAAAATATTGTGCCCCGCTTTTCTTCCTCCTCTCGCTTTGCAGACAAAGCAAAAAACAGGGCCGTCGAAGAAATCGACAGCCCTGATCCAAATTCCCATCCATGAAAAAACAGCGCAGCAAAACCGCATAACGGTTTCCTGCCCTGTCTTCTTTGCCTGAGAGATTCAACCCATGCGGGGCCTTACACCTTCGGCACTCATTGCTGAGATTTTCCAGAGCCATCTCCACCCCCAGTCTCCCTGCGGATTCAAGGGGCTTCTACGAACTAAGGACAGGATACCCGTCTTTTCGCCGCTTGTCAACAGGGATTTTAACGCGCTCTGAACGGAGAGAGGAGAAAACGGCTGCTTTGCAGCCGTTTTCTTTCTTTTTTTCGGGAATTGTTCAAATTTGCCAAATTTTTCTCTTTTTTGCGCTCGGATTTGGCGATGTATTTAAGTTTTCTATCGAAGATACAGATCAATTAGAATTGTCTATCAATTCTCCGGATTGCCAGCTCCTCGTAGCCGGTCGCCTCGTCGCGCTCGCGGGTAAAGACGGTGTCCGGCAGCTCGGCGAGGACGATCTCCGCCGTGGTGTTCACAAGGCAGCCGGGGCGCAGATGTCCGCCGAACACGCTCAGGTCACGGCGGGCAAGGCTCGCGTGCAGGTGGCTGCCGTGCTCGCTGACCGTGCCCATGAGCGAGACGATCTCCACATCCTCCGTGCCGCTCTGCACATCGACGCCGCTCGCGTCGCGCAGCTCCCAGCGGTAGACGCAGCCGACGGCAGAGAGCACGACGCCCGCGGCGATATGATGCGCGTCGGCATAGCGTTGGATGCTCTCATACAGATCGTCGCCGCGATGCAGGCGAAAGCAATGGTACATGGCGCTTCTCCTTTACACCACCTGAAAGAGGTAGAATTTGAGGTAGTCCGTCTCCGGCACATTCCAGAGGATCGGATGGTCGGGGGATTGCTGACGGGCCTCGATCTGGCGCAGCTCCACGCCTGCGTCCAGTGCGGCGGAGCGCAGCATTTTTTCAAACAGCTCGCTCGGCATGAAGTGGCTGCACGAGGCGGTGGCGAAGTAGCCGCCGCGCGGCAGCAGCCGCAGGGCGCGGAGGTTGATGTCCTTATAGCCGCGTTCGGCGCTCTTCACCGTTTTGCGCGACTTGGTGAAGGCCGGCGGGTCGAGGATGATGAAGTCATACGGCTTGCCGCCCTTTTTCTCCAGCTCGGTGAGAAGGTCGAACACGTCCGCGGTCAGGAAGTCCATGCGGCCCTCCAGCCCATTGCGCACGGCGTTCGCGCGGGCCATGTCGATGGCGCTCTGCGAGATGTCCACGGCGGTGACGTGCTCCGCGCCGCCCCGCGCGGCGTTGAGCGCAAAGGAGCCGGTGTGGGTGAAGCAGTCGAGCACGCGGTGGCCGCGGGCAAGGCGCGCGACCGCGAGGCGGTTATACTTCTGGTCGAGGAAGAAGCCGGTCTTCTGGCCGTTCTCCACGTCCACACGGTAATAGACGCCGTTCTCGCAGATCTCCGTCACGGCGCTCGCGGGCACGTCCCTGCCCTCGAGCGGGAACCAGCCCTTCCCCTGCTCCATACCCTCAAGGGCGCGGATGGCCGCGTCATTGCGCTCGAAAACGCCGTCGATCACAACGCCGTCCTCGGCGAGGATCTCGACGAGCAGCGGGAACAGCATCTCCTTGATGCGCTCCATGCCGACGGAGAGGGTCTGCGTGACGAGCAGGTTTTCAAAGCGGTCCACCGTCAGGCCGGGGAAGCCGTCCGCCTCGCCGAAGATGACGCGGCAGCAGGAGACGTCCGCGCCCATGACGGTCTTGCGGTAGTCCCGGGCGTAGCGGATGCGGCGGCGCCAGAAGTCCGCATCGAAGCGGTCGTTCGCGTTGCGGGAGAGCAGGCGGATACGGATCTTGCTCTCGCGGGAGAAAAAGCCGCTGCCAAGGTATTTCCCTTTCTCGCTCACCGCGTCCACGAGCGCGCCGTTTTCCACGCCCTCGGGCGCGGAGACGATCTCCTGCGCGTAGATCCACGGGTGGCCGCCCTCGACCCAGCGGGTCCCCTTGGCGGTAATGGTGAAGCGGGGATAGGCTCTTTCTGCTTTCATGGCGTGACCTGCCTTCCTGATATTCTCGGAAAACTATAGCACAGGGCAAGAGAAAAGGCAAGGCGGGCGCCTTGCCTTTTCCGATCATTTTTTACTTGCACAGTCCGCTCAGCTCCTCGCAGAAGCTCTGCGCCGAGGCTTCGTCCCGCATGACGACGAGCACCGTATCGTCGCCGCAGACGCAGCCGATCATGGCGGGCAGATCGTCCATCGCGTCGAAGGCCGCGCCCGCCGCGCTGGCAAGCCCCGGCATGGTCTTGAGGACCACAAGGTTCTGCGCGTAGTCCACACTCAGGCTGCACTCGCGCAGGATGCGCTGGAGCCGGTCGTTAAAGTCGCAGCCCGTCGAGCGCGCCGAGGAGGCGTAGCGGTAGCGTCCGCCGCCGCACGGCTCTTTATACAGGTGCAGCTGCTTGATGTCACGGGAAACGGTCGCCTGCGTGCTGGGGATGCCGCACTCGGAAAGCCGCTCGAGCAGCTCCTCCTGCGTTTCGATCGCGTACTGCGCGATCAGTTCAAGGATCTTCTCCTGTCGCTTGCTCTTCATAGCCTACCCCCACCGTATGTTATTTCATGCGTGGTTCTGCAGCTATTATACTGTAATATCAAAAATTATGCAACGATGTATGCAAAAATAACCGTTCACTGGCACATGCGGCACACGCCGCGCGGAAATCAGTGGAATACGCGGGCGACGCGGTGCATCAGCGCGGAGGTCAGGCCGCAGCCCTCGTCGTCGCCGATGAGGTTCGCCGTTTCCTGTGAGGAGAGGAAATTACCGTCGCTGTCATAGCCGAAGAAGGTGATCTCGTCGCCGACCTTGGCATCCTCTACACCGGTGACGTCCACGAAGCACTGGTCCATGCAGCACGCCAGCAGCGGGCAGCGCTTGCCGCCCACGAGCACCGGCGCGTGGCACGCCACAAGCTTTTCGTTCAGGCCGTCGCCGTAGCCGACGCCGACGGTCGCCACGACGGTATCCTTATCCAGAACGTACTTGCCAAAATAGGCGAGCGAGTCGCCCGCGTGGCGCTGCTTGACGTTGGTGAGGTAACTGCGCCAGGAGACGACCTCCTGAATGTTGCCGAGCGGCTTTTTCGGATGGTCCATATAGAGCCGGCGGCCAATGCGCACGGCGTCGAGCGCGTACTGCGGGAAAAGCTCGGAACTCTCCGAGGCGCTGATGTGGCACATCGGGACCGGAATACCCGCCGCCTTGAGCTGCTCC
>ERZ827363.3987-NODE-3987-length-10757-cov-5.411792_pt1 | contig 10757 bp, 8 predicted proteins | sample MGYA00519776_ERZ827363 | MGnify/ENA primary metagenome ERZ827363 (study PRJEB31778, sample SAMEA3449288) | human gut metagenome | biome: human gut; feature: human-associated habitat; material: faeces | place: United Kingdom | collected 2010/2012 ...
TCTTGCAAGGACGCATCGTCCGGCGTCGGAACGACTGGATCGAGAAGACCACGACAAGGCTCGCCCAGGAGAACGTCCTCGTCGCCATGGAGGGCCTGGACGTCCAAGCCATGACGAGAAAGCCGAAGCCGAAGCCAGATCCGAATAAGCCGGGCAAATATCTTCATAACGGCGCGAAGGCCAAGGCTGGACTCAACCGGTCCACCCTAAGCAACAACTGGAGCCGTCTGATGACGCGGCTCCAGGACAAGATGGACGCCAACGGCGGAAAGCTTGTCATCGTTCCCGCCGCCTATACCAGCCGGACCTGCCGCAAGTGCGGGCATGTCGCCAAGGGGAACCGCGAGAGCCAAGCGGTCTTCCATTGCGTCAAGTGCGGGTATGAGGCGAACGCGGACGTCAACGCGGCCGAGAACATCCTTGGCCGCGCTTTAGCGAAAACGGGCGGGGACACCGCCTCGGACGTGGAGGGACCGCAATGGCGGCCCGATGAAGCGTCAACCCCCTCGACGCCGATCGGAAGTCCTTTCGGAGTCCGGCCGGTGAAGGGAATCTCCTGGCTTCAGCCGTGGGGAGGATGTCAAGTTAAGGAATAAGGGAAAGGCCTCCCGGCCCGTCGCCATTGACGGGTCGGGAGGCCTTTCCATACCGGCCGCGGCTGGCGGGCGTGGGTCAAAGAAGGGGTAAAACACCCGCTCCGCCGTTTCGTAGCCGATGTGCGCTATGCGTCCCGGTCCAGCGTCTCCGCCGTCAGCAACGCATGGTCGGACGGACCGGCGTCCTCCACGGATACCCCACCCGTCCAGCCGCCGGGCCGGCCGTAATTCCAGCCGTACGAGAACATGTAGTCGATACGTCTGCCCGGCACCAGTCTAGGATTGAGCCCCTGCGACCGGGCGGTCACGGCCGCCTCCGCCGATGTGCCGGGCAAAACGGTCGGATACGGGCCTCCCCGGCCCAGCATGGCGGCCGTGTCCTGCGCCTCCGTCCAGAACGTCGGCGCCTCGGACAGTCCCGACAGGAGCCGGATGGCCGGTTCGTCCGGCATGGCGTTGAAGTCCCCGCACAGCAGCACCGCCCCCTTGGCGGCGCGGCGGGACAAGCGCGCGTCCAGCAGGCGCGCCTCGTCGAGCCGTTCGCGCTGCCGGAATGCGCCCCAAGCGCCGTGGTACGAGCAGACGGCGAGCCCGTCGAACGCCTGGATGGCGCAGTCGACGCCGGGAACACCGGACGGTCCGCCGACCGGCTCCAGCGCCCCGGTCCGCCAGCAGACGGCGCACAGGTCCGTCCGCCCCTGCCGGAGCCGTCCGGCGGCGAGAGTAAGACCCCGCTCCGCGAACGCGGCCGTGAGGGCGTCCAGCCCGTCGGCCGGGACCTCCTGCAGGCAGGCCGCGTCCACGCCGCGCCGGACGAGCGCGTCGGCCAGCATGGCGCCTTTGGCCTCCCAGCCATCGGATGCGCGGTTCAGGATGTTCCATTGGGCGATCGGCATGCGCCCTCCCTTCTCGACGAGTGCCGCATGACCTGCGCGGTCGGATGCAGGGCGGTCATGAGCGTCAGCGTCAGAATGGTGGCGATGCCGAGCCAGGCGGCCATGCCCTTCACGTCCACCTGGCGTTCCGCGGTCCTGGCCGCGTCGTCGTAGGGGACCCTATGGGCGCGGACGATGAGGCGCCGCGTGTTGAGGCCGGGCGGATCGCAGGTGTACAGGGTCAGCAGGGTGTGGCCTCCGTCGGCCCTCAGCGCCCGCCGCTCGGCCTTGGAGCCGGGGTCGACGGTGTAGCGCCGGTCGACCTTCCAGGCGACGGTGCGGCTGCCCGCGTCCGTGTATATCATGTCGCCCCGGCCCAGCTCGCCGACGCGGTAGAACAGGAGCCGCACGTCGAGCCCGCGATGGGCGGCGATGACGCTGTTGCCCGGGTCGCCGACGGGCAGCGTGGTGCCGTGGATGTGTCCCGCGCCCTGCTCGAGCGTGCCGGCGGACGTGCCGTGGCCTATCGGCAGGTCCACGCCGATGGACGGTATGCGGATGCGGGCCATGGCGTCGCCCGCGCCCAACTGGCCCAGATAGTCCCCGTCGCTCCGCCAGGCGGGCGCGTCCGTGCCGGAGAACTGGTCGGCCGCCTCGCCGACGGCCGTGGATCCGCCGTCGCGCAGCAGCCGGGCGTCGTAGCGGGCGGCCCTGGCGAGCATGGCCGTCTCCTCCCCGTCGGACGTGAAGGAGACCCGGGTGCCGGGATCGTAGGTGATGGCGAGCATGGCGAGCAGCGGGCTGGACAGCAGCAGCGCGCCGACGACCATGAGGACGACGCCTCTGGCGGTCCAGCCGCGGGACACGCGCCTCCGGCGTGAAGTCGGGCCGGTGAGGATGGCGTCCCAGGAGGGTTGGATGTAAGCGGAGGTCATATGCCCGGGCTATGCGTCGGGACGCATGGGCGGACTATGATGAGGACCATGGATAAGAAAACGGTCGATTACGACATGGATCTGCTTCCCGATTCCGTGCTTTACGACATCTTCTACGAGTCGGCCACGCGTCTCGGCGGTGCGTATGCGGCCCGCATGGACAGGACCGACGACCCCTACGAGCAGGCGCGCTGGCTGCGTGCCCAGATAGGGCTCGACGCGCAGCGCGACGCCATCAACCCGAACGACCGCAAGGCGCAGATCGAGGCGAAAAGGCGTTGGGACGCCGAGAGGAAGGCGTTGGTCACGGATGATGGCCGATGAGGCGTTTTTGGATAATGTCTGGAAGAGGAAGATAGAGCCAAGGCTTGCGGCGCGCTCCATGCCGGTGTCCGAGTCCGTGACCGTGTTCCTCGGCGGACAGCCTGCGGCAGGCAAGACCCGTGCGCAAAGGGAGCTGGTCCGAGGTTATTCCGGTGGTCTTCTGTCCATCGTCGGAGACGATTTCAGGCAGTTTCATCCCGATTATGAGCGGCTTTGCGAGGAGGATCCGCTCGCCATGCCCGACGTGACCGCGCCGGCCGCCGGCTATTGGACCGGCAAGGCGGTCGGATACGCCGACGCGCATGGCGTATCCTGCATCATCGAGGGCACTTGGCGCAATGAGAGCATCGTGCTCGACGAGGCCGCCAGGGCGAGGCGGCTGAAGCGGAAGACCCATGCGGTGGTACTGGCCGTTCCGCCCATGCTGAGCCGATTGGGACTGCTGGCCCGTTTCTATGACGATCTGGTTTCAGGGGAGCAGGCCCGATGGACCCCGCCGCGTGCCCACGAAAATACGGTGAGGGCATTGCCGTCGACGGTGCATGCCGTCGCCGTATCCGGTCTGTTCGATCGATTGTCGGTCATGGACCGTTCGGGCGCCTTTCTTTACGACGGCACCGATCCGAAGCATTTCGAATCCATCTGGTCGGACCGTTTCACGGCGGAGCCGACCGCCGACGAACGATTGATGGTCGAGCGGAATCTGGCGGCCATCGAGTCGATACGCCAGGAGACGGGCGTTGGTCTGGAGGAGTCCGAACCCGTGATCGAGGGGATATACGCCGACCTGGGCGGGCGTGATTTCACCGCTGAACCGGAGGAGCCGGACGACATACCTCCGCGCCGCGTGCAGCCGCGGGAGCCGAAGGGCACCCCGCGCGGCGGCCGCTGGCGGCGATAGCGCAAAAACGCCCCCGGCTCCGACGGATGATGCCGGAGTCGGGGGCGTTCCCGTGTATGGATCTATGGCCTCATGCCCTCATCGGGTCTCGCGGCGGCGGGACACGATGGCCGCGCCGATGGCGAGCAGGGCCAGGCCGGCCGCCATGGCGGAGCCGAACAGGATGGTGCCGCCGGTCTTGGCGAGCATCACGTTGATCGGCTGGTTCAGCAGGGTCAGGTCCGCGGGCACCCAGTTGGTCTTGTCGTCCGCGTAGTACCTCTTGGACGCGTCCTGGCCGCTCCACTTGGCGGTCTGGCTTCCGACGGCCTTGGTGATGGTCAGGCCGGCGGGCAGCTTGGACGTGTCGGCGCGGAAGGTGAGCATCGGGCGCACGAGCGGGACGATGCTGTTGTTCTGGGTGATGGTCTCGGTCGCCTCGGTCTGTGCGTCCGGGGTGATGTAGTTGGACTTGTCGTCGGTGAATTTCGCGGCGATGGTGATGTCCTCGGAGCTCTTCAGCGGCTGGTAGTCGGTCGGAGCCTTGGTCTCCTTGAGCGTGTAGACGCCCAGGTCGAGGCCGCGCAGTCGGAGCAGGCCGTCCGGGCCGGTGACCACATGGTTGGAGCCGTTCTCGCCCGGTTTCGCCTCACGGTAGACTCCGTCGGCGGTCTTGACGAGCTTCAGCGCGGAGCCGTTGGCCTTGGAGTCGGAGGTGTTGCCGTTGTCCTTGACGGTCACGTCGAACTCGGCGCCCGCGAGGCCCTTGTAGGAGGTCGCGGCGCGCTTGTGCAGGTCGATGTCGTAGGTCCACTGCTTGACGACCACGTCCGGGGTGGTGGTGGTGCGGGCGCTGGTCACGTCCTCGGGCTGGTTGCTGTAGACCAGATGGTTGCGGTTGTTGACCTTGTTGCCGTTGTCAAGCGCCTTCTCGGTGACCTGGGCGGAGTACTTGATCTCCACCTGGTGCCCGTACAGGGTCTTGGTCTTGTCGTTGGCGGCCAGGTCGCCGTAATGGTTGACCAGCCACTTGCCGAGGCCGATGACCATGTGGCTGGCGTCGCCGTCCTGCTGCTCGAGGTAGTACCACGCCTCGGCGGTCTCGGTGGTCTGGCCGGTCGCGGAGGAGTCGTTCGCGCCGTTCGGCATGTTCGGCAGGGTGGTCACGTGGGTCAGCGGGATGGTCACGGTCTTTCCGGTCGTGTCGGTGATGGTCGCGGTCGGCGTGGAGTTGATCCTCAGGCCCTTGGTGGTCTGGTCGTTGACGCGGTAGGTGTAGATCCACGGGCGTCCGTTGTCCTTGGCGTTGCGGTAGGCGCTCAGGTCCGGCACGCGGTAGTGGACGACGTACGAGATGGTGTCGCCGACGTCGGACGCGTTGTCGGCCGCGTCCTTGCCCGCCGCCACGGACTCGTCGCGCTTCTTCGGCGGATTCTGGTTTCCGGTCGGCAGGGTCTCCTGGTCGTCGACGTTCTTGATGGTGATCTCGCCGAGCTTGCCGGTGGAGCCGAGCCTGTCGCGGTCCATCGGCTGGTTGTAGCCGCTGACGGTCGCGAGGTCGGCGTCGGATGGCTTGGACGGGACGATCATCGGCTGGGCGGAGCCCACGTTGTAGGTGGCGTTCAGACCGTTGAGCGTGCCGGTCCAGGTGGTGTCGGAGCCGGTGTCGAGGATCATGTAGACGCCGGAGTCGTCGATCGGGATGGTGCAGGAGGCGCCGGCCTGGCAGGCCACGGTCGCCGAATGCGGCTGGGCCTTGACCGCGGCGAGGGCGGTGGCGTCCTTGGTGATCTGGTCGGCGAATTCGCGGACGGTGCCGACGTACGCCTTGTCGGGGCTGTTGGTGCCCATGTGCTGCGGGCCGGACTCGTTCCAGCCGAAGCCGAATGTGCCGACCGACTGGTCGGAGCCGTCATGCTGGCGGAAGCCGCCCATCCACGCGATCGGGTCCTTGCCCGAGTCGGCCCAGCCGGGCAGGTTGGCGACGTTCTCGCCATTGACGCCGGTGACTTTGGCGAGCACCGGGTCCAGGGCGCTCTTCAGCGCGTCGGGCGTGTGGACGGCGACGCCGTCCAGGTCCTTGTATTTGCCGTCGGTGCTCACGTAGGTGCCGTCGACGTAGTCGGCGAGCCTGTACGCGGTGAGCCTGCGGCCCTTCAGCGTGTTCTGGTTGTCGCCGGCGTTGACGGTCAGGCTGAGCGGCGTGGCCGCGTTCGCGGCCGGCGCGCATGCCAGCGCCGCGAGCGTGGCCATGGCCATCGTGGAGGCCAGGATGCGTTTGGTGTGACCCATCTTCTTTTTCCTTTCCGCCCCGGGCGCCCGGGGCATCCTTTGGATTACGTGCGTCCTCTATGCGGAGTGCCGGGGGCGCCTTCGAATGCGATGACGGCAGGGGAGGGGGCGGCGTGACATCCGGGCGGCGACGGGCAGCCCGCAGACGCAGACGGCGGCCGCCACACCCATGGCGCGCCCCTTGGCGTCGCCCTTCGCGTCCCTCGGATACGGCGCCTGCTCCGGCATGCGGACGCGCGGGCCGGACACAAGCAGACGGTGCGAGTTGACGCCGTACGGCGTGCAGGTGACGAGCGTGGCCCGGTCCTCGCCGGCGCGGACGCGCAGGAGGGACGTGTCGGACGGGTCGACCACGCTGATGCGGTCGACCCTGTAGGCGAGCGTGGCGCCGCGGACGAGGATGTAGAACACGTCGCCGCGGCGGGCCTCGTCGAGGCGGGTGAACAGGAGGCTGTCGGGCAGTCCCGTGTGGCCGGTCAGCACCGTGTGCGTGCCCTTGCCGCCGACGGGCAGGCTGGAGCCGTACAGGTGTCCCGCGCCCCGCCGGAGCGTGTCGTCGGAGGCGCCGTGGCGGACGGGCAGGCGGATGCCGAGCGACGGGTAGGACACGGTCGCCATGACGTCGGGCAGGACGGACATGTACGGTCGGTCGGACGAGCCGGAGAAGTCGGGGGAGCCGCCGGCGCGGGACATGGACGCGCCGAGACGGGGCTGTCCGGAGCGGGCGAGCCGGGCGTTGTAGGCGCGCGCGGCCTTCAGGTCCCGCCGGTCGGCCGCCGTGGCCGGCACATGCGCCGCCGTGGCGGCGGCCGCCTCGCGGGAGAGCCGCGCCCCGGACGCCCATTGGATGGCGAACGGCCAGAGGGCCGCGCAGACGGCCAGGACGGCCAATAGGGCGGACAGGAGCCTCAGCAGGCGCCGCCTTCCGGCGGGCGGCGCGGCCATCACCTCATCCCAGGTCGGCATGCCTGCGCAGTCCCAGGGCGGCGGCGGCCAGCGGCAGGGCCGCCAGGCAGGAGAGCAGGACCCACGGGACGCGTCCCGTCGTCGGAATGGCCGACAGCGGCCTGGCCTTGATGGATACGGCCAGCCGTACGGTTCCGCCGGCGGGCACGTACGTCTCGTCGGGGCCGTCGGCCCGCAGGCCGTCGGGGACCGTGTAGGACACCTTGTGCCAGCCGGGACGCAGTCCGCCGATTCGGGCGTCGCCCTTTTCGTCCGTGCTGGCGTCCAGTCCGTCCACGGTGACGCCAACGCCTTGGATCGGCCCGCCCGGATCGGTCGCGGCGACCGTGACGGAGCCGTCCTTCAGCCTGACCTTGAGGTCGAACACGGCGGAGTCGCCGGCCTCAAGGTCAAGACTCTTCGACGTGTCGGTGACGGCCTCGTAGCCGTCCGGCATGACCGGGTAGGACACGGTCGCGTCGCCGGGTGCCACGGACGCCGACCATGTGCCGTCGGAGCCGGTGAGGACGGATGTGGGGCCTTTGGAGTCGACGACATCCACCCTGACGCCCGTGATGGGCGCCCCGTCCGTGTCCGTCACAGTGCCGGACACCTCGGCGGTGGCGGGCTTGAGCCGCACATCCAGCCCGCTCCACACGCGGGTCTGCCCGTCTCCGATGACGATGGAATCGACCGTGCCGTCCAGGTACCCGTCGGCCGTGGCGGCCAGCGTCCATGTGCCGTCCGAGGGGGCCTTGACGTCGAACGAGCCGTCGGAGCCGGTCGTGCCGGACACCGACGAGGAGCCGTCCGACAGCGTGACCGTGGCGTCCGCGACGGGCGTGCCGTCCGTGGAGCGCACGGTGCCGGACACATGGCGCAGCGCGGCCTTGGCCTTGTCGACGGCCTTGTCCGCGGCCTTGCGGTCGGCGACCAGGCCGTCGTACCACGTCTGGTAGTCGTCAAGGCGCTTCAGGTACTCGGCCGGGGTGTAGGTGGGCGTCAGATATAATTCCGTATCAATATCGCTTTTCGGCTCAATCTGCTCATTGGAGAAAAAATCCTGGACTCTGACCAGGTTGTCGTCATCTCCGCCGTCGGCAAAGCCGGTTATGTGGAAATTTTTGTCGATGATGTTCAGATAATGTCCAACATCTTTTTTGTCGGCTCCATTTTCGTAATCCTCTTTCTCTTCCGTGTACCAACCATCGAATGGATCAGGACGACCATCATCGATGTTTTCGGATACTCCCCAGAATTGTTTGACATGACTGGCCATATCCCAGTCCTCGTCGTGCATGTAGTACGAGTCCTGCGCCTCGGCGACGGCCATGGCCGTGTCCGACACCTCCAACGCGTCCAGGCCCTCGCCGGCGCGAAGGCGGTTGCACTCCTCGACGAACCCCAGGGCGCTTCTGACTTTGAACAGGACGGTCGGCCCGTCCGGGTCGTCGAGCCGGATGTGGTCCTGGTATTTCGTGACCGACGGATCGGTCAGGACGCGCACCGCGTCCGTGGCCCCCTCATGCCGGTAGAAGCCGAGCACGCCGGTGCCCTCGTAGCCGACGAGCGCCGCCTTGGCGGCCTTCAGGTCCGCCTTGGCTTGCGCCAGATCGGCCAGCGGATCGTCGGACGCCATGGCGGACAACGGAACCAGGACGAGCAGGGCCGCCAGGGCGGCGGCCAGACATGTCTTAAGCCTCATGGGCAGCCCGCCTCTCCGCCTTTCAGCGCGCGGACAGGCGGCGCAGCTCGATGGACAGGGCGAGCAGGACGGCGGCCGCGGACAGCGCGGCGGCGACCGTCAGGGCGGTGCCCACACCGCCGGTCGACGGCAGCTGCGAGACGCCGTTCACGTTCCTGACCTGGGCGACCGTCCAGCCGTCCAGGTCGCCCGTGCCGATGACCTGCTGAGTCAGATTCGGCTCGTCGATGCCCTTGACGACGGCGGTCCCGTCGTCGGAGATGGCGACGGTCAGCGTCGGCTTGGCGATGGACCAGAAGCCGTCCGGCACGGTGATCTCCTTCAACGTGTACGTGCCGGCCTTCAGTCCCTCGAACCTCAGCAGGCCGTCATCGCCGGTCGTGAACTCGGTGGCTCCGGATTCGTCCTTGGAGAACGTCCAGCCCGTGCCGCCCTTGACGAGCCAGCCGTCGGGGCCCTGGACCTTGAAGCCGGCGCCGGACAGGTGCTGGGTCGTGTCGGCGGCGGACACCTTGTCGAGGCCGAAGCGGAACGACAGGAGCCGCACGGACGCTTCGGACGAGCGGGTCACGTCGTCGTCCCATCCGACGGTCAGGGTGTCCTTGGACTCGGCCGCGTCGGATTCGGTGGGGCCGGATGCCGTCACCTTGGCGCTGTAGTCCAGCTCCACCCTCTCGCCCGGATGGGCGGCGGCGAACGCGGTCAGATCGGCCGTGCCGCCCGTCACGGTGATGGTCTCGGTGTCGGAACCGGCCTTCGCCGTGACGGTCTCGACCTCGGAGAAGCCCTTCCCGCCGATGGTGAGCATGAGTGTGGCGGGCACGCCGATGGGGGAGGTGAACGACGCCTTGAACGAGCGGACGTCGCCGACGTTCGTGGATTCCGCCCCGGTCGATTCAGTCAAATCGATCGGGGCGGACCAGACCTTCACGTTCGCCACGCCCAGCGTCTGGGACGTCAGGTCGAGCCCATTGATCTTCGTGCCGACGATGACCGGCTGGCCGTCGGAGTCAATGATGAGATACAGTCCCTCCGGCACGGCCAGTGTGGCCGATGCCCCCGAGCCGTCGGCGGTCGTGGCGGCCTCGGGCTTCGCGTCGGATTTCGCCAGCGCGGACGCGACCGCGCGGGTCTTCGCCGCGTCGGTCAGATGGGCGATGGTACCCGCCTCGTCGCAGCCTTTCGTCCGGTCCGTACCGGTTTTGGACAGCGCGTCGGACAGCCACGCTTTGGCTCCGTCCGCGTTCACCACGTCGACCCTCGACACCTTGCCGCCCGACTCCTCGGCGTTCTCGTACGAGCCGATGCGGTACGCCGTGTACCTGTGTCCTGTCAGCGTGCCGCCCGCCACGGCGTCCAGCTCAATCGTCGCATCGGTGTCGGCCATGGCGGCGGGCGCCGCGCCCATCGCCAGCAATGCGGCCAGTGCCGTCGCCGTCATCATCCTTATGTTCGCCATCGCTCTTTTCTCCTTGGTTTCGTCGCGGCCGGCCGTTCCAGTCGGCTCCAGGTCCATGACTATGCCGTAAAGCGAGGGGGCGCCCGCCCGGTTTGGCCTGAGGCGCCCCCTCGCTTTACGGCGTCATGCGTCACCTGTCGAGCGGCGACGCGTTCCTGCGGCGCAGGACCACGCACCCGGCGATGAGCAGGCCGAGCGTGACCACGCCGGCCAACGCGCCCGCACGGGCGATGTCATAGCGTCCGCCGGTCATCGGCGGCATGATGTTGCCCTCGAGCCGGTTTCCGACCGTGACGGTCGAGCCGTCCAGGCTCTTGAGCAGAGCCTTGGCCTCCTCGTTGGAGCCGGTCGCGGAGATGGTCGCACCGTCCGGCGTGCCCGTGGCCTTGATCATCCAGTACGTGCCGGAACCAGTGCCCTTATAGGAGGACGGGGCCTTCGTCTCGGCCAGCTTGAACCAGCGGACCTCCAACGGGGCGATGGTGCCGTCGAGTAGGTGGGTGGAGCCGTTCGCGTCGGTTGTCACCGTCCTGACGGTGGTGCCGGGCTTGACGGTGGAGCCGGTCTGGTCGGTGGTCTCGGTCAGCGTGAACGTCGCGCCCTTGACGGGCTCGTTGGACCAGCGGCCCTGTCCCGGCTGGCCGATGTAGGCGAGCTTGGCCAGGTTGAGGCCGAATGGCGTGACGGCTGCCCATGATTCCTTGGCCGTGTCCTTCGTCAGGCCGTGGAGCGTGATCGCGTCGTCG
>ERZ827363.3997-NODE-3997-length-10734-cov-2.476262_pt1 | contig 10734 bp, 10 predicted proteins | sample MGYA00519776_ERZ827363 | MGnify/ENA primary metagenome ERZ827363 (study PRJEB31778, sample SAMEA3449288) | human gut metagenome | biome: human gut; feature: human-associated habitat; material: faeces | place: United Kingdom | collected 2010/2012 ...
GGGCGGCGGCGGGGTCCGTGGTATCCACTGTGGTGGAGTAGACAACGGTGGTATCCTGACGGATCTCCACGTTCAGGATGCCCAGCTCCGGATTCAGGTACTCGCCGGGGATATCGAACGTCACCGTCTGCTCTGTGGTCTGAGACGGCTCGGGGCCCTTGCTGACGGTAAAGACGATCTCGGTGCCGGGGGCTACCTCCGTTTTGGGAGCGAGGCTCTGGCGGATGACGCTGCCCTCCGGCACGGTGGCGTCGTACTCATACTGGTGAGCGCCCACGGTGAGACCGGCGTTCTCGGCCTGCAGGGCGGCATCGTCCACGCTGAGACCGGCGTAATTCTGCACGGTGACGGGCTTGGTCTCCGGCCCCTTGCTGACGGTCAGCAGGATGCTGTCGCCCTTCTTGATGCTCTCACCGGCGGCGGGGGTACTGCTGATGACCTTACCGGCGGCATACTCGTCGGAGTACACCTCCCGGATCTGGACGTTCAGGTTCAGATTCAGGTTCGTCAGCTCCACCTTGGCGTCCTGCACATCCTCGCCCAGAACGTTCACCATGAGGTTGGTCTCCTCCTTGGCGCAGATCCAGACGGTGATCTTCAGGTTATTCTTGCGGACATGGCCGGACTTGGGGTCCTGCTCGATGATCTGGCCGGGCTGATAGTTGCTGTCGGCCTTGCTGCCGGCCACCTCGATCTGGAACACGCCCTTGACGCCCTCCATCTGCTGGGCCTCCTCCACGGTCTTGCCCAGAACATCGGGAACCTTATAGGACTGGGCGGCGGGGTTATTGTTGATGCCGCCAAACACGAACTTGAACAGCAGGAATACCACCAGCAGAGCTGCGGCAAAGCCGCCCACCACGATGGCGATGAGCTTTTTATCCCGCTTTTTCTCCTCCGCCGGGGTGCGCTCCTTGCGGGCGGCCTGAATGGCGGCGGTGGGGATGGCCTGCGTAGGCTCGTGATCCTCCGGCTCCTCCAGATCGGCACGGATATAGCCAAGGTCCACGGAGTTATTCTTGCGGAACTTCTCCAGATCCTCCAGCATGGCATCCGCCGAGGGGTAGCGCTTCTCCAGATTGGCGCACATGGCCTTCATGCAGATCAGCTCCAGCGCCTCCGGGATATCGGGATCGATCTCACGGGGGGCCAGTGGGACGGAGCTCAGGTGCTGGATGGCCACGGACACGGCGGACTCCCCCTCGAAGGGCAGACGGCCGGTAAGCATCTCATAGAGCACCACGCCGGCGGAGTAGATATCGCTGCGGGCGTCGGTGCGGTCACCTCTGGCCTGCTCCGGGGAGATGTAGTGGACGGAGCCCAGCGCCTCCTGCGTCAGGGTCTGGCTGGCGCTGGTCAAACAGGCGATGCCGAAGTCCGTGACCTTGACGCTGCCGTCGCGCAACACCATGATGTTCTGCGGCTTGATGTCGCGGTGGACGATGCCGCGCGAATGCGCGTGGCTCAGCCCTTTCATAATCTGTGTGATGAAATGCAGCGACTCACGCCAGTTCAGACGCCCACGCCGCTCCATATACTGCTTGAGCGTGATGCCGTCGATGAGCTCCATGACGATGTACTCCGGCGAGGAGCGCGACACGTCATAGACCGAAACGATGTTCGGGTGGGAGAGCATCGCGATGGCCTGGGATTCATCGTAGAAGCGGCGGCGGAAATCCGCGTCGCTCGCGAAATCGCTTTTCAATACCTTGACCGCCACAAGGCGGTTGAGCCGGTGGCACTTGGCCTTATAGACCATTGCCATGCCGCCGCTGCCGATGAGCTCAAGCAGCTCATAGCGGTTGTCCAGCATTCTGCCGATCATTTGATCCATCTATGCGCCCTCCTTTCTCACTCTTGATAGAGCAGCACAGCGGTAACGTTATCCGGCGCGCCGCGCTGTTTGGAAAGCTCGAGCAGGTGCTCAAGGCTCTCCGCCGGCGTATCGCCCCGGGCGACCGCCTCGTACATCTCCTCGTCCGTGGCGGTGACGACCAGCCCGTCCGAGCAGAGCAGCAGCCGCTCGTCCGCGCCGAGCGTCACATCGTACACGTCGCACTCGATATGCTCCTCAGGGCCGAGCGCGCGGGTGATGAGGTTGCGGTTGGGGTGCGTGCGCGCCTGCTCGGCGGTGATATTGCCGCTTTCGATCAGTCCCTCGACCACCGAATGATCGCGTGTGATGCGCTCGAGCCTCTCCGCGCCGACGCGGTAGGCACGGCTGTCGCCGACGTTGCAGATGACCGCGCCGGAGCCGTTCGTCACGGCGGAGACGAGCGTCGTCCCCATGCCGTGACACTCCGTATGCTCCTGCGCGTGGCGGTTGACGGCAGCATTTGCTTTGGAAACGCAGAACGACACCGCTTCGCGCAGCTGCTCCGTCGTCATATCCGCGCGCAGGACTGCGTGCAGCTCGTCGAGAAAGGCGCGGACCGCAAGGCTGCTGGCGATCTGCCCGCAGTTCTCGCCGCCCATGCCGTCGCACACGACCGCAATGAGTTGACCGTCCGCCGCGCCGCGCTCCACGGCAAAGGTATCCTGATTTTCGTGACGCTGCAGTCCAACGTCCGTGATGCCGCAGGCTTTCATTGTCCTCTCTCCTTTGCCTCCATCTCCTTGCGGCGAAGCTGGCCGCAGGAGGCGTCGATATCCCCGCCGAGACTGCGGCGCACCGTCGCCGTCAGGCCGTGGGACTCCAACCGCTTCTGAAACGCCGCGACGCGGCGGCTGGGCTTGAACTCGCTTTCGACCACGTCGTTGAGCGGGATCAGATTGACGTGCCCCGGCATCCCGCGGATGCGCTCGGCGAGCAGGTCGGCCTGCCAGTCGTGGTCGTTCACGCCGTCGATCATCGCGTACTCAAACGAGATGCGGCGGCCGGTTTTCTTAAAATAGCGGTGGCAGGCGGCGAACAGTTCCTCCACGTCGTAGGCGTTGTTGACCGGCATAATGCGGCTGCGCGTCGCGCTGTCCGGCGCGTGGAGCGAAACGGAAAGCGTGAGCTGCAGGTTTTCCTCCGCAAGCGCGTCGATGCCGGGTACAACGCCGCAGGTGGAAAGCGAGATATGGCGCATTCCGATGTTCAGCCCCTCCGGGTGGTTCACAAGCTGCAGAAAGCGCAGCACGTTCACGCGGTTGTCCAGCGGCTCGCCGATGCCCATGAGAACGATGTTGGAGATGTCCTTTCCCGAATCCAGCTGGGTGAAGAGTACCTGGTCAAGCATCTCCGAAGGTGTTAAGTCTCTTACCTTGCCAGCTATGGTGGAGGCGCAGAATTTGCAGCCCATCCGGCAGCCGACCTGCGAGGAGATGCAGACGGTGTTGCCGTGGTGATAGCTCATGAGCACCGTCTCGATGCAGTTGCCGTCGCGCAGCTCCCAGAGGTATTTGACCGTGCCGTCGAGCCGGGAAACCTGCTTGCGGGCGACGGTCGGCGCTGTAATGGTAAACTCCTTGCCGAGCTTTTCTCGCAGAGGCTTGGAGAGATTGTTCATCTCCGCAAAGTCGGTCGCGCCCTTATGGAGCCAGGAGAACACCTGCTTGCCGCGGAAGGCAGGCTCGCCCATCGCGCGCAGCGCGTCGGTGATCTCCTCTTGGGTCATGGATTTGATATCGGTCATCGTCATCCTCATTCCTTGCGCGTCATGCGGCAGATGTAAAAGCCGTCCGTCCCGTGGCGCTGCGGCCAGAGCGTGATGTGTCCCTCTACCGTGCCGATGGGACCGGGCAGCGCAAAGGTATCGTAAGTAAAGTCCAGGTGCGCGCGGAGAAACGCATCCGTCACCCGCTCGTTTTCCTCGGGAAGCACCGTGCAGGTGGAGTAAACGAGCGTCCCGCCGCGCCGGACATAGCGTGAGGCATTGTCCAGAATGGCGCTTTGGATCGCGGGCAGACTCGCGAGCGAAGCCATGTCCTTATAGCGGATATCCGGCTTCTTGCGGATGATGCCGAGTCCGGAGCACGGTACGTCGCAGACGACGACGTCCGCCTTCTCCGCAAGCGCTTCATCGCAGACACGGCCATCGGCCAAGCGGACCTCCATGCACTCGATCCCCAGCCGCTCCGCACCGGCCTCCATGAGCCGCAGCTTATGCTCCTCCACATCGCAGGAGAGAATGTGTCCTTTCCCTTCCATGCACATCGCCATGGCGAAGGACTTCCCGCCGGGGGCGGCGCAGGTGTCGATGACAAAGCTCCCAGCCTTCGGCGCAGCAGCCAAAGCCGTCAGCTTCGCCGCGGCATCCTGCACTGTAAACCAGCCCTCGCGCCACGCGCGCAGACCTTCCAGATCGCCGGTGCCGGAAACGGTGCCGCCGGAGCCACGGGTGCGGCTCCACGGTTACGCTCTCATCCTCCAGCGAGGCGCAAAGCTGCTTCGCGGTCGTTTTGAGCGTGTTGGTCTGAATGGTGGTCGGAACCGGCTCATTGTCCGCGCGGAGAAAGGCTTCCGCCTCCTCCGCACCGAGCAGGCCGACCATGCGCTCGACGAGCGCACGCGGGTGGCTCGTCTGTACGGAGAGCGCTTCGAGCTCGTCCGCAAAGGCAAGCGGCTCTCCCCTTCTGCGGTCCACATTGCGCAGCACTGCGTTCACCAGTCCCGCCGCGCGGGATAGCTTGTGCGCCTTCGCCATCTCCACCGCCTCATTCACGGCGGCGTTGACCGGCACCTTATCCATGAGAAGGATCTGATACGCGCCGATGCGGAGAATATCGAGCAGCAGCGGCTCGAGCTTTTCGGGTCTCTGCGTCAGGCAGCGCGCCAGACAGCGGTCAAGGTAAATGCGGCTTTGCATCACGCCGTAGGCAATGCGGCTGGCAAAGGCTGCATCGCGGCCGGAAAGCCCGTCCCGCTTGAGCACCTGCTTGAGCGCGCCGTCGATCCACGCGCCGTTCCGGCGGCAGGCCGCCAGCGCGTCCAGCGCCGCTTCTCTTGCACGGTCGACTCTCATCGGCGCCCTCCGCGGCGATTCCCGGAGCGGTTGAGGAAGATCAAAACGTAGCGCAGGAGCTGCAAAAGCGACGAGAGCAGCGCGGCGACATAGGTCAGCGCCGCGGCGCGGAGCACCTTCCGTGCACCGGCCATCTCCTCGTCCTCCAGGATATGCTCACCCTCCAGCGTTTCAAGCGCACGGTGGGAGGCGTTGAACTCCACCGGCAGCGTGACGAGCTGGAAGAACGCGACCACGCCGAAGAGGACAATGCCGAGCAGCAGGATCGGCTGACTGTAGAGCACGAGGCCGAGCATCAGAATGATGAACGAGGCCTGCGAGCTGAACTGCGTCGTTTTCACAATGGCGCTGCGCAGCTTGACAGGGCCATAGCCCACGGCGTACTGCACCGCGTGTCCCGCCTCATGCGCGGCAACGCCGACCGCCGCGACCGTGGCGGCATCGTAAACCGAATCGGAGAGAAAGATGGTGTTATTGCGCGGATCGTAGTGGTCGGTCAGCTTGCCTGAGCAGCGGGCAATGCCGACGTCTGTAATGCCGTGCGCGCGCAGCACACCGGCCGCCGCTTGTGCGCCGGTCAGTCCGCGGCGATTCGTCACCTTGCTGTAACGCGAGAAATTGCCGCTGACCGCTGCCTGCGCATAGAGCGACAGCAGCAGGACGGGGACCAGCAGAATGAGGTAGATCAGGTTGGCTGAATCGTAACCGTAGCCGTAAGAATAGTAAGGCATAAGCTCTCCCCTTTAGCCGTTTGTTTTGAGCGGGTGACCGCGCAGATAGTCGGCAGCCGCCATGCGCTTGCCGCCCTCCGCCTGAAGCTGTGTGATGATGAGGCTCCTGCCGTCGCCGCAGGCGACGGAAAGGCCGCGCTTGACCGCGTGCATCGTGCCGGGTGCGTCGGCAGTCATTTCCCCGGAAAGGGTCTCGTAGACCTTGACGCTCTTCCCGTCCACGCTCGTCGCGGCACAGGGCCACGGAATGAGACCGCGCACTTGGCAGTCGATCTCCCGTGCGCTCCTCGTCCAGTCGATGGGCGAAAGCGAGCGGTCGAGCATGGGCGCATAGGTGAAGGCCGACTCGTCCTGCGGTGTGCGCTTCGCCGTGCCGTCCGCAAGCGTCGGGATCGTCTCGCTCAGCGCCTGCGCGCCGAGCTCAGCAAGGCGCTCTGTCAGCGCCGCGGCGTCCTCGCGCTCACCGATCTCGGTCGAGACCGTGCGGATGACATCGCCCGCGTCGAGCGCTGCAACCATATACATGATAGAAACGCCGGTGACACACTCGCCGTTCAGGATCGCCCAGTTGATGGGCGCGGCGCCGCGATACTTCGGCAGAAGCGAGGAGTGAACGTTGATGCAGCCGTATTGCGGCAGGTCTAAGATCTCCTGCGGCAGGATCTTTCCGTAGGCCGCGACCACGATCAGCTCGGGCGCAAGCTCCCGTAATATGCCGAGCGCTTCCCCGTCGCGCATTTTGAGCGGCTGATAGACCGGCAGGTCTTGTGTTAAGGCATATTCCTTCACAGGCGAAAAGGTCAGCTTCATGCCGCGGTTTTTGGGCTTGTCCGGCTGGGTGAATACGCCGACGACCTCATGCCCGTCCTCCACCAGACGGCGGAGCGATGCGACTGCGAAGTCGGGCGTTCCCATGAATACGATCCTCATTCGTCGTCTTCCCTTTCGTACTCGTCCTCGTGCTCCTTGAGATACTGCTCCAGCTCCTCGTCGGTGAGCAGGCGGTCGCAGTGCTCGCTAAACAGGTGTCCGTCCAGATGCTCGATCTCGTGGCAGAAGCAGCGGGCGGTGATATCCTCATCCTCGACCTCGAAGGTCGCGCCGTCGCGGTCCTGCGCACGCACGCGCACGGTGTAGGGACGGGTGACGATGCCCCAGTGGCCGGGCAGGCTCAGGCAGCCCTCCAAGCCGGTCTGCTCGCCCTCAGCCTTGACGATCTCGGGGTTCACGAGCTCGATGATCTCGCCCTCGCTGTCCTCCACGATGCACACGCGGCGCAGGATGCCGACCTGCGGCGCGGCAAGCCCGACGCCGCCGGACTCCTCCAGCGTTTCACGCATATCGTCCAGCAGCAGGTGCAGACGCTCATTGAATTCCGTCACCGGGTGGCAGACCTTCTCCAAACACGGGTCGCCCTTTTTTCTGATCTCACGAATGGCCATAGCAGTTCCTCCTATTGTATCGCATTGCAGTCGGCAAAAATGTCGAGACCGCGGTTTTCCTTGTGTTGATAAAACGCATAGAGATATTCCGCCACCAGACGGCGCAGCGCCGGACAGCCCTTGCCGACGAGAAAAACTCGGTAGCGGTAGCGGTTGTTGACCTTCACCACGCTCGCCCCGGCAGGACCGAGCACCTCGATGCTCAGCGGCTTGAGCTCCTCGCGCCGTTCGACGGCGTAGCCGAGCGCGTCGCGCAGCGCCTTTGCCGCGCGGATGACGCGGCTCTCGTCCGAGCCGGTCACGGTAAAGGAGAAGAGGTCGGCGAACGGCGGATAGCGGCGCAGGCGCCGCATCCGGATCTCGCTTTCGTAGAACGCGTCGTAATCCTGTGCGGCCGCCGCGCGGATGACCTCGTTTTCCGGCGTGAAGGTCTGAATGATCGCTCTGCCCTGCTTGCTGCCGCGGCCCGCACGGCCCACGACCTGCGAGAGCAGGCTGAAGGTGCGCTCCGGCGCACGGTAGTTGTCGATATAGAGCGAGGCGTCGGCGCAGAGGACGCCGACCAGCGTGACGTTCTCAAAATCCAGGCCCTTGGCGACCATCTGGGTGCCGAGCAGGATCGGGATCTTTTCTTCTTCAAACTGCCGCAGGAGCTTTTCGTGCCCATGCGACGCGCCGACCGTGTCGGTGTCCATGCGCAGGACCTTCGCTCCGGGGAACAGAGCGTGCAGCTCCTCCTCGACCTTCTGCGTACCGGTGCCGATGTGCTTCATGATGCCGCCGCATTGCGGGCAGCGTTCATAGGCCGGCTCACTGTGGCCGCAGTAATGGCACATCAGCCGTCCGTTCGCACTGTGATAGGTCATCGGAACGCTGCAGCGCGGACACTCGGGCACCTCGCCGCACTCACCGCACAGCAGCATCCGGCTGCTGCCGCGGCGGTTGAGAAAGAGAATGCTCTGCTCGCCGCGCGCGAGATTTTCCTCCAGCGCGGAGCGGAGCGGTTCGCTGACGGCGGTCTCGTTCCCCGCGCGAAGCTCGTCGCGCAAATCGGCGATGAACACCTCGGGGAGCGCTTTTTCATTGTAGCGTCTGTAAAGCGGAAAAACTTGATAGCGTCCTTCCCGCGCGTAATACATCGTCTCGACCGTCGGCGTCGCCGAGCCGAGCAGCAGCAGCGCGCCGCTCTGCGCGCAACGGAACTGCGCGACATCGCGCGTATGGTAGCGCGGCGGGTTTTCCGAGCAGTAGGTCGGCTCCTGCTCCTCGTCCATGATGATAAGTCCGAGATCCGGCAACGGCGCAAACACCGCGCTGCGCGTGCCGAGCACGACCCGCACGTCGCCGCGGCGGATGCGCTTCCACTGGTCGTAGCGCTCCGTCAGCTGAAGTCCGCTGTGGAGCATGGCGACGTTCTCGCCGAAATAGGCGGTAAATTTCGCCATCATCTGCGGCGTGAGCGCGATCTCCGGCACGAGCAGCATCGCCGTGCGGCCCATCGCCAATGTTTCCTCAATGAGGCGGATATACACCTGCGTCTTGCCGCTGGCGGTCACGCCATGCAGCAGCGCCGCTCCCGCCTCGCGGCGGGCGATGAGCGGCAGCAGTCTGTCAAAGGCTTGCTGCTGCTCGTCGTTGAGCACGATGGGCAGGGCCATCTCAACGGGCTCATGCCTGCTGACACGCAGGACCTCCTGCTTGGCAAATGAAACGATGCCCGCCTTTTCCAGCCCGCGCAGCGTTTGCAGCGACGCGCCGGTATAGTAGCAGATATCCGACGAGGAGAGCGTGCCCTGCGCGCAGAGCATTTCGACCGCCGCATAGCGCAGCGGCGCGCTGCGGCGTTTTGGCTCGACCGCGGCGAGCGCGTCCTCTGCGCTCACGGCAAGGCTCACCATACGCACCGACTTGTCGCTGATCTGCCGGATGGCCGTCGTCTCGGAGTACAGCACGCCCTGCTCACACAGGAGCTTGAGCCGCTTCATCGTCTGCGCGCCGCCGAGCTCCTCGAGCTCGCTGCGCTCCAGCTCGCCGCGGGCGGTGATGGCCTCAAGCAGCAGCTTATCCGTTCGGTTCGCCGCGGCAAGTGCTGACAAGTCGATCTCCTGTACACCGTCCGCCAGGCGGTAGGTCTCGCGGTAGCGGAACCAGATGCCCGCGGGCAGAATGGTCTTGAGCGCGTCATAGACCGTGCAGAAATAGCGCGCCTTCATCCATTTGGCAAGGCGCAGCAGGGATGCGTCGAGCAGCGGCTGCTCGTCCAGCACGGTAAAGACCGGCTTGAGCGGCTTGTCCGCCGCTTCGCACAGCGTTTCGAGCACGAAGCCCTCAGTGCGGCGGTTGCCGCGGCCAAACGGTACGCTCACACGAACGCCCGCGCGGCAGGCGTCAGCCAGCTCGGGCGGGACGAGGTAGGAATACAGCTTGTCCGCACTGTAGGGTACGCCGGAGAGGGCGATCCTTGCGATCTGCTGTTCCATGCTTCTCCCCCTCTCCGGCGAATCGTTTGTTCTTACTTATTGATGTGCGTATCAATGTCCGCCGCGGTGATCTCGCCGTCGGCGACCTCATTGATGGCTTCGGTGACGGGCTTTTCGGTCAGGTGGATCCCCTCCAGCTCGGCGTCCTCTGCGATCTGACGGGCGCGGCGCGCGACCACGTTGACCAGCAGGTAACGGTTGGGGACATTCTTGGTGAGGGTGTTCATAGCGGGATAGAGCATCATAGTCGTTTACTTCCTTTCGCCGCGGCGCGGCATGATTGATAAATTAAATTAGGTATCTTACTGCAATATCTCCATGCGCTCACTCGGGCGGCAATGCTCGGCGAGCATGATGGCGTTGATCTCGCGCACGGCGTTTTCCACCGTGTCGTTGATGACAAAGTAATCGTAGGTGTCGGCGGTCTGAAGCTCGACCTTGGCGCGGACGAGGCGCTTCTGGATCTTCTCGGGGCTGTCCGTTCCGCGCCCGGTCAGGCGCTGCTCCAGCGCGTCCCACGAGGGAGGGGCGATGAAGATGCGCACGGTGTCGGGCCGCTTGCCGATGACCTGCAGGGCGCCCTGCACCTCGATATCGAGGATAACGTCCTTCCCCTGCGCCATGGCTTCGTCCACATAGCGCTTGGGCGTGCCGTAAAAGTTGCCGACATACTCGGCATACTCGAGGAATTCATCCTCCTGGATCATTTCACGGAACCGATCGACGTTGATGAAATGATAGTGAACGCCGTTGATCTCACCCTCACGCGGCGTGCGCGTTGTGGCGGAGATCGAAAAATAGAGGTCGTCGCGGTCCCGCAGCAGCTCACGGAGCACGGTACTCTTGCCGACGCCGGAGGGGCCGGAGATGATAAAGGTCTTCCCTGTTTTCATTCGTTTTCTTCCAATCCTCCCAAAATTTCAAGGCCGAGCCGCTGCGCGAGCTTCTCCGCCGCGATGGCGCTGAGCACCACATGGTCGCTGTCCATCACGAAAACGGACGCGGTCTTTCGGCCGTAGGTCGCGTCGATCAGCATACCTCGCTCGCGCGACTCCTGAATGAGACGCTTGATCGGCGCGGAATCGGGGCTGACGATGGCCAGCACACGCTCGGCGGAGACCAGATTGCCGAA
>ERZ827363.4002-NODE-4002-length-10726-cov-3.777434_pt1 | contig 10726 bp, 9 predicted proteins | sample MGYA00519776_ERZ827363 | MGnify/ENA primary metagenome ERZ827363 (study PRJEB31778, sample SAMEA3449288) | human gut metagenome | biome: human gut; feature: human-associated habitat; material: faeces | place: United Kingdom | collected 2010/2012 ...
GCGTCGACCCTCCTCGCGCTTCTGATGCTGCCGACCTACTATGCGGTCATGGATAAGCGGAAGAGAAACGTCGAGTGGGATGTTCCGGAGCCCGGCTATATGGTTGACCGTAATCCGGCCGAGTATTATCAGCAGAAAGCTGCATCGGAGTGGGAGCGCTACGGTACCCCGGACGACGATCCGACCCCGATGAACGATTCGGATATGACCGACGGATTTCCAGATTAAAAACTGTTAGTATATGCTAACTCGTGATAAAATAGCCACGGAAACGTGACAGGATGCCTGCATTGGCAGAAACAGGCGGCGGACCGCCGGGATGTGACGGTCCGTCGAAAAGGAGAGTTCAATGAAGAAAAGCAGAAAGCACTGGAAGCGGCGCTTGGACAGATTGAGAAACATTACGGGAAAGGATCAGTCATGAAACTCGGGGAATCCGGAGCAAATATGCAGGTGGAGACAGTCCCTACCGGATCTTTAAGTCTTGATATTGCACTTGGAGTAGGTGGTGTTCCCAAGGGACGTATCATCGAGATTTACGGACCGGAATCCAGCGGTAAGACAACCGTTGCACTTCACATGGTTGCGGAAGTGCAGAAACGAGGCGGGATTGCCGGATTTATTGATGCAGAACATGCTCTGGATCCTGTCTATGCAAAGAATATCGGTGTAGATATCGATAACCTGTACATATCACAACCGGACAATGGAGAACAGGCACTTGAGATCACAGAGACGATGGTGCGTTCCGGAGCTGTGGATATTGTGATCGTTGACTCGGTTGCCGCACTTGTACCGAAGGCGGAGATTGATGGAGATATGGGTGACAGCCATGTAGGTCTTCAGGCCAGACTGATGTCACAGGCTCTCCGTAAACTTACAGCAGTGATCAGTAAATCTAATTGTGTAGTTATCTTTATCAATCAGCTGCGTGAGAAGGTTGGAGTTATGTTTGGAAACCCTGAGACAACGACAGGTGGGCGTGCTCTGAAATTTTATTCATCTATCCGCATGGATGTCCGCAGAGTAGAGACATTGAAACAGGGCGGTGAGATGGTGGGAAACCACACCAGAATCAAAGTTGTGAAGAATAAGGTGGCTCCGCCGTTTAAACAGGCAGAATTTGATATTATGTTCGGAACCGGCATTTCCAAAGAGGGAGATATTCTTGATCTGGCAGCGGAATGCGGAATTGTAAATAAGAGCGGTGCATGGTACGCATATAACGGAGATAAGATCGGACAGGGACGTGAAAATGCGAAGATTTTCCTGAAAGAGCATACAGATATCTGTGATGAGATTGAGAAGCAAGTCAGAATCCATTATCATCTTCTTCCGGATGAAGAAGGACAGGCCAAAGAGCCGGTGCCGGCAACAGGTGATGCACCGGATGCTTCTGAGGAGTGATCATGGGGAATTCATCCGGAGATCTGAGAGAATTTCTCAGGAATGCAGAGGCTTTAAAGAGACAGACTGTACAGAAACAACAGAAAAATTTAACGGAAGAACCTGAAGAATACAGAGACGCAAGGCGTAAAGCCATGCGTCTCTTAGAACATATGGATCGGACGGAGAAGGGATTGAGAGAGAAATTGCGCCAGGCGGGATTTACCAGTCAGGCGGTTGATCATGCTCTGACATATGTTGAAGCCTATGGATATATAGATGATGAACGATATGCCAGAACTTATATTGCATACAGAATGGATATAAAGAGCCGGCAGAAGATCATCCGGGAACTTATGGGAAAGGGAATAGACAGGAAAACAGCGATAAATGCATGGGAGGAAGAGGCTGCCTTAAATATGCCTGATGAAAAAGAAATCCTCTATCGAACCATAGAAAAGAAATATCCGCCGGATACTGAGCTGGATGAGAAAAAAATGCGTCGGCTCTATGGTTATCTTGTGAGAAGAGGATTTGGATATTCAGACATTGCAGATACTCTTGAGAATATGAATATCAGACTTGTACATACATATTCGGATGAATCATAGTATACTCCATTGTATGTATATTGCAAAATATATTACTGAGAACAGAACGAACAGTAATTAAATATAGGAAAAATATTCAAACAATTATCCTGAAAAACTTGACATAAGTATGAAAAAAAGATAAACTTGTATTGTTGTATTTGTACAATGAAAACTAAATAAGGAGGTGCTCCTGTGACAACAACAATTATTGTTGCAATTGTCGCTGTGGTAGTCGCGCTACTTATTGCAGTTCCTGTTACTTGCAAAGTCGCTGTGAACAATAAAATCCAGAAGGATGCCGAGATTGTTGGGACAGCAGAAGACAAAGCAAGAAGCATCATAGATGAAGCTCTGAAAACAGCTGAGACTAAAAAAAGAGAAGCTTTATTGGAAGTGAAGGAAGAATCTCTCCGTACAAAAAATGAACTGGAGAAAGAAACCAAGGAACGAAGAAACGAACTGCAGAAATATGAAAATCGTGTATTAGCAAAAGAATCCGCGGTTGACAAGAAAGCAGATGCAGTTGAGAAGCGTGAAGCGGAATGCACAGCGAGAGCAGCTGAGGTGCAGAAGAAAGAAAAACGGGTAGAAGAACTTGAGCAAAAAGGAGTACAGGAACTGGAACGAGTTTCAGGTCTGACCTCCGAACAGGCAAAAGAAGAATTACTCAGATCCGTTGAAGATGATGTAAAAGTGGATGTAGCCAGACTTTACAGGGAATTGGAAAGCAGGGCAAAGGAAGAAGCTGGTAAGAAGGCTAAGGAATATGTTGTCAATGCCATCCAGAAATGTGCAGTTGACCATGTAGCTGAAACTACCATTTCGGTTGTTCAGCTTCCGAGCGATGAGATGAAGGGAAGGATTATTGGTCGTGAAGGCCGTAATATCCGTACTCTTGAGACACTTACAGGTGTGGATCTTATTATTGATGATACACCGGAAGCAGTTGTGTTATCTGCTTTTGATCCGATCCGTCGTGAAGTTGCACGTGTAGCTCTTGAGAAACTGATCGTAGATGGACGTATCCATCCGGCCAGAATCGAAGAGATGGTTGAGAAAGCCCAGAGAGAAGTAGAAGCGCAGATTCGCGAAGATGGTGAGAATGCAGCTATGGACGTTGGAGTTCATGGTATTCATCCTGAATTACTGAAACTTCTTGGACGTATGAAGTTCCGTTCAAGTTATGGACAGAATGCTTTAAGACATTCTATTGAGGTAGCTCAGTTATCCGGAATGCTGGCCGGTGAGGTTGGCGTAGATGTCCGTATGGCTAAGAGAGCAGGTCTTCTTCATGATATTGGTAAATCAATTGACCATGAAGTAGAAGGATCTCATATTCAGATTGGTGTGGATCTCTGTAAGAAGTATAAGGAATCCCAGATTGTTATCAATACGGTCGCATCTCATCATGGTGACTGTGAGCCGGAATCTCTGATCGCATGTATTGTACAGGCTGCAGATGCTATTTCAGCGGCGAGACCTGGTGCAAGAAGAGAAACGCTGGAAACTTATACCAATCGTCTGAAACAACTGGAGGATATTACGAACCAGTTTAAAGGTGTTGATAAATCTTTTGCCATTCAGGCGGGAAGAGAAATACGTGTAATGGTAGTGCCGGAGCATGTTAATGATGCAGATATGGTTCTCCTTGCGCGCGATATTGCGAAACAGATTGAAGCAGAACTTGAATATCCCGGTCAGATTAAAGTCAACGTGATACGTGAAAGCAGAGCGATTGACTATGCGAAATAATATGATTGTTCATTTTATGGACTATCGTGGACAGTTCTTTGCAGATATAAACTGTGCAGATTGTATTTATACAGTCTGTGCAGTTTTTTTATGTTATGTTATAGGAAATTACTCCGTAATGTTCCTATAACATAAAAAAGCCCTCCGGGCACGATTCTTTCTTGTAAAGACAGGAATACTTCCTGGAATTTCTCAGTAAACTGGTACAGGGTGATAGAATGAAGAAAAACAGAACGGGAACCAAAAAATTTCCTGCGCTTATTTTATTTCTTTTTGGATTTCTGGCCGGAAATCTGATACCGAATATAATCTGGAAGGCAAAATGGCAGCAGAAAACATGGGCATCGGTATATTTTCTGAGTACATTTGCAGGAAAAAACACAGGCAATATTGAATATCTGAAAGAAATATTAAAATACAGAGGTGTTTTTTATCTGTTGAATATAATCTGTGGATTTTCGGTTTTTGGTGCGCCGCTTGCTGTTATAACGCTTCTGGGATCAGGATTGTATGCAGGTATGATAATGACTGTTTCTATACTGGAATTTGGATTTGCAGGCGGGGTGATCGGAATGGGACTTTTGCTGCCGCAATATTTATTTTACATTCCGGTCTGGCTTTATTCTATGGAACAGGAATGGAAGATATCATCAGAAATATGGAGAAACAGAGGTCTGATTTCCGGAGAAGTCAGTATTTATCTTAAAAAAATGTGCATTGCAGCAGTAGGATATTTTCTGGGAATACTTATCGAATGCTATGTGAACCCTCTGATCATTGACATTATTCTGAAATATATAAAAATTTTTTAATGACATATTTACTATATTTAGTATTGGTTGTCATAAAATCTCCGACATATGGTATTTGATGCTGAAAAAGCTTGAAATACAAGGATTTTTCTCGAAAAAAAGGTTTGATTTTATGTAAAATAAACAGTATAATACATATACATTTTATCGGAGAGAGTACGATTTTCTGCTGATAAACTGCGAAGAGGATTAATTTTCGTCTGATCGCAGGAGCTACAGGCAGCGGATATTTTGATTAAAAGGAAACGGGAATATGGACATAGAAATAAGGGAATTTATTACATATCTGCATAATACAAAAAAAACATCGGCAAATACAGAGATCTCATACCAGAGAGATCTGAAAAAAATGGCGGAATTTCTGAAGGAACGGGGAATCAGAAATTATAAAGATGTAAAAGAACTTGAGCTTGAAGGGTATATCAGTTACATGGAACGTGAGAAGTTTGCGTCATCTTCCATTTCCAGAAGCGTTGCTTCTATGAGAGCATTTTTTCAGTATCTGTGGAAGGAAGGCGTGATCGCAGAAGATCCGGCAGATAACCTGAAACCTCCGAAGGTTGAGAAAAGGGCACCTGAGATACTTACCATAGAAGAAGTGGATAAATTACTTCAGCAGCCGAAATTGGATACCCCTAAAGGGATAAGAGATTCAGCAATGCTGGAATTGCTGTATGCAACAGGTATGAGAGTCAGTGAGATGCTTCATCTTCAGATTTTTGATGTCAATCTCCAGTTTGGATATGTGGTCTGTAATGAGAATGGAAAAGAGAGGATTATCCCTATTGGTATTCCATGCAAGAAGGCAATGGAACGGTATCTGCAAACAGCCAGAACCGTTTTTGTGAAAGATGAGAAAGAAACAGCATTATTTACAAATTGTTCAGGGAAAGCGATGAGCCGTCAGGGATTCTGGAAAGTATTAAAGGGATATGCGGATGATGCCGGTATCAAAAGGGATATTGCCCCGCATACATTGAGACATTCTTTTGCTGTGCATATGCTGCAGAATGGTGCGGATATACGAAGCGTTCAGGAAATGCTGGGACATTCCGATATTTCCACTACGCAGGTTTATCTGGGCATGAATATGAATAAAATGCGTGATGTGTATATGAAAACACATCCACGTCATTAAAAACTTATTATTTATGAGGATTGCTATAATGTCAAATGAAAAAGCTTCTATAGTCTGTTTTGAACAGTTTATAGAAGCTTTTTTAACTGAATCAAGTAAGTCCCCTGCTTTAATTGCGAAGAGCAATAAGCAGTGGGTGGCTGAATAATTTTTTCCTGTAATGTCATAACATGCGCTATTTACAGATAATGTAATTACAGCGATCCATCTGATCAGAGAGTATGGAATGTTGTTTATAAACAATAACAACGGATCAACACATCTCGGCAATTGTATACAGAAGACGTTCGGATTCTTCCCATCCAAGACATGGATCGGTAATAGATTTTCCGTAAATATGATCACATCCGATCTTCTGATTTCCCGGTTCAATATAACTCTCGATCATAAGCCCTTTTACCAGAGTATGAAGTTCCGGGTCTACCTGGCGGCTGTGGAGAACCTCTTTTGCAATACGAACCTGCTGGTCATATTGTTTATTAGAATTAGAGTGGTTGGTATCAACGATAACAGCCGGATTTTTAAGGTTTTTCTCCTGATATTTCTCCCAGAGAAGACGAAGATCCTCGTAATGATAGTTCGGGATTGCCTCCCCATGTTTATTTACGGCACCGCGGAGAATTGTATGAGCCAGTTCATTACCTGTTGTTTCTACTTCCCAGCTTCTGTAGATAAAACGATGTCCACCCTGAGCTGCTACAACGGAATTGAGCATGACTGCAAGATCGCCGCTGGTTGGATTTTTCATACCTGCAGGAACTTCCATGCCGCTGACGGTAAGACGATGCTGCTGGTCTTCCACAGAACGTGCACCTACTGCCACATAAGAAAGCAGGTCAGAAAGGTAACGGTAATTTTCCGGATAAAGCATCTCATCTGCACAGGTCATACCACTGGTCCGGATTGCATGGATATGCATTTTACGGATTGCTACAAGCCCTGCAAGAAGATTTGGCTGTTTCTCGGGATCCGGCTGGTGAACCATACCTTTATAGCCTTCTCCTGTTGTTCTTGGTTTGTTTGTATAAACACGTGGAACAATCAGAACCTTGTCAGCTATTTTCTCCTGAACATTGCGTAATCTGGTAAGATAGTCCAGAACAGCATCTTCATTATCTGCTGAACAAGGACCGATGATTGCAAGGAATTTATCGGACTTTCCGGTAAAAACATCACGCAGTTCTTTATCTCTTGCATCTTTAACAGCCTGAATTTCAGCATCAATGGGATACTGATTACGGATTTCTTCAGGGGTTGGTAATTTTTTGATAAAATCGAATCCCATAGTAATATCTCCTTTGTGTCTATTTGTCTTGCTTTTTTCGGAATTTATTATAAACCATTCCTATCTGAATGTCGATAGCCAAAATATTTTCGGATGACTTTCTGCGATCATATCAAGCGTTACTGTTCACTTCGTTCTCAGTAACGTAGCCAAAATTCATTCCAGATTACCTGCGGCAATGGAATTTTGGCATATCCATGCCAAAACACCTCGCGGGATAGTGGAGTGTGAATAGTAACTATCAAGTCTCTTGATCAATATGCATTATTTACGGGGATTGCTATAGTTGTTTTGCAGTATTTGTAAACTGTGCAGGATGCTGAGCGCCAGTTCGCTGCAGAGAATCCCGTACAGATATCCCCGGATTCCCAGAACAGGGATTGCAAACAGCACGAAACTGATCCGGATGCAGACGCTGATCACACTGTGCAGCAGGCAGATGCCGGATTTTCCAAGGCCGTTGAGTACGCTGGTGAGAGTGGTGTTCAGGTACAGAAAAGGACAGATATAGGACATGGTATGGATATAGATTCCGGCTGTCTGACTGTGAAACAGAAAATTTCCAAGAAATTCTCCAAGAAACAGAAAAAAAACCAAGCAGCCCTGACCACCAGTACGGCATGTTATGTCCATCGGTTGGGTTCATAGCAGCAGACAGTATCGGAAAATCCTGCCGATCACATATTGGATTCGCTTTTGATACCCCAGAGTCTGCAGCTGGGTAATGGAGGGAATCAGCATGGTCGCAGCCGAGTTTGTAAGCGTAGCGGGGAAAAGAATAAGCGGAAGTGCCATCCCTGTAAAGATTCCGTAAACACTCAGGGAATCTTTGGGAGTAAATCCTGACATTTGCAGCCTTGCAGGTATAAGAATCACTTCAATACTTCCCAGAAGGGTGAGTAGTATTTTATTCATGGTAAGAGGAACGGAAATATGGAGCAATTTTCTGAGAACAGAAAGCGGTCTTCTGATATTCCGGATATTATAATGTGTTACCTTAAAATGCATACTGACTGCGAAAAGAGAAATAAAAGATGAGGCTATTTCCCCGATAAGATTTCCGCCGACTGCAATTGCCGGAGTGATGTTTCGCCCTTGCGATGCACAGATCAGATAAAGAATATAGCATCCGCCTGTGCGGAAAAGCTGTTCCAGAAGTTGGACTCCTGCGGGAAATCCGGCCTGTTTTCTTCCCAAATAATAGCTGCTGATACAGGTATGAAGTGTACTCAACGGAATACTCAGAGAAAGAATCCGTATCAGACCGGAGGTCTGTGACTCTTTCAGAATCTGTACTGCCCAGAAATCCGCATAGCTGTAAAGAAACCAGGAGAATACCAGGGAGAAAACAACAGAAAATACAGTTCCCACGACAAAATAATCTGAGATATGACGACTGGGATTTTTGGAAACTTTTTCTGCGGCAGTGAGGCGGGAGATTGCAGTCTGGATACCGGAAGCGCAGATGGACATGATCAGAATCTGCAGTGGAAGTATAAGCTGAAAGATACCAAGCCCATGTGCACCAATAGTGTGTGACAGGAATATTCTGTAAAAGAACCCCATAAGTCTGCTTAACAAACCGGCAAATGTAAGAAGTAAAGTTCCTTTGATAAAAAGTTTTTTTGACATAATGAAAAATCCAGACCTTTTCATGCGCAGCAGGTGCGAATATCCGCTTGACTAAAAAACAGTAACCTGCCGAAACGCCTTTACAGCAATATATGAACAAAACAGCCTTGACAGAACGGTTTGTTTCTGGTAAAGTAATCATGAAATCCGAGGGAAACACTGGGAATTAAAAAACGAGGTGAGAAAATGAAACTCTCAACAAGAGCCCGTTATGGCTTGAAAGCATTGATAGATCTTGGTTTGCACAGTGCGAATGAAGCGATATCTTTACAGAGTATTGCGGAGAGACAGGATATTTCCACAAGCTACCTCGAACAGCTTATGGCCATGCTTAAGAAGGCCGGTCTTGTAAAGAGCAGCAGAGGGGCTTACGGCGGATACCAGCTTGGCAAGCCGGCAGATGAGATCTCGGTCGGTGAAGTCCTGCGTGTGCTGGAAGGCAGCCTGGAAGCAGCAGCCTGTCCCGGGATTGAGAATGACGGAACCTGCCATGGCAGTGATGTATGTGTGGCAAAGCTCGTCTGGAAGAGAATCAATGACAGTATTACAAGCGCTGTCGATACCCTGATGCTTGGTCAGCTGATCGAGGAAAGCATCCCACTGCTCATCATCGTTCCATTCCACCAGACGCATATCGATGAACTTGAGGCCGTTGTCGGCACCGGTGGTCGGCGTCGCATTGTCGGAGGCATCGGCATTGTCGGAGGTCAGTACGGTGGAACCCGGCCCGTTGGCTTCGAGGCGTTCCTTGACCTTGGCCGGGATCGACGTCGGATTCAGGCGGCGTTCGACTTTCGGGAAGGTGCCCGCCAGATCCGCGCGCGACAGATAGGTCACGTTCGTTTCGAGCGAGCCGGCGTCCTGGAACTCCTGCTGGGAGGTGGCGGCCACCTTGTCGGTGGAACGCTTGCCATCATGGGCGTCGTCGTAGGTGATGGTGTTTTCCACCGTGTAGGTGAAGGTGGCGTCGTCGTTCTTCACGGTGTGACTGTCGGTGCGCAGGGTGAAGGTGTAGTCGCCTTTGTCCATCACGTAGGCTCCGGTACCCTTGTAGTCGAAGGAGGCCATGTCGTCGAAGGTCATGGTCAGTTTCACTTCGTCGGATTCGCCGGGCTTGAGTTCCTTGGTCTTGGCGAACGCGCCGAGGTCCACCGCGGACTTTTCGATGCCGCCCTTGGTGTATGGGGCGCTGTAATACAGCTGCACCACGTCCTTGCCGGCGACGTCGCCGGTGTTGGTCACCTTCACGGTGGCGGTCACTTCGCCGCCCTGACCGTCGACCTGGTAATCCTCGAGCTGCCAGTCGAAGGTGGTGTAGCTCAGGCCATAGCCGAACGGGTACTGCACGATGGAATCATAATCGCCGTAATCGTAGACGGTGCCGTCCGAGGCGGTAATCACGGCCTTGTCGGCTGCGGCGGTCTCATACCAACGGTAGCCGGTGTAGATGTTCTCTTCGAAGTAGAAGTACTTGTCGCTCATCTGTTGCTGGTAATCGGTGTAATAGCAATCGCCCATGTTGTAGTAGGACGGGGCGCTCTTCACGTCGTAGGCGTAGGTGTCCACGAGATGACCGCTCGGATTGACCTTGCCGAGCAGCACGTCGGCCACGCCGCGCATGCCGGTGGCACCGGGGCCCGCGATCTGCAATGCGGCATCCACGCCGGCATCTTCGAGGAAGCCGAGTTCCATGGCGTGCGACGAGTTCACGAGCACGATCACATGTTCGAAATTCTTTTCCACGGCCTTGAGCAGGTCGGTTTCCGCGCTTTGCAGTTCCAGATAGCTTTTGCCGGCGTCCCCGCCGATCAGGCCTTCGCCGGATTCGCTGTCTGTGACGCCCATGTCCATCGGCAGGTCGCCGCCTTCGCCGCCCGCACGGGAGAACACGACTACGGCGGTGTCGCTGTACCGCTTGGCGCTGTCCATCATGTCGAGCACATCGGTGCATTTCGCGTCGTAGATGTTGTAGTCGCCGCCGTTGGGGGAGAACACGTTCCAGGAGCCTGCGCTCTGCGACTGCTTGGTGTAGTAGTTCCACAGATCCTCGTTGATGCTGAGGCCATCCTGCCAGTGACCGACATTGATCGCGCGAAGGCTCAGCTGCGTCAGATCCAGGACCGCTGGG
>ERZ827363.4011-NODE-4011-length-10705-cov-5.654460_pt1 | contig 10705 bp, 6 predicted proteins | sample MGYA00519776_ERZ827363 | MGnify/ENA primary metagenome ERZ827363 (study PRJEB31778, sample SAMEA3449288) | human gut metagenome | biome: human gut; feature: human-associated habitat; material: faeces | place: United Kingdom | collected 2010/2012 ...
TCACGAGCGGGGGCTCCTATCTTTTTAGTGCCCTCGGATTGGGTCATAGTGTCTGACGTATGCCCAACCTGCGGGGTAATGTCAGCAACCAAGCCGAAAACAAAAAAGGCCGAAGTCCCAAAGGGCTTCGGCCTTTGTTTTTCTGCAACGTCCAAGCGCAGCTTATCGATTCTCAATACTTCCGATGTTCTTGAGCTCGATAGAGATGAGGCCGTTGGGTTCGTTGACGAACTCGATGTACTCGGAGTTCGAACCCATCTCGGCCGGGAAGCTGATTTCGATACCCGTGTCGGTACGGATCTTATGATTGCGCACCGCCGCGCGTTCGACCTGCTTGCGCTCCACGGGCACACGCTCGGGCACCTTCTCTTCGGTCAGCGCCGCACGCACGCTCTCCTTGATGACCGGCTCGTCCTCAAAGACCTCGTCGACGATATCCCAAGGCGGCAGCTCCTCGTCATCCTCGACCTTCTCGGCAACAGCAGCCTTAACCTTGGCGAGCGCTACGGCCGTATTGGCACCGTGCTCCTCGGCGACTTCCTCGACCACACGCGTCACGGTGTCGATGACCTCCTTACCCGATACGCCCGTGTCGCACTGCAGCAGGCCATCGGGGATAAGCATACGGTCCTCGCCGGCAATCTTGCGCTTCTTGTCCACGTAGCCGATCTCCATGGTACTCGCGCGCACGATGGCATAGCTCGGCACCTTTTGTGAGGGGTTCGGCAGAATGGCATAGTGGCGCGCAATGTCGTTGCGCACCTCCCCCTCCTCGCGGCCCACTTCGTGCATAAAAGCCTGCTTGGAGCCCAGCAGCATCACGGCAAACCAGCGGGCATCCTCATCGTCGTCAAAATCGGCAACCAGCACGTCGGTGGACTCGGCTTTCTCAGCCTTGGTGAGTTCGGAAGAGATAAACTCCGCAATCTGCTGCGACAGGTCCACGAACTCGCGCTCACCAAAGAAATAGCCCTTGAGCTCACCGCCAAACGCAGAGTTCTCGGCAAACGTGGCGCGCTTGTTATCGGCCGAAGTGCGCGCGCGACGCAGATGTGTGGTCACGAAGTTGCGGACGGTACGGCTCTCGATATCGAGCTCGCGCTGGCTCATGACGTTGACGGCAGAGTCAAAGTCCAGGATATGCAGAATCGCGTGATTGATTTTCATATACGGCATTCCGTTCTAGATTGATTTCGGCACGAATCAGTATAGCGGTCGAGCCCGCCCCAGGCGCATCGAAGATTGGTGCATCGGGGACAGGCCGCTTTGCACTAATGGCTAGTGCAGGAGCTCGGACTGCCAAGCCTCGAGCTGTTCTGCCAAACTCTTGCCGGCAGCGGGCACGTCGATCTGGGGTCGTTTGGGCAACAGTGCGCATTTAAGGATTGCCACGATGGTCTGCGAGACAAAGCGTCGCGTATCCTTGTCAAAGCCTTGCGCAGCCTGGAGCATCACGGGCAGGCTCTCGCGCAGATTCCCAGCGATATCCGCAAACCGCTCAGCACCCGTAGCCTCAAGCACGGAGAACAACGCATCTACAAAACGCTCGCGTTCGCTAGGCGACACTGCAAGCAGCATCTCGCGAATGGAACCATCAACGTATCGAGCACCGGCGGACAGGCGCTCACAGTACACGAAGTCGCGACCATCAACCACCCAGCTAAAGGGATTGTGCTGCAGCAGGCTGAACTCGGTGCTCTCAACGATGGCATAGTCCTCCTGTGTCTCGAACATCATGCCAAAGATCGACGACCGAGGTAGCGTCTTGTCGATTCGACCGGATAGATCGGCGAAGGCGTTGCCGCTCAGAAACTCCTCGACGAAGCCCGGACCATCATGGGAATACGCCCGTTCGATTCGCTCACGGGCGACATCGGGGCACATCGCCGCACCGTACACCGCAAGGTTTCCACCCTTGGAATGACCTCCGCACAAAAGCGGCCCGTCGATCGCATCCGCCGCCTCGTCCACATAACGCGCCGCGGATTCCTGGGCCGGCACGGGACACCGGAACGCCATGTTAAAGTCCTCTTTCCAGCCCACAATCGTGCTGTCGGTCCCCCGGAAGGCAAGATAGCTAAACCCCGCCGGAAATCGGAACGTCATGGCCGCAAACTGCTCCGTTGTCTCGGCATCACTCACGCTACGATAGCCGCAAACACGAACGCCACGGTAGCGAGGGCTTGCTGCCACAGCCTCCAACAGGGCACGGCTCCCCTCCGGATCCCACAGGTCGCCAATCATGTCTTGGTAGCACTCGGCGCGCAGCAGCTCACGTACGTCTAGGCCCTGCCAGTTCGTCAGCTCCGCCATATCACCCGGCAAACGCAAATAGGACAACCACGCAAAGACCAGGCTATCCACCGCGCAGAACGGCCGTTCCTCAAACGGATCAAACGCCGTCTGGGCATAGGTCAAAAAATTAGGCGAATCCGACATGGCCCTCCCATCAACTATGGTGTATTGGGGTCAGGTTACTTTGCACCAAAAGGCGCCCGGGCCGTGTGGACCCGGACGCCTTCATTGTAGCTTTTCGCTCTAGCGAGCTTGATTTAGCAGGAGAAATCGACGCTGTCGATGATGTCCTTGAGGGCCTTGGCGGAGACGGTGAGCTCATGCTGCTCGTCGTCGTTCAGCGGCACGGGGACGCGGCAGACAACGCCATCGCGGCCGACGACGGTCGGCATGGAGATGGCAAGATCGGACAGGCCATACTCGCCCACCATGAGCGAGGAGACAGGCAGAACGGTCTGCTCATCGCGCATAACGGCGGTGCAGATGCGCTTGACGGCCATGGCGACGCCATAGTAGGTGGCGTGCTTCTTCTCGATGATGGTGTAGGCGGAGTTCTTGACGTCCTCAGCGATGCGCTTCTCGGCAGCCTCATGCTCCAGGTGGCCGTGAAGCTCACAGAAGGTGTTCAGCGGAACGCCGGCAACCTGAGCGCTGGACCAAGCGACAAACTCGGAGTCACCGTGCTCGCCCATGACATAGGCCTGGACATCGCGCGGGTCAACCTCGACGTGGGCACCAAGCATCTGCTGCAGGCGGCCGGTGTCGAGCACGGTGCCGGAACCGATGACGTGGCCCTCGGGCAGGCCGGACATCTTGATGGCGGCGTAGGTCAGAACATCGACCGGGTTGGAGACGATTAGCAGAATGCCGTCGAAGCCGGACTTCTTAATCTCGGGAATAATGGACTTGAAGATGCTGACGTTCTTGTTGACCAGGTCCAGGCGGGTCTCACCGGGCTTCTGGGCAGCGCCAGCAGTGACGACGATCATGGCGGCGTCGGCGACATCGGAATAATCGCCGGCGTAGATCTTCATCGGCTCGGCAAACGTCATGCCGTGCGCGATATCCAGGGCCTCACCCTCGGCACGGTTCTTGTCCACGTCGATGAGGACCATCTCGGAGAACAGACCACTCTGCATCAGTGCGAACGCCGAAGACGAACCGACGAAACCGCAGCCGACAATAGCGACCTTCTTCTCGTTAACCATTAGAAACTCCCATCTCTCTCCACAAACAAGCCGCCCGGGAACGACCCGAGCGGCTTGTCGTAATCCCAATACATCCAATCGGGACTTTGATTATGCCCCTATTCGCAGCCAAAAATCGACCGTTTACCGAAATTGTTTGCAGTATTCGTAAAATAACTGCGCGAAATCGGTTTCGAGCTATTGACGAGTCGAAATAGGTTTCTAATACAGGCCCGCCTCGCGAATGGCCTCGACAGCCAAAGCGATCTGATCGGGCGGTAGGACCAGCGCCATGCGCACGTGTCCCTCGCCCGAAGGACCAAAACTCGCGCCCGGCGTCACCACAACGCCGGCCTTCTCCATGAGCTCCTCGCAAAACGCCATGGAATCGGTGCGACCACCGGGAAGCTTGGCCCACACAAACATAGAGCCATGCGCGTTGGGACGCTCCCAGCCCAGGCCCTCAAGACCGTCGCACAGGGCATCGCGACGTTCCTGGTACTTCAGGCGCTGCGCCTCGACCTCATCGCGCGGACCGTTCAGGCAGGCGATAGCAGCCTTCTGGATCGGGAAAAACATACCGAAGTCGATCTGGCCGCGCAGCTTGGCAAAGGCCGAGACCACATCCTCGCGACCGACCAAAAAGCCGATGCGGGCACCGGTGACGTTAAACGACTTGGAAAGCGAGAAGAACTCCACGCCCACCTCAAGCGCACCGGGATACTGCAAGAAGCTGCCGCCGGGCTCGCCGTCAAACACGATGTCGGAGTACGCGTTGTCATGAACGATCAACAGATCATGCTCGCGGGCAAAGGCGATAATCTCCTCGTAGACCTCGGGCGTGCCCACCGAGCCGACCGGGTTGGCGGGCAGCGACACGATCATATACTTGGCACGATCGGCCACCTCGGGATCGATACCCGCCACATAGGGCAGGTAATTATGCTCGGCAACCAGCGGATAGTATTCGAGCTTGGCATCGGCGATCTTGGCACCCGCCTCGAAGACCGGGTAGCACGGATCGGGAACCAAAATAGTATCGCCCGGATCGAGCAGGGCCAGGCCCAAATGGCCCACACCCTCCTGCGTGCCGTTGCACGACTGCACCATAGACGGCGTAATGCCCGAAACGCCAAAGCGACGCTCATAGTAATCGCACACGGCTTGCTTGAGTTCGGGCAGGTCGCGCAGGGCATACTTCCACATCTCGGGATCTTGGGCTGCCTGCGTGAGCGCCTCGACCACGTGGTCGTACGGCTTAAAGTCGGGCGTGCCCACGCTCATGTTGTAAATGGTCTTGCCCTGAGCCTTCAGCGCGAGAAGCTTGTTGTTGAGCGAGGCGAAGACCTCCGCGCCAAAGCGGTCGAGACGCTGCGATGCCTGCATGGTGCCACCTTTCGATATAAAAAAGCGGCGCTCCGACAAGAGCGCCGCGCGATACGGGCCATCAGATTGCAAAAGTGTAACGCTTGCAACCCCCGTATTGGTTCAATTTAGCCAACCTTAGTCAACTGGATTGAGCGCGTCGATCTGCGCAAGCCACAGACGCGAGCTGGCGTCACTCGGCATGCGCCAATCGCCGCGCGGGCTGAGCGTCACCGAGCCCACCTTGGGACCATCGGGCAGGCAGCTGCGCTTAAACTGCTGGGCAAAGAAGCGACGGTAGAACGTACGTAGCCACGTGTGGACGGTCTTGGCGTCGTAGACGCCCTCGAAGCTCTTGAGCGCCATGCGGTAGATCTTGCCCGGCTCAAAGCCAAAACGCAGCAGGTAGTAGAGGAAGTAGTCGTGCAGCTCGTACGGGCCCACCAAATCCTCGGTCTTCTGCGCAATCTCGCCGTCGCCCGTGGGCGGCAGAAGCTCGGGGGACACCGGCGTATCGAGGATATCGAGCAAGACCTCGGCAATGCGCCCGCCAAAGACATCGGCAGCATAGCGTACCAGATGGCGCACAAGCGTCTTGGGCACGCTCGCGTTGACGGCGTACATGCTCATGTGGTCGCCGTTATAGGTAGCCCAGCCGAGCGCCAGCTCCGACAGGTCGCCCGTGCCAATGACAAAACCGCCAGCCTGGTTGGCCAGATCCATCAGAATCTGCGTACGCTCGCGCGCCTGGCTGTTCTCGTAGGTCACGTCCTGCACGGCCGGATCATGCTCAATGTCCTTGAAGTGCTGCTCCACAGCCGCGTGGATCGAAACCTCGCGGAAGCTCACACCCAGGTCGCGAGCGAGCGACTCGGCATTCGACTTGGTGCGATGCGTCGTGCCGAAGCCGGGCATGGACACGGCTGTGATACCAGTGCGCGGCAGCCCCAGCGCATCGAAGGCACGCACGGTCACAAGCAGCGCCAGCGTGGAATCGAGACCGCCCGAAAGGCCGATAACGGCCGCCTTGGTGCCCGTATGGGCAAGGCGGGTCTTGAGGCCCGCGGTCTGCAGGTCGAGGATGGTCTCGCAGCGCTCAGCCAGGTCACCATGGTCGGCAGGCACGAAGGGCGCGCGGGGGAAGACACGGTCTATGCCGAGCGCATCGCGCAGGACAGGTTCTTCGGCCAGCACGCCCTCAAACGAAAACTCAACGGTCGTGGCCTCCGGCGCATCGTCGGTGCGCGCCCACGTCGTCGAGCGACGGCGCTCGGCAACCAGGCGGTCAAGGTCAACGTCGGCGATGGCCATATCGCAGGTAAGCAGTTTGGTGGCGGCGAGCTTGGAGCCATTTTCGTAGATAAGGTTCTCGCCCGCAAAGACCATGTCGGTCGTGGACTCGCCCTCGCTCGCGTCCGCGTAGGCATAGGCGCAGTACAGGCGCGCGCTCTGATTGGAGATAAGGCTGCGGCGGTAATCTGCCTTACCGATAATCTCGTCCGAGGCCGACGGGTTGAGAATCACCGTCGCACCGGCAAGCGCCATCTCGGTCGAAGGGGGTGCCGGCACCCACAGGTCCTCGCAGACTTCAACGCCCAGCACCATATCCTCGGCACCCTCATCACAGCAGCGGTAGACAAGCCCCGAACCCAGCGGAACCGGACCCTGACCGGCAAATTCAACCCACACGGGATCCGCAGGCGCCGGAGCAAACCAGCGACGCTCATAGAACTCGCCATAGTTGGGCAGATACTTCTTGGCCGTGAGGCCCAAAAGCTCGCCCGCGCAGCACACGGCGGCGCAGTTGTAGATGTTTTCTGCCACCGCAACGGGCAAGCCAACGGTAAAGACGATCGGCAGCTCACGGGTTTCATCGAGGATGTGCACCAGCGCTGCTTCGCAGGCATGCAGCAGCGTGCGGTTATGGAACAGGTCGGCCGCGGTATAGCCGGTCAGGTTAAGCTCGGGCAGCACCAGCGCGCGAACGCCGCGCTCGGTAGCCTCGCGAACAGCCGCCAGCGCAACCTCGGCATTGCCCTCGACATCGGCCACGCGAATCCGCGGCGAGGCCGCCGCCACACGCAAAAAGCCATCAGACTGAGAAAGGTGAAGATTCATAAGAATGCTCCCGTGCGTAGACGCCATTCACAACAATTAGCAAGTCCTATTGTAGTTCAACCGCCGGGTGTAACCGCATCCCACCAACTTGGTGAGCAATTGATGAGTTGATGGTATCTGTTAAATGTCACGTACGATTCACATCTGGTGGGTACCCTGATGGCTACACGAAACGAAGCAGATTTACACCGGGAGGACCCCGTATGACAACCAAGTACACCGACGCGCCGCGCACGCGCGTCATGACGCCGGCATCGCTCAACAACGGCGTACACGAGAACCATTCCATTGGACAGACCATGGCCATCGCGCCCAAAAAGGGCCTGTTCGACGACATTTCCATTCCCCAGATCATCGCCGGCGCCGCAGCTGCCGCCACGAGCGTGGCGCTTGCTTCAAAGATCGGCATTGCCGGCTCGGTGATTGGTGCCGCTGTGAGCTCAGTCATCACTGTTGTGTCCTCGCAGGTCTATCGCCACTTTATCTCCGCCAGCGCCGAAGCAATCAAGGGCACGCATGCCGCTGTCGACTACCCTGCCGGCGCCTACGAGCCCGTTGAGCCCGATGTCGAGGAGCACCTAGGTGGCGCCGCGACCACGCAGGAGATGCGCCAGGTTGCGGGATGCGCGACCACGGCGCGCGTCGCCCCCAACAGCCTGCGCGCCAAGGCGGCAGCCGAGCGCAGCCAGACGCAAAAGAAGGTCATCGTCTTCTCGATCGCTATCGCCATCGTCGCGGTCATCGCCTGCACCGGCGCCATCCTTATCACCACTGCCGGTGAGGGTCTGGGCGAGCGTCCCGAGCCAATCCTGTCGTCGCGCACGACCGAGAGCGATGCAAATGGCAACACCCAGCCGCAGGATCAGCAGGCACAGGCGGACGGCACGCAAGACAGTTCTACCTCTGCCGATTCGTCCTCGAACACCCAAAGCCAATCGCAGGGCACCGATTCCTCTACGGCCAGCAGTAGCACGCCGTCCGGCACGACCGACTCAAGCCAAACGACTGACGGTTCGCAGCCGAGCACGGGCGGCCAGACGAGCGACACCGCTTCGGGAACGGGCACAGCAGACAGCAGCAACACCAACAGCTCGAACAGCTCGAGCGGAACCGCGTCCGGCACGGCATCTGACAACTCGAGCCAAGGCACGGCATCGGGCAACTAAGCACATTTGCCTCTCATAGATAACCGACCTGTACAACGGGCGCGAATCGAAAGCGGTTCGCGCCCGTTTGCCTTGGGCGCCGCTATGGCGAACGCCATGCGATGGTAAGATGCTTTACATGTGTAAAGAGGAGATTTGCCATGAGCAAGACAATAGTTAGGCCCACGCTTTCGCTGGGCAACCACATCTATCTGTATCGCCTGCTGCGCGATGCGATTGGATGCGGCAAGCAAACGTTTATGACACAGGTCGAGGAGGCGCTCGCCGTCGGCGACATGACCGCTTATGATCTGGGCTTCGAGTCCACGCGCGAGCTGCTCGAAGAGCTCGACGACTGCATTAAGCTGACCGTCTTTAAGGGCGGCCGTCTGTATGCCACCGTCATCGCCAACGAGGCCTGGGATGCCGCCCTTGCCAAGGGCGAGGACAAGCCCAAGACAGCCAAGGGAGCCAAGCAGTCCTACAAAAAGAAAAAGCGCGGCGAGAAGGACCTCAAGGCCGTGCGTCCCAAGCACGTTAAGCGTCCCGAGCCCGAAGCCATGGTTGAAGCCGCGCCGGAGCCCGAGCCCGAGACAGAGATCGAAGTCGCTATTGAGGTAACGGCAGAAGCCGAAACCGGAATCGCCGCCACGACCGATCCCGAAGTCATATCCGAGCAGGAAGCCACTGTGGAGCTCAACGAAGCGCCCAAGTCGACAACCGAAGAAGCCGCTGACCAACCCGAGACGCCTGCGTTCCAAAACAGCGATGTCTTTGGCAACGAGGCCGAGGACGACCAGTCCGACGAGCCCGCCGATCAAGGCGCTACCGAGTCGGCGCCGGAGCCCGAGACGCCGCAGCCCGCCATCTCGCTCACGGTCGTCTATGACCCCGAGAACGCCAACGCCGGCATCACCACCATGGCATCCACGCCCATCGAGGCAAAGTCGAGCGTCGAGAATCAGAGCGCTCCGCAAGTCGAGTTCGACACCGCGACCGCAGACGCACCTGCCATCGTCGAGCCCGCAGATTCCGCGGCGATGCCGAAAGCGGACACCGAATCAGTACTCGGCGCCGAACCCGCGCCCGTCATCGAGGTGACGCCCGTCAATGAGCAGGCCTTCGCACCGACGATGGTACCGGCCCCCGCACCCGTAGCGCCCGCCATCCCCGAGGACTTCCCCGTCGATTTCACAACCGAGGTCTTCTGCCCCGGTCCGTTGCTACACCAGCTGTCGACCTATCTCCCCTACGGCGCCGATACCCTCGGCATCGTCGGCGAGTACTACTGGATCGCCCGCGAGCGCGATACCATCGAGGCCGCGCGAAACCGCGCAAGCTTCCCCCTGCGCTACACGCAGGCCGGCGAGCGCCACGAAGTTACCGTGCGCGTCCGCCGCAACACCACCGGTGGCCTCGGATCCACCTGGGCCATCGATAAAGTCGAAGAACCCGAGCAGTAACGACAAACGGCTCAAATCCAAATCAGGATTTGAGCCGTTTTTATTTGTTGATGTTGCGTAACCAACAGCGAGCGGGCCGCAAGTGCCCCAGGTTGCCGTGAAAGAGGAGCGACGCGTACTTCGGTACGCGAGCGACGGCTTGAACGGCAAGATGGGGTGCTTGCGACCCGCGCAGCGTCGAGCAGTTACGCGGTTTGGAAAACCGCGTAACGATCTAGTCGCGCGTCAGCTTACGGTGGATACGATGCGGCTGGGCCGCGTCCTCGCCCAGGCGCTCGATGCGGTTGGCCTGATAGGCCTCGAAGTTGCCCTCGAACCAATACCAGTTGCCCGGGTTCTCGTCGGTGCCTTCCCACGCCAGAATGTGCGTGGCGACGCGGTCCAGGAACATACGGTCATGGCTAATGACCACCGAGCAGCCCGGGAACTCGAGCAGCGCCGCTTCGAGCGAGGACAGCGTCTCGACGTCGAGGTCGTTCGTAGGCTCGTCGAGGAGCAGCAGGTTGCCGCCCTGCTTGAGCGTGAGCGCCAGGTTCAGACGGTTGCGCTCGCCACCGGAAAGTACGCCAGCGCGCTTCTGCTGGTCCTGGCCCTTAAAGCCAAAGCTCGCCACATAAGCGCGGCTCGGAACCTCGGTCTCGCCGACCATCATGTGGTCCAGGCCGTCCGAGACGACCTCCCATAGGTTCTTATCGGGGTCGATGCCGGAACGGTTCTGGTCGACATAGGAGATCTTGACGGTCTCGCCCACCTCAAGCTCGCCCGAAGTCAGCGGCTCCAGACCCACAATCGTCTTGAACAGCGTGGTCTTACCGACACCGTTGGGGCCGATGACGCCCACGATGCCGTTGCGCGGCAGGGTGAACGAAAGGTCATCGATGAGCACGCGGCCATCGAACTCCTTGTGCAGATGATGGGCCTCGAGCACCTTGTTGCCCAAACGCGGGCCCACAGGGATGCGGATGTCGGTCCAGTCGAGCTTCTGGCTTGCGCGGGCCTCGGCCTCCATCTCCTCGTAACGAGCCAGACGGGCCTTGTTCTTGGCCTGGCGAGCCTTGGGCGAGCTGCGTACCCACTCGAGCTCGGCCTCCATGCGCTTGGCGAGCTTGGCGTCGCGGTTGCCCTGCGCCTC
>ERZ827363.4030-NODE-4030-length-10659-cov-3.127499_pt1 | contig 10659 bp, 3 predicted proteins | sample MGYA00519776_ERZ827363 | MGnify/ENA primary metagenome ERZ827363 (study PRJEB31778, sample SAMEA3449288) | human gut metagenome | biome: human gut; feature: human-associated habitat; material: faeces | place: United Kingdom | collected 2010/2012 ...
TACAGGTTGTTGATTCCCTGAATATAGTAACTGTCATACATAGGCGTCCAGGAATATTCCAGCTGGATTCCGGCGTACTCACAAACTCTCTGAAGTACTTCAAAAACGGTTTCTCCCTCTGTAAACTCTACGGTACTGGTATCCAGGATCACTCCGTTTGCCGGCACATAAGCTTCTTTTCCGGCTGTCAGATTGTCCATATTATTAAGGATGGTATCGCAGAGGATCGTGATGGTACACTGCTTGGTATCCTGAGAATCCCCGTCACCGGAACCATCATCAGAACTGCCGTCATCGGATACATCTCCATCACTGCCTGCGGTGTCTTCTCCGGAAGAATCCGTCTCATCCTGAGAAGCATCCGGTGTATATTCCTGTGTTGTGTTCTCTCCGCTGCCTGCAGTGTCTGCGGTATTTCCGTCTGTTGTATCGGAATTCTGTTTCGCAGATCCATCTGCAGACTTTTTATCATCCGATTTTTCTGAAGTCTTCGGAATCTTGTTTGTAGAATTTAAACTCTTCTCAAGAGCTGCTTTCTTCTCTGCGGCTCTGTCATCCAGAACTTTCTGAAGTTCCTCCGGTGTAAAACATAAACTGTCTTTATCTGCGCATCCCAGCAGCTGCTGGATCATATATTCATTTAATGCTCCTGCTGAGATCTTACTTGTTTCTACTTTCCAGCTTCCGTCCTCACTTTTTGTCATCTGAGCACTTTCGCCGGCTGTTACGGTTGTGGTTTTTCCGTCCGCTCCGGCCAGTTCCACTTCATCCTTAAATACATACACAGCGCCGCTTCCGGACTGTGCGCTTACGGAAAAGACTCCTGTCTCAAAGGTAAGCGTATTTTCATCAAGAGCGATCTCTGCTTTTCCCACAGAATCCGTAAGATCCGCAAAAACCTCTCCCTGATCCGCAGTAAGTTTCAAATTGTTTTTTTCTACGGATTCCGCAGTAAGTTTCGTATTTACGTTAAGTGAAAGTGTATTGTTTTCTCCGGCTGAAAGCTCCGCTGTGGTTCCGTTCTTCGTCTCAAGAATATCTCCGGCTCTCAATGCCACATTTTTTTCCAGGCCGTAGCCCACACCGTTTCTCTGAATATTGGCCACACCTTTTACGTTCTTTGTCATAAGAACGCTGTCCGATCCTTTATCAAACCATCCTTTCAGATTTCCCACTGCCATCACTCCGCATCCGGCAATGACCAGGATCAGTACTACCATGATCACATTAAACAGCGTCTTTTTCCTCTTACTTTCCATTCTTCCTCCTTTTCTCTGCACAAAAAAAGCAACAAAAAAGGTAACGGAAAATAATCCCTCTTTTCCAAGGGGATTCCGTTACCTGATAGATGTTCCTATGCGCAAACCAATGCTACCTTACATGAAAGAAAAACCGCCCGCCGACTGTACGGCATCGCACTTACATGTACAGGAATCACACCTGTTTGCACGTCTTTCTTTTCTATGAAATTTTATACTGAAATTATAGTTTATTTCCTCTTGTCTGTCAAACGAAAACCCGGAAAACAATTGTATCTGTCCTTTTTCTGTGATATAATAATCAGACACCCAAAAATATTAAATATAGACGTTTTCAAGTTCCGGTTTTTTCCTGCAGAAAACCGGATTAAAAGGGAATAAGGTGAGAATCCTCAACAGACGTGCTACTGTATTTGCTTAGTTTATCCGTGAACCATTGTAATTTATCGTATAAGAAGGGGATAAACGTGACTGCATAAGTCAGGAGATCTGCTTGGAAATACTGCCGGCTATTACACGTATGATAAATGGAGAATTCTTTTTTGACATCGTATCTGCCTGTGATGCGGTGTCTTTTTTTATGTTGAAGGAGACTTTTTTATGTCAGGTACTTATTACAGATCCAGTCGTGTCATTTCCAAAAACAACGCAAGAAACTATCTTTCCTCAAATGTAAAGATCCCTGCGCCAATTGAATATATCGCGTCGGAAGCTTTTCAGAAAAAGACCAAGATCTCCTCTGTCTGTTTTCCGGACACGCTTAAAAATATCGGCGCCAGAACCTTTCAGGGCTGCACTCTTCTGAAAGAAGTATTGCTTCCCACCCAGGTGGAAAATATGGGATCCAACGTATTTTCTCAATGTAATTCCCTGAAAAAAGTCATTCTTCCTCAGGCACTTTCTTCTATCCCGAGAGCCGCCTTTCAGGAGAACCGAAAGCTTGGATGTGTGATCTTTCCCCATGATTCACAGATTTCCCGGATCCGCTCCGAAGCTTTTTCACAGTGTACCTCCCTGGAATCCCTTCAGCTGTCTTCCGCACTTACCCTCATCGAAGACCGTGCTTTTTACCGCTGTAAAAATCTCCGTTCCGTGGATTTCCCGGAAGGTCTGAAACGTATCGGAAAAGAGGCTTTTTATTTTTGTGCCATAGAAGAACTTCATCTTCCCCAGTCCCTGGAATTTTTGGACGAAAGCGCATTTTTTAAGTGTATGAATCTTACTTATGTCTGTCTTCCCACAAATATCCATTATATCGGCAAATGGGTATTCCACGGATGTAACCGTATGAAATATCTGGAGATCCGACACGATCCCGATTTTATCGGGCCATGGATCATCAACCGTGCCTGTACCATCCGGTGTTATAAAGGTTCCAAAGTAGATGAGTATTGTAAGGAATTTGATTTTAAAGTTGAATATTTATGATCAAATGATCAAAAACGGCATTTTTTCACATTTCATTCTGTGAAAAAATGCCGCTTTTATTTTTCAGGGGATAACAGCTTTATTTAACTGTTACCTTGCATGTTACTTTTTTGCTTCCGCTCTTTACGGTGATCACTGCTGTTCCTGCTTTTTTTGCTGTGATCACACCTGTGCTGCTTACGGTTGCCACGTTCTTATTGGAAGAAGTGTAAGTAATCTTCTCACCGGATGTGAACGGTGTACGTACCGGTTTCAGGGTTGTCTTTGCTCCTTTTTTCAGAGTAAGGGCAGATTTTACACCTGTGATCTTTGTTGTTTTTACTGTAGATTTCTGAACAGTTACTGTGATATAAGCTTTCTTTTTGCTCTTTAAGGTTACGGAAACTTTTGCTGTACCAGCTGTTTTTCCGGCTTTAATCACACCTTTGCTGCTTACAGTTACGATCTTTTTGTTGGTAGTTCCCCATGCCTTTACAGCATCACCGTTGGCAAGTCCTGTTACTTTCACTCTGGATGTGGACTGATTTACTTTCAGAGTGATCTTTGTTGCGTTCAGTTTCAGGGTTGGAGTCAGTTTTTTGCCGTAAGGTCTGGTTGTCTTTGTTTTATAACCGCATTTGGAGCAGACTTTTGTCTGTACTGCCGGTTTGAATACGGTTGCTTTTGTTGTTGTTTTCCAGGTGTAAGTATGTCTTGTCTTCGGGATACTTACTGTCTTTGTTGCGCCGCAGACTGTACAGGTATATGTTTTCACACCTGCTGTTGTACAGGTAGCTGCTTTTGTTACTTTACCTTTGTCATAGGTATGTGCTGCATATCCGTTCTTTCTCTCATTGCTGGAGATGTTGCACCAGGAATTTTCGTTTTTGGAATTTGCACATTCATGCCAGTGGGCGTTTTTGTCAAATGTCCATGCTGTCTCCCAGACATGATTCTCTTCTTCCGGATAGTAGTCTGTGTAATGAAGAACGATCTGGTCATTGTTCTTTACTTCCTGCTCGGAAACTCCAAGATCCGGATAAGAGCCGTTTAATGTATACATCCATCCGCTGTATTTTCCGTTTGTAAACTCGCCAAGTGTAACATCACCTTTTGTGATGGACGCAATGTAGTTTCCGGATGGATTCTCGCATGTCATGTTGTTGGCAAGTAATGCTGCGTCAATGACATCTTTTGCCGTAGAGCCTTCTACAACGGTATACTCACTCTGCTCCAGCCAGGTCTCCAGATTTCCTGCATAGTAGGTATGATACTGATGATCTTTATCACTGTCGTGAACCTGGTCACCTAAGATCGTAAGGGAAACTTTGATCTTCGGCACTACCAGTTTGGTAAGCTTATCTGCATCTGCACCGAGAGGATCATCGGTACGGTTATGCTGTGCTTTCGTTGCACCGGAAATACTTGGCCTTCCGTTTTCTGAATTGTAATAAGTTACGCCTTCCACAGGTGTGGGATTTGCATAATTTGTATCAACGAAATCGATCGCTCCGATTCCTTTTACATCTTTACAGGTATACTCATTGTTCTCGATGATGTTGTATTTATCAATACCTTTGATGTAACCGATCACACCGCCGACACGTGTTCCGTTTGTTGCGCTTACCGTTCCCTCAAAGGAGTTGTTCTGAATATACTGGATACCGTTGTCCCAGCACTGTACCATACCGGTCTCAGAACCAAGGATACCACCTACATAGTCATTTCCTGTGATCGTTCCGTTGGAATAGCAGTCCTGAATCGTTACACCTGGTGTGTTCGGCGCAGAAGATTCACCCCACCGTGTTCCGCCGTATCCGCCGCCGGAAATACCACCTGCGTAATTTCCGCTTGCAGTTACGGTTCCGTAGAACTTACAGTTTTTCAGTGCATAGGTTCCCATAGACTGACCTTTGTTTCCGCTGATACCGCCTACGTATTTTGTTCCGTAGACATCTGCGTAACTTACGCAGTTCTCGATAGTTCCGTTGAAGTCACCACCAAAGGAACCGATATTGGACTGTGCTTTGTCATATCCGATCACAACACCTTTTTCTACAGTACTGTTGGTGATGGTGATCTGGTTCTGTCCGGATGCATATCCTCCGATAAATCCGGATTTCAAAGTCTGTGTTCCTGCTTTTAAAGTTACATTGTCGATCTTGATCGGGTTTCTGGAACTGTGATCAACCTCATAATTACAGACAACACCGTCAGACGCGATCTGCTCTCCATAGATATTCAGATTTTTCAGAGTAGAATCTGCTACATAACCAAGAAGACATTTCTCCCCTTTCGGTACTGTCAGCAGATGGTTGTCTCCGTCCAGATTTCCCTGGAATTTGGATGTTTTTATTCCGATCGGAGTCCATCCTTCCGGAAGTGTGATATCCTCTGTAAATTTCAGATACTGGTTTGCAAAAGTACCTTTTCCGTTGTTTACATAATCTGCAACTGCCTGAATGTCAGCTGTGGATGTAACCAGGTACGGATCTGCCTCTGTACCGGTTCCTGCCAGTGTCAGATCTCCGCTTTCCTCACCATCTGCAAATGCTGCTACAGCCTCTCCTGCGGAAAACGGATCTTCGCTCTCCTGTGTGGAAACAGCTGCTGCGTCTTCATCCTGTGAAAGATCTTCTGCGTCATCTGCTTCCAGATCAATGCTTTCTGCGTCATCCTCCTGCTGTTCCGGAACGTCCTCCTCTGTAGCTTCCTCTGTTACTTCTTCTGCGTCAACCACATTTGTGTCTGTGAAATCAGCGGCCCAGGCAGATGCCGGAGCAGTGCCGATCATAGCACTTGCAAGAAGAATACTGAGAATTTTTTTGCGTTTCATAACCTTTCCTCCTTTTGATTTTTCGGTGACAGCTTTCTTTTTTGCTGTTTTAATTGAAAGATCATGATGCCACGAGGGCAACAAAAAAGGTAACAGAAAAAGTCCCTTACGGGATTTCTGTTACCTGATAGACGTTCTTTATGCGCAAACTGACTTCTGTAGTCACTATCTTTTTAAAAAAAGCTCCGGCCCGCCGACTGTACGACAACGCATTTTCCTGTACAGGAATCTCACCTGTTCGCCTGAAAGCTTCCTTTCATTCAATTATTCACCTGACTTCATTATACAAATGAAGTCAGGTGTTGTCAAATCAAATGTTTTTTAGTTCTCTTTTACGATAACCTTATCCAGGTGCCAGATATCATCTACATACTCCTGAATGGTTCTGTCGGATGTGAACTTACCGCTGCATGCTGTGTTCAGAAGTGCCATCTTCGCCCAGCGTTTCTCATCTTTGTATGCTGCCTCAACACGTTTCTGTGCTTCTGCATAGGAACGGAAGTCGCCAAGGATGAAGTACTGGTCAGGTCTCGGCATGTTGCGTTTGTCGAGAAGTGAATTGTAGATGTCACGGAACATCTCTGTATCGCTGGAGAAGGTTCCGTTGATCAGCTGCATCAGTACCTGACGGATCTCCGGATCTGTGTTGTAGATGAAGTCCGGATCGTAACCGCCGTTGTTCTCATAGTTGATGATCTGGTCGGAGCTCATACCGAAGATAAATGCATTCTCCTCGCCAACCTCCTGTACGATCTCAACGTTAGCACCATCCATGGTTCCAAGTGTCGGAGCACCGTTCAGCATGAATTTCATGTTACCTGTACCGGAAGCCTCTTTACTTGCTGTGGAGATCTGCTCGGAAACATCTGCTGCCGCAAAAATGATCTCAGCGTTGGATACACGGTAGTTCTCGATGAATACAACCTTCAGCTTACCGTTGATAGAAGCATCATTGTTTACAACATCTGCCACACAGTTGATCAGCTTGATGATCTTCTTTGCACGTGCGTAAGCTGCGGAAGCTTTTGCACCAAAGATAAATGTTCTTGGATAGAAATCCATCTCCGGATGTGCCTTGATCTGGTTGTACAGATAGATCACATGCAGGATGTTAAGAAGCTGACGTTTGTACTCATGAAGTCTCTTAACCTGGATATCGAAGATAGAGTGCGGGTCAACCTCAACACCATTGTGCTCCAGGATATATTTTGCAAGACGCTCTTTGTTCTTGAACTTGATGGTCATGAACTCCTGAAGAGCCTTCTCATCGTCTGCGTAAACTTTAAGCTTGGAAAGCTGGGAAAGATCTGTGATCCAGTCCGGTCCGATCTTGTCTGTTACCCAATCAGCCAGAAGCGGGTTTCCATGAGCAAGGAAACGTCTCTGTGTGATACCGTTTGTTTTGTTGTTGAACTTCTCAGGCATCATCTCATAGAAATCTTTTAACTCACGTTTCTTAAGGATGTCTGTGTGAAGGCGGGCAACACCGTTAACAGAGTAGCTTCCTGCGATTGCAAGGTGAGCCATTCTTACCTGTCCATCATAGAGGATCGCCATCTTGCGGATTTTTTCCTGATCTCCAGGGTATTTGTTCTGGATCTCGATAACGAAACGACGGTTGATTTCTTCTACAATCTGGTAAACTCTAGGAAGTAATCTGGAGAAAAGCTCGATAGGCCACTTCTCAAGAGCTTCTGCCATAATAGTATGGTTTGTGTAAGCACAGGTCTTTCTTGTGATTTCCCATGCTTCATCCCACTCTAAACCTTCTTCGTCAACAAGGATTCTCATTAACTCAGCTACAGCTACTGTAGGATGTGTATCATTTAACTGGAATGTTACTTTCTCGTGGAACTTACGAATGTCGTCATGTGTTTCTTTGTATTTTGCAATTGCTCTCTGAACAGATGCAGAAATGAAGAAATACTGCTGTTTTAAACGAAGTTCCTTACCTGCCATATGGTTGTCGTTTGGATATAATACTTCACAGATTGTTCTTGCAAGATTTTCCTGCTCTACAGCTTTCTGGTACTCACCTTTGTCGAAGGAATCTAAGTTGAAGTTGTTGATTGCTTCTGCATCCCAGATACGAAGTGTGTTTACGATATGGTTGCCATAACCTACGATTGGCATATCGTATGGTACGGCACGTACACTCTGGTATCCCTTCTGAACGAACTTCTGTCTTCCGTTATGCATCTCAACATCTACATAACCACCAAACTTAACTTCTACGGCATACTCATCTCTCTTGATTTCAAAAGGATTTCCGTATTTTAACCAGTTATCTGGGACTTCTACCTGATAACCGTTCTCAATTTTCTGTTTGAACATACCATAACGGTAACGGATTCCGCAACCGTAAGCTGGATATCCAAGTGTTGCAAGAGAATCAAGGAAACAAGCTGCAAGACGGCCAAGACCACCGTTACCAAGTGCTGCATCTGGCTCCTGGTCTTCGATGAGGTTAAGGTCAAGTCCTAACTCCTCTAATGTTTCTCTTACATCATCATAGCAAAGAAGGTTAATCATGTTGTTTCCAAGAGCTCTACCCATAAGGAACTCCATGGACATGTAGTAAACCATCTTCTTGTCCTGTTTTTCGTATGCTTTGTGTGTCTCGATCCAGTTGTCAATAATATCGTCTTTTACGGAGTATGCAACAGCCTGATAAATCTGCTGTGGTGTTGCTTCTTCGAGTTTACGACGAAACAGCATACGGACATTGGACTCTAACTCTTTTTTGAATTTTTCTTTGTCGAAAGTATCCTTTTTAATCAATGAACTGATCCTCCTAAATTATCTCGTGTAATCCTGGAATCTTTTTCGTGCCTGCTTTCGTGAGAAGATTTCTATCAGCCAGCCTCAGATTTTGAGACGTACGTAGTACATTCGCCGCAAAATCTGAGTGCCTCTGATCAAAAACCATTCGCTAAAAACAAGTGTTTAAAAGGTTTTAAGATTACATTTTTTTCTCAACACCTAATCTTACTTTTTCTCCATTAATATCCCATTCCTTGGAATATCCGCCTTCTGCGTCTAAGCACATATCGTCTGCCAATACATCATTCTTGATTTCATCAGTGTATTTGGTCATGACTTCTTTAATCTTGTCATTACCCTCTTCGTATACAGTAATGTGGTCTGTCACTTCAAAGCCGGCTTCTTTTCTCATTGTCTGTACCTTACTGATGATTTCTCTTACGAATCCCTCTTCCAAAAGTGCCGGTGTCAGATTAGTGTCAAGTACTACGGTAACTCCATGATCTGCCTGAGAAACGTATCCCTCTTTCTGTGACATATCAATTAATAACTCTTCCGGCAATAAATTGATTTTACCATCATTTAACTCTATTGTCAAAAAGCCATTTGCGTCTAATTCTTTCTTAGCCGCACTTCCGTTAAGGTTTGCTAAAATATTACGGATCTTTCCTAAGTCTTTACCGTATTTTGGTCCAAGAATACGCATCTGAGGTTTAAATGTGTAATCTGTGAGGTCAGATACATCATCCTTAAAAATAACGTCTTTTACGTTAAGCTCACCTTCGATGATCTGTTTGTAGTAATCTGTTAAAGCAGCCTCTCCATTTACAAACATCTGACCGATTGGCTGACGGTTCTTGATTCCGGATGCGTTACGTGCAGCACGTCCAAGTACAACGATGTCAAGTACTTCACCCATATCCTGCTCAAGTTTCTCATCAATCATTGCCTCATCCACTGCTGGGAAATCACATAAATGGATACTTTCTGGTGCATCTGGATTAACACTCTTTACAAGGTTCTGGTAAATGTCTTCTGTCATAAATGGAATCATTGGTGCAGAAGCTTTGATGAATGTAACGAGTGCAGTATAAAGAGTCATGTATGCATTAATCTTATCCTGCTCCATTCCTTTAGCCCAGAAACGCTGACGGGAACGACGTACATACCAGTTACTCATATCATCTACAAATGCCTGTAATGCCTTTGTTGTTTCAGGAATCTTATAGTTGGCAAGACAGTCATCTACTGTTTTTACGCAGGAGTTCAGTCTTGATAATAACCATTTATCCATAACAGATAACTTGTCGTACTCTAAGCTGTACTTCGTTGGGTCAAATTCATCGATATTTGCGTAAAGTACATAGAATGCATAAGTATTCCATAATGTACCCATGAATTTACGCTGTCCCTCTGTTACTGCATCTGCGTGGAAACGGTTTGGCAGCCAAGGTGCACTGTTAGAGTAGAAATACCAGCGGATAGCATCTGCTCCATGCTGCTCTAATGCATCAAACGGATCTACGGCATTTCCTTTACTCTTACTCATCTTCTGTCCATTTTCATCCTGCACATGTCCAAGAACGATTACATTTTCATATGGTGCTTTGTTGAAAAGTAAAGTAGATTCTGCCATCAGCGAATGGAACCATCCACGTGTCTGGTCAACCGCCTCGGAGATAAACTGGGCCGGAAACTGTTTCTCAAACACGTCTTTATTTTCAAATGGATAGTGATACTGTGCAAATGGCATCGCACCGGAGTCAAACCAACAGTCGATTACTTCCGGTACACGGTGCATAACTTTTCCACAATCCGGACAGGTAAAGGTTACTTCATCAATGTATGGACGGTGGAGTTCTACCTCAGCGGCTTTTGGATCTCCGGCACGCTCTGCCAGTTCTTTTCTTCCGCCGATACATTCCTGATGTCCACATCCTTCACACTCCCAGATGTTTAATGGAGTTCCCCAATAACGGTTACGGGAAATTGCCCAGTCCTGAATATTCTCTAACCAGTTTCCAAAACGTCCTTTTCCAATTGACTCCGGAATCCAGTTTACAGTGTTATTATTTTTAATCAAATCGTCTTTTACTGCTGTTTCACGGATATACCAGGATTCTCTTGCATAGTAGATAAGTGGTGTATCACAGCGCCAGCAGTGTGGATATTCATGCTCAAACTTCGGTGCATCAAACAACTGTCCTCTGGCATCTAAGTCTTTTAATACCTCAGGGTCCGCTTTCTTTACGAAAATACCTGCAAATGGAGTCTCTTCTGTCAACTCGCCTTTTTCATTTACAAACTGCACAAAAGGAAGGTCATAGTTTCTTCCCACATTGGCATCATCTTCACCAAATGCCGGTGCGATATGAACGATACCGGTACCATCGG
>ERZ827363.4036-NODE-4036-length-10643-cov-8.306479_pt1 | contig 10643 bp, 9 predicted proteins | sample MGYA00519776_ERZ827363 | MGnify/ENA primary metagenome ERZ827363 (study PRJEB31778, sample SAMEA3449288) | human gut metagenome | biome: human gut; feature: human-associated habitat; material: faeces | place: United Kingdom | collected 2010/2012 ...
TGTGGTGAACGAACAACTTTTGACCAGCTTCTGCTTTAAATTGCTGACCGTTAATCTCTACAATTGCGTACATCTTATATATAAATGTATAAGTTAGCTCCGGCGGGTGGTCTTTAATCACTTAAAGAACTCTTTATCGAACCCGTTGCGGAATAATCGGGCACAAAAGTACTATTTTTATTCGTTCCCGACAAATATTTCTTTTATTTTTTATAGGAGATAAAATGATTACGGCAAATAAATGAACATTTTAGCTCTCATTGTAGCCTATTGGACTAATTCTCCTAAATTCTGCATAATGATTTTGTGTGGATAAACACGAAGTTCCTCTGCAGTTGTCATTCCGTTCAGCACACCTGCAAAATCGACTCCTGCATTCTGCGCTGTTTCGGCATCTACGGTGCTATCTCCAATATACAATGTCTCTTCGGGGCTACTTCCCAGATGTTCCAATGCAAATTTAACTCCTTCCGGCGAAGGTTTCGGTGCTTTTACATCTTCTCCTCCCACTACTATATCAAGAAAATCCTTAGGCAGATATTCTTCCAGATAACTCAATATTCGGAAACGATACTTGGTAGAGATAATTCCGACGCGGGCACCCCGTTTCTTCAATTCTTTCAGTGTAGACAATGTGTCGGGGAAAAGACGGGTATTTACATTCATGTGCACATCAGCTTCCAGTCTGTACTCCTGCCGGAAGGCCTCCAGCTGTGCCGGGTCGGTAATTCCGGTAAGGATACTGAATGATTCTTCCAATGTTTTGCCGATTGTACGCTTGATAGCTTCATCAGTAACGGTTAAATACTGATGCCGGGTAAGCACAATTCTGAAACACTTAACGATACCACGCGACGAATCGGCTAGTGTGTAGTCGAAATCGAATAAATAGGTTTTGTAGTTCATTGGGGAAAACTTTTCCGCAAAAGTACTAAATACTTTTCTTATTTCACAGCTTCTACCGTGTATCCTTGTCTTTTTAGTAAGTTTAATAATCCTTTTTCTCCGGGGAGGTGCAGGGCGCCTACTGCAACAAAAGTCGGGGCAGCCTTCATGATTGCCGGTAGTTTTTCAGCCCATGTTTTATTACGGTTGTAAATCATAGCATCTTCTTCGCCGGGAAGTGCGTCACATTGATCGCCTTTACGCTCTTCGCTGATTTTGAGCATGGTGTTCAGATCTTGTTTCATGTAGGCGTTTGTGAGCTTTTTCAGGTTTTCTACTTCAGTCTCTATATGGTTAAGAGTGCACATTAATAGTTGTGCTTGCCGTTGTAGTGAACTGCCATTGAAAAGCAGGTTGAATTGAAATTCTGCAGTTTCCAGTCCGTCCACCTTTTTCCCGTTTTGGATGGCTTGGCTCTGAAAGAATGTGTCGAGTTGCTCTTGCGGGTTGAATTTCCCTATATGTTTTACGTAAGCCATCACCACTACATTATTTAATAAGAAGGCAGGTTTTAGCTTCGGAGCCATATTTAAATCTACCATCAGGTTTTCTTTGCAGAATTTATTAGCAGTCTCAAAGTCTTTCGGAGAAAGGAGAGAGTTCAGCGTGGTATCACTTTCAATCATCATTGCCTTTTGCATCTTTTCCATGGTGGCAGGCGATTGCATTTCCGACATTTTCATCTCTCCATATACTTGTTGGGTTTCATTCATAGCCTTTTTAAGTCCGGCAATGCTATCCATGATGCTGAACGGTGCCAGATGGTGAGTGCCTATGATGTAGGAAGGTTGGTTCAGTCCGTTGCCGGACACTTTCCATAAAAGCTGTGCATTGGCGCTGAATGCCACGCAAATAAATAGAACTGCTCCGATGAATGATTTCATAATTTTATATCATTAGAAGTTGATAATTAACGTATTCTGCCGCCGCTTATCCAGTGTTTGGTATAATAGTTCTCGTTCAAGTTGCTGACGATCACTCCTTTACTGGTGCTGGAATGAATAAACTTACCGTTTTTGAGGTAAATGCCTACATGAGCTACTTTATTTTTTGAACGACTGCTGGTGAAGAATACTAAGTCTCCTTCCCGGAGATTCCGCTTGGCGACTTTATTACTTTCTTTTTTCAGATCTTCCGTGTTACGCGGCACTTGGGTGCGGTATACCTTACGGTACACTTGATAAACTAATCCCGAACAGTCGGCTCCTCGTTTCGAATCACCTCCACCACGATAGGGAACTCCTATCCAGTCGGCGACTTCCAGGTAGAGCTTATGGTTATCCTCCATATTAATATCTACCCCCAACAATATAGAAGCTCGCGCCAATGCTTGATAATCCAGCCGGGGTGCGGAAGTGCGGCAGGAACTAAGGCTGGCAACCAGTCCTAATAAAAGGATGAATTGCAGGAAGTATTTTTTCTTTCTATCAGGTTTCTTTATACTAGACTTATGGGTATCAGACTTTTCTGTTATATATCTCATCATAATTAGTTTATGCAATAATTTTGGTAAGGATGAATACTTACCATTCATTATTTTATCATTCCCTATTTACCGTTTACTCTTCTTCTACATTAAAATAATCCTCCAGTTCTTTCTCTGCGGAGTTATTCTCGTTGATAATATCCCGGATGATGACACCGTGTTCCAATAAAGCGATCCTCGGACATACATCTACGGTATGATTGAGATTGTGACTGGATATGATAACCGTAGCTTGATGCTCCTCATTATATTTCTTGAGCAGATGTTTGATGATAGACTGAGAACTTGGATCGAGAAAGTTGAATGGTTCGTCCAGTATCAGTAATTGCGGGTAATGAAGCATGGCAGAAATAATTCCGATCTTTTGCTTATTACCTGCGGAGTAGTTACGGATTAGCTTCTTGTGCCCGATCACTTCTCCACTCATAAAACGTTCGAAAGGAATCAGACGTTCGTCCACTTCTTCTTTCTTTAGTCCGTACATCTTTCCGATGAAATAAAAATATTCTTCCGGAGTGAGATAATCAATCAGAAAACCATCGTCAATGAAAGCACCGGTAATGCTTTTCCAGTCTTCGCTTTGGCTGACATCAATATCATTAATAATCACCTTACCATCGTCTGCTTTTAACAGATCCAGCATGATTCGGAAGAGAGTTGTTTTACCGGCACCGTTGTTTCCCACTAATCCGAGCATATCGCCTTGATTGATTTCGTAGTGTTTTATGTCTACGGCAATCTTCTCACCGAAATTCTTTTTAAGTTTGTTAATGATAATCATGATCTTCAATGTTTATATGGTTAATGATTCATGAGCGTTTATTGGCGGCTGTCTCTGAAGCCTTCCATGTTTTCGTATCGCCGTTTCATGAAACGATGATATACATTTTTAATCCATAAAGGAGAAGTCAGGGTAAATCCGAGACCGACAACTAACAGAATTATGTAAGTGATTGTTTCACCTAAAAATGCATTTAATAGACTGTATAAGATGAGAGGCACACCGAAAGCAGCGAAATTAACCACCATCTGTATAGCGCTATTCGTTTGCCGGCTTGCCACTTTCTCGTTTAAGGGTACCGTCTGTTTGTTGTAGACAGCCAGTTGGAAGAAGCAGAAATAAATAAAGCCGATGGTATAGAAAAACCAGGCAAAGGCGCCCAGTAAAGTGAGTTTATTCATGATGATGGCGGGAATCATGAGTATGAAAGGTATGATTTCGCCAATGCTGTATGTGTAATATTTGGCTTTCAGCAGACTCATAATTGATTCTTTACGAGACATCAGGCCATCAATGTAATTACCTTCGAATGACATAATCTGTGAAAGGATAATCATTCCGAATACGGCAAAGTTGTATACACAAATGAAAGAAGTCATGAAATTGCCGTCGTAAACACTGGAAAAGCTAAGTGCAACGGAGAAAGCTACCACTACAATCGCGATATTGCGCAATGCACCTTTGCAGCGGCGGTTGCGTAAAAGCATTTTCAGTTCCAGCCTCATATATTCGCCAACTTCCCCGTAGCGTTCGAAGAATTTATATTCGGAGACATGTTTAATCTGGCTATCTTCTACTTTTGCCAGCTCTGCATAGATAAGTCCGGACATGATCTTGCGGTTAATCAGCCATAAAATGGCAATCACAAGTATGGTGCCGAGAAAATAGAGAATGTTGCCCTGTATGTATCCGTCTCCCAGATCCATGAAGAAATAGAAGAGAGGACTATCTTCGGGAATAAAAAGAAGGCAGCCTATTCCACCGTAGAAAGCAATAGGTAATAGAATCCACCAAATACGTTCGTTGATAAGAGTGCGGCAAAGCAAGTACCAGTAATTATTGGCAATAATCAATAGCAAGATACCGATAAGATAGGTGATGACACCGGGGATACCGAAAAACTTGGTAATAGTGATGAAGGAAAAAGGGACAAACAAAAACAACCAGAACAGGTTGAACAGGCTTAGTCCCGAGCGGATTAGTAAAAAGTCGATGACACGAATTCGTTTAACCGGCAGCAGGAGGTAAGGTTTTACCTCCTGCGTCGGTGTTTTTTGAAACGGAACACGCAACAGAAAGTCCAGTGCCAGGATAAAGATCAGAACCACTGCGTTCATCACATGATATGGTTCCCGGTTGGGAACCATATCAGAAAATCCGAACGCGAACGTCGTACCGAAGAATATCAGGTAACCGGCCCAGAATGCGCCCATGACATAACCGAGTATTTTAGCAACTTTGTTCTTTTCATACATCGGATGCCGTTTGGCGGCAAGCCTTCCATGTTTGCGTAATTCGTTGAATATCATCATTCAGTAGATATACTAGAGAATTTTTATTTGTTTTCTTCCGGCACGGTCATGATGACTTGAATTTCGTTGTTCTGTTTCAGCAATTTGGCGAGGAAGTCTTGCACTTCTTTCGCTGTAATGCTGTTGACCAACTTTTCATAGTCTTTTGTATTATCTACACCCGTGTAGAGGTATTCGTCCATATTATTAAGCCAGTAGCCGTTTTCTTTCTGGGCGTCTTTATACTTCTTCAGCATATATTCTTTGATCTTCTGCATGTGTTCGGCAGACGGACCTTCTTTTGCCATTTTGTGAAGTTGTTCTACAACAACAGCAGACAATTTATCTTTCTTGGCAGGGTCAGTTTGGAATACAATCTGAAGAACAAGTTCCTCTTTCGGGTATTTACCAAGACTTCCGTTACAGCTTACACCGTATGTACCTCCTTCTTTTTCACGGATTTCAGCAGTGTAAACCAAATCCAGAGCCTGATCTAAGAAGCTAAGCAGGACATTGTTGCGCAAGTCATATTTGCAAGTGCCGCTATAAAGGAACATGATGGTAGCCATCGGAGTTTCCTGTGCTTTCGCAAATACATTTTTGATCTCTCCCTTGCGGATGTCCATCTTGTTATCTTTGAAAGTCTCTTTACGGTTGATAGATGGCAGACCTCCCAGATATTTGGCGATTAACGGTTTCATTGTAGCCAAGTCTACGTTTCCTACCAGGAAGAAAGTGAAATCACTTGCATCTTTGTAGCGGTCTTTGTACATTTCAAGAATACGGTCATAGTTGATCTGGTCTACCATGTTTTCTTTCATTCTGATAGCGCGTGGATGGTGGCCGTATAGTACGCTTGTAATAGTGTCACTGAAAGCAGTCATCGGGTTAGCGTCTGCATTTTGAAGTTCAGCTTTCAAACGGTTCTTGTAAGATTCGAATGCTTCGTTATCCTTACGCGGAGATGTGAAAGTCAGATAAGTAAGCTGCATCATTGTCTCAAAGTCTTTCGGAGCACAGCTACCGGAAACAGTTTCCGTAGTGTTGCCGATACCCGCACCTACGTTTGCACGTTTGCCAGCCAAAGCTTTACCCAGATCTACTTTGCTGAAATTACCGATTCCACCTACTAGAGCTACTCCGTTTAATTGAGAGATATTGATAATTTCTTCGTTCGGGAATACGCTGGTACCACCGAAGCTTACACCTTTCATTACAATCTGGTCAGCCTTGAAATCAGTTGGTTTCACATATACGGTTACGCCGTTGGAAAGTACCAACTTAGTCGTACCATAGATTTCGCCAGCTTTTTCAGAAACAATCTTGCCACCTTTAATATCTTCAGAGATCAGCGGTTCGTTAGAAACTTTATCTTCATAAGGTTTCAGATCGAATGACTTCATTTGTTTCAATAAAGCAGCAATTTCTTCTTTAGTAGGGTATTTTGCTCCTTCTTTTTCCGGACCGGCCAGCAAAACCACCTGATTGTTGTCAGTGATTAGTTGTTGCATCACCTGATTGACGGCTTCTACAGGGATATTCGGAGCCAGTTTGTTTACCAGTGTATATTCAACTTCGATTCCCGGAATCGGTTCTTTTTCAAGGAAATTGTTAACGTATTCGTTGACGTAAGAACCACTTTTAGTCTTTTCACGTTCGTTGTAAGCAGATTCTACGGCTTGCAAATAGTTGGCGCGTGCGCGTGCATATTCTGATTCGGTAAAGCCGAAGCGACGTGCACGTTCAGTCTCTTGTAGTAAGGTTTTCAAGGCTGTTTCAATGCCGTCGGCTTTACTTGAGGCAGAAAGTGCGAAGGCTTCTTTGGTTTTGGCGACAAAGAAGTCGCTATAGTAACTGCTTGCACGGGTAAACGGTGGGTTAGCACTTTGCACCAATTCGCTCAGGCGGGCGTTCAACATACTACTGATCATGCTCGTCATATATTGTGAAGCAAGGTAGCCTACATTATTCTTTTCTGAATCAGGAGTCGCATCTTGCTTGAAGTAAATCTCAATTGACGGGTCGTCTACTTCCTTATCTGTACCGATAGCTACGATGGGTTCCTTATTATCAGTAACAGGATAGTAAGTGCGTTCTGCCGGATTTACCGGTTTTTGTACATCGGCGAATACTGCCTTTAGTTTAGCTTCTACGGTGTCTACATCGATATCACCTACAATAACGATACCTTGCAGATCAGGACGATACCATTTGTGATAGTAATCGCGGATATCTTTATAAGGGAAGTTGTTGATTACATCAATAGAGCCGATAGGCATACAATCTGCATATTTGTCACCCTGATATATAGTTGGGAGCAGGTCAGTGTAGACGCGCAACATACCACTGTTGCGGCTGCGCCATTCTTCACGGATCACACCACGTTCTTTGTCGATTTCATCGTCTTTGAGTAGGATATAGTTAGACCAGTCGTGCAGGATCAGCAGACAGGAGTCCAATACACCGGTGCGGTCAAGCGGAGCATTACTGATGTTGTAAACAGTTTCGTCTATGCTGGTATAAGCATTTAAGTTAGTACCAAATTTGATACCTACGGTTTCGCACCAAGGGATGACGCCGAGGCCTTTATCATCACCGGGGAAATTTTTAGTACCGTTGAAGGCCATATGTTCCAAGAAGTGGGCAAGTCCGCGTTGTTGCGGTTCCTCAAGAATGGAACCTACTTTCTGGGCAATATAGAACTCAGCCCGATTTTCGGGTAATTTGTTGTGGCGTATGTAATACGTCAGGCCATTGTCTAATTGGCCGATACGGACATTTTTGTCCACGGGAAGGGGCGGAAACTGCATTTGCTGCGCTACCGCTTGTTGGAAACCGGCACATAGAACGAATGCTACTGCCAGTAAACTGTGAAATAAATGTTTCATGTTGATGAAAATTAAAATTGTTTCTTGACCTATTTGTCGAAGAGGGAGAGGAGAAATCACAGGAAGGATATATTTTTTATATGAATGATAATTTAGCAAATTATCATTTTATCGCCTCACGAATTCGTACCAGTTTCGTCAGTAGTCCTTCCAGTAAATCGAGCTTCAGCATATTGGCACCATCGCTTTTGGCTATTTCGGGGTGCTCATGTGTTTCAATAAACAATCCGTCTACACCAACCGCAACACCGGCTTTGGCAACGGTTTCAATAAGCTGCGGCATACCACCTGTCACTCCACTTGTCTGATTGGGTTGTTGCAGAGAATGTGTAACATCCAGAATGACCGGATAACCGAAGGTTTGCATTTCAGGAATGCCACGGTAGTCTACAACAAGGTCTTGATATCCGAAAGTTGTTCCACGTTCGGTAATCATAACTTCCTTATTTCCGGCTTCTACTACCTTTTCCGCAGCAAAGCGCATGGCGAGTGGAGACAGGAACTGTCCTTTTTTGATGTTAACCACCTTTCCTGTTTTTGCAGCAGCTATCAGAATGTCTGTCTGGCGGCAAAGGAATGCTGGTATTTGCAGTACATCTACATATTCGGCGGCCATTGCGGCTTCTTCTGCAGAATGTATATCTGTAACAGTAGGCACACCAAAAGTATCGTGTACTTTCTGTAACACTTTCAACGCTTTTTCATCGCCTATTCCCATAAATGAATCCAGGCGTGAACGGTTGGCCTTGCGATAAGAGCCTTTAAATACATAAGGTATTTGTAATTTCTCCGTGATATTTACCACACGTTCGGCAATACGCATTGCCATCTCTTCTCCTTCAATCACACAAGGACCTGCCAATAAAAAGAAATTTCCGGCAGGATTATTCTTTAATTCAATCATAAGTAATTAGTGTATAGTGCTTAACGTTAATCGTTATTCTTAGTTGGGTATAATCAATGTTATCGCTTCATGCATAATTCCGATGTCCAGTGGAAAATGCCGGTCGAGAATACGTCCGTCCAAGTCCACCGAAGCATTTTGTGCACGTAGTACTTTTACTTTCTGGGTACGGTAAGGCATCACGACTTTATGATTCAGAATACGTCCCTGGATAAGCATCCACAGTCCTGATACGAGTTGTAACAGCTCCGGACGATAGATAACGGATACATCGAGCCAACCGTTATACGGCACGGCACTTGGTGCTTGTCCGTATCCCCATGCACTGCCAATACATACCGTCATGATACGTCCCCGGATGTGTTCTCCGTTTATTTTGAGATGCATCCGGTAGAGCTTCCGTTCAAAAAAAAGTGAGATGAGGGCCATGAGATAGGACAGGAATTTCACTCCCCAGAAACGTTTGGTCTGGTCGGAAATCTTCACGATACGGGCTCCTAAACCAATGTTGATTGCATTGAGGAAATAGCGTGTTACATGCTTTTCACCATCGTAATAGTTGCAAAATCCGACGTCTATCTTCCGGCGTCGGTTATTTATGATGCAATCTACGGCATCTTTGTATTCCGAAGTCATTTCCCAGTATTTGGCAAAGTCATTTCCGATACCGTTGGGAATGATACCTATGGCGATTTCTCTTTTATCTTCTGCATTGGACGACATGATACCGTTGATGGCGTCGTTTAGTGCTCCATCACCGCCCACCACAACAATGGTGCGGTATCCATTATTGGCAAGAATGCCGGCTAAACGTTCCACAGATCCGAACCCTTCAGACTGCACATAGTCATAAGACACGCCTCGGCTGTCCATATATTCTTTGATTTCTTTCCACCGTTTCTGCACTTTCCGCGTGCCGGCTTTGGGATTGTATATCACTCCCCACTTTTCGGGTTCTACGCTCATATTGTTATCTCTTAGTAAAGTCCTACATAATCATTTTTGTACTCTCCCCGCAGTCTTTGTCTTTGTTGCCCCAAAGATACTAATTCCCTTCGAGTTTCGCTTGTACAAAAGCAATCTTTTCTTCCATAGGCAGCCCGGCATCCATCCAATGGATAGTAAAGCCGCGTCGTTCCATTCCCCGGAACCAGGTCATCTGCCGTTTGGCAAACTGATGAATAGCAATCTCCAGTTCCCTGTACATCTCTTCGTATGTCAGTTTGCCGATAACGTACAGAGTCAGGTACTTGTATTCCAGGCCATAATAGATAAGATCATCCGGTTGGATACCCTGTTCTATCAGGCGTCGTACTTCATCTACCATCCCTTCGTCCAGACGTTGACGCAGGCGGTTGGATATCTTCGTACGGCGTAATTCCCGGTCTATATCTACACCAATGATAAGGCTGTTCAGTTTCGGGAACTCCCGTTCGTCTACCGGTGTATGTGCATAATATTCTTCTATCTCAATGGCCCGGATCGCTCGTTTTACGGTGTCGACATCTGTAGTATTATGCAGGGCTTTGTATTGCTTCAGCATCTCAGTCAGTTCTTCCAGGGATTTATCGGCAAGGCGTGCACGTAACTCCGGGTTTTCGGGAACTGGCAGCAACTTATAGCCTTTCAATACGGATTCCAGATACATACCGGTACCTCCACACAAAACGGGAAGTTTCCCTTTTTGTTTAATAGTCTCGTACGCTATCAGAAAATCACGCTGATATTCAAAAACATTGTATTTATAACCCGGGTCGGCAATATCAATCAGATGATAGGGGATTGGTTTACCATTTACAGTGTAGTCTACCAGGTCTTTACCTGTACCGAGATCCATACCACGGTAGATTTGCCGGGAATCTGCACTGATGATTTCTGTGTCAAGAACATCTGCCAGTGCTGCGGCGAAAGGAGTTTTACCGGAAGCGGTAGGACCTAATATAGCTATCAAATCATAGTCAGGCATAAGTCGTTTTGATTATTTTTCTACAAAGATAATGCAAACCGAAAGCAATACAAAATAAGCTTGATTATTTTTAATGCTAAAGTGCAGCTTGTCTTCGTTTTAAAGCTAAATATGAAAAAGGAAGTGAAAAAGAGAATGCCTTCTCTTAAATGGTGTTATAAA
>ERZ827363.4037-NODE-4037-length-10638-cov-3.439478_pt1 | contig 10638 bp, 10 predicted proteins | sample MGYA00519776_ERZ827363 | MGnify/ENA primary metagenome ERZ827363 (study PRJEB31778, sample SAMEA3449288) | human gut metagenome | biome: human gut; feature: human-associated habitat; material: faeces | place: United Kingdom | collected 2010/2012 ...
TCTTGGATATATTCTGCCAGTCTTACATAGGCTTGTGCCATTGATACCTTAGGTTTCCAACCTAAAGACTTTAACTTCTTAGAACTTAAGAACATGTGTACTGTCGGTGCATAGCCGAACCCTTGTACATCTTCTGGAATATCAAAAACAACTTTACTCTTATTATTGCTCACATGAGTTGCCACTAATTGAGCAATGCTTGCAATAGAACGAGTCTCTTCATCATGACATATATTATAGGCCTCGCCAGCTTCGCCCGCCTTCATAAGGGCTAAAATACCAGTTAATACATCGGTAATGTAGCAATAGTTCGACATAGAATCGCCTTTTGTGTGAAGAACAATATTTTCATGTTTAAGAGCACTCTTGGTAAACTGCATGAATACACGGTTATCTGATACCGGAACACCAGGTCCAAAGGTTTGAGCTAGTCTAGCTATTACAGCAGGCACGCCATATTCCACAGCATAGGACTTGCAATAACATTCACATAGTCTCTTACTTTCAGAATATGAACTACGAATATTTAGATGATCAAGATACCCTAATCGGTCTTCAGTCATAACTTGACCAGACTCATAAGGTACACCATATTGTTCCATACTAGATAAATAAACTACTTTTTTTACCTTTTTTCGACGGCCTAACTCGAGCATGGCCTCCGTACCATAAATAGAGGTACGGATAGTTTCTACTGGATGTTCTACAAAAAACTTAGATTGTGTTGGTGCGGCTCCATGCAAAATATAATCACATGGCACATCAATAGATTCTAATGAACCATCTACTAGGGTTAATGACTTATTGTCTAAATACTCACCGAGAATATTTTTTGCCTTTTCATGGCTTCGCACATGACCAATCACTTTTAAATCCAGGTCATGAGTCTCATTGGCAAGTATAAGTAATTTTATAAACATCGATCCAATAAGCCCCGTTGCACCTGTTATAAGAATGCGTTGATGACGGAGGAAATGAAAGTAATTTTTTTCATGTACTAAAGCCGTTAACTCACGTTGAATAACGGAATTACTCATCTTTTAATCCTCCTAGCTCACGATTTTTAATAATCCCTGTGAACATATAATAATCAGATGGAGTTGTAATCTTTATATTTTCAGTTTCCCCTAATACAGGATATAGAGTATATCCATAGTGCATCATCATCGATGCGGAATCAATAAAGTCATGAATGCCCTCATCTTTTGCACGATTATGAACTGATATAATATCATCTAATCTAAAACTCTGAGGAGCTTTAGCCATGAGACATTCATTACGATTTAAAATATGCTTAATAGAACCATTTTGGGTAACCATAACCGTTTCTATAGCTGGAGTAACAGTAATGGCAGACCCCTTTGACTCAACAGATTCTATGTTTCTCTCTATGGTAGAGTTATCTACAAGTGGACGAACCCCATCATGAATCAATACAGTCACCGCGTCATCAGGGAATAAACGCTTAGCCTCTACTAGCCCATTATATTGGGATTCCAAAGCACTTTCACCACCAGGCACAATGGATAATACCTTTTGTAACCCCGCCTTTTCTATGAGTTGTTTAGTATGATCAATCCATTCTACTTTACAGGCAAGAACAATCCCATCAATAGTCTTCGTTTGTTCAAATACATCTAAGGTTTGAATCAAAATCGGTCTACCGTTCCATTCTAAAAATTGTTTTGGCGTCTTACTGTTTTTCATACGAGCACCTACGCCCCCCGCAAAGATTACTGCTATTCGTTTCATAGGCCCTCCTTATGGTTGAGCTTCTTTCTTAGCATAATGTATGCCTTTATACTCCTTGTAAGGTGTGTGTAAATCAGCAAATACTGCATCATGTTTTGCTACACGTTGCTCTACAGGTGGTAATTGCATATAGTCTCCCCAAATGAGATGCAAATATCTCTCATACCCTTTCATAACAGGTATTTGATGACCTTCAAAGTCTTTATATACAACATAAGCAAAGTCCTCTCTAGGATGACGTAGCTTCATACCTTTTAAGCTACCGATTAACTCCGTACACTCATCACTCGTATCAAAGTCGTATTGAGACATTCTCTTTTCTGCAAATCGCCAAATATGATAGCGTATAGATTGACTGGAAAAAATCTTATAAATATAACCAGCTAAAGCACGATATGTAGGCCCTTTATTATCTGGTAAACGCTGTGCATTAAAGAGTGCAAAAGTCATAGCCCACATCAACTGCAATGCACGACTAATTTTGCCGGGTGCACAGCCATCGATAGGCATAATTTCAAGTGCCAAACCATGACAAACATCTTCAAGCATACTATGACGATTGATAAAAGTCGTATTATTGTCTCTAATAGAAGCTCCTGCATCATGATAGATGTGATCTCGATCAGTACGACAATACGTAAATCGTTCAGTGTCAGCATATTTGGGCCATAATTTAGCTAACTTTTCATAATCTGGACGAGGCATGAAAAGATCTAAATCATCATCCCAAGGGATAAAGCCGTTATGACGTATAGCCCCAATGAGACCACCGCCGCAAAGATAAAAGCGCAAATTATGTGTATCACAGAACTCTTTAAAGTACAGTAACATATTCAGCTCTTTTTCTTGTATTTCCTTTGTCATAGATGTACTCATAGGGACCTCTTTCAACGTAATACAGCTAATACTGTATCAATCATCGTTTTTATATCTTGTAAAAAAGAAAACTCCTTAATACTCTTTAAATTCCAAGCCATCTTGCCCGGTAAAACCTCATTTATATAGACTTCATCAACATTCTGAGCATTTTGTAAAAGTTGATCTTCATCTTTATAAGTAATACTAGCAACACTGGTAACACCAGCAGGTAATAATAAGGTAGCTTTCATTTCATCTGTATAAGCAGCCACATAACGTGGAACCTCAGGTCTTGTACCGACAAAGCTCATATCTCCTAAAAGGATATTAATAAGCTGAGGCAATTCATCGAGACGACAGTTGCGAAGCATATTGCCTACCTTCGTAACACGCATATCATTTTGTGATGTCACTTGTGCACCTAAAGATTCCGCATTCTTTACCATAGTACGGAACTTATAGATGCCAAAGGTACGACCGTACTGTGTCACTCGAGTTTGACGGAAAAAAACCTCTCCCTCACTATCTCGTTTAATCATGATGGCTAGTACCAAGAATATAGGGCTTAATGTAATAAGCATTCCCGCTGCCATTACGCGGTCAAAAATGCTTTTACAAAGAAGGCTTATACGCCTTTGATTTAATATTTCAAAATAGGGACGAACCGCTTCACACTGTAGCTCTTGTGGTAGGTCATGAAAGTTCTTTACTAGCATTCGGTAATAATCCTTTTAAACTGCTCAATGATATATTGCACTTCTTCATCTGTAAGGAGCGTATGAAGTGGCAATGTAATTTCATTTTTAAATTGGTCATAAGCATTTGGATAATCATCGATTGTAAAGCCTAAGTTTTTGTAAGCCGTATGCATTGGAATTGGCTTATAGTGAACATTCGTTGCAATGCCAGCCTCAGCCATAGCTTCTATAACCTTATTGCGATATTCCGCATCACGGCCATCTAAACGGACTAAATACAAGTGACCACTACTCTCATGCTCATCTGTATAATGGTTCAACAATGTAACAGGTAAATCCTTAAATGCTGTATCATAAGCTTCGATAATTTCTTTACGACGTGCCAAAAGTTTTGGGTATCTTTCAAATTGAGCTAGCCCAATAGCCGCCATGATATCCGTCATATTACATTTATAATAGGTACCTTTAATATCATATTCCCAAGCACCTGCTTTTGTTTTTGCAAGAGCATCCTTATCTTGACCATGCAAAGATAGCAATTGGAATTGCTTGTAAATAGTTTCATCATCAATACCATCTATATGACGCCATGTAGCACAGCCGCCTTCAGCAGTAGTAAAATTTTTTACTGCATGGAAGGAAAAGCTACTAAAGTCTGCAACATTACCTGTTTGTACTCCTTTATATGAGGCCCCAAAGGAATGAGCACAATCAGCCACAATAGGAATATGACCTAATGCTTTTTGAATATCATTAGCAGGTGTAAAGAGAGATTTCTTTTCATCCACAATGGAGCGTAGTCGATCATAATCGCAAGGTACACCTGCAACATCAACAGGGATGATTGCTTTTGTTTTTGGTGTAATAGCGCGAGCGACTGCATCGTAATCCATTTCATAAGCATCTTTCTGTGTATCAACAAGCACTAATGTGGCGCCCACATGAACAACAGGACTTGCACTAGCTGTATAGGAATAGGCACTAGTTATGACTTCGTCTCCAGGTCCAATCCCCAATACGCGAAGGGACATTTCAAGCGCTGCCGTAGCAGAGTTTAAACAAACGGATTTAGGTGTACCTAACTGATGAGCAATCTTTTTTTCTAATTCTTTAGTACGAGGACCTGTCGTAATCCACCCACTTTTTAAGGCTTCAACGACTTCATTAATTTCTAACTCTGTAATATCTGGAGGAGAAAAATTAATTCTCATATAAATCACCTCAATACTTTCTGTACCATATTGATACGCTTGATTTATCACATAGAATACTGATTAAAACAGTTATATTAAGCATCAATTACGATAGATCCTAAAAGAGGAATGCCCACTTGTGAAAGGCGTTTCTTAGCTTCAATCAAATCTTTTGGACTAGCTACTTCATTTTTAACAACTAACACAACACCATCTGATTTCTCTGCCAATACAACTGCATCTGTAACAGACAATACGGGTGGTGTATCGATGATAACCACATCATATTCATCACTTGAAACTTCAATGGTTTGAGTGTCATTAATGTAATTTACCGTTGCACCCACTTCCTCAAATATTTCTCTTACCGGTACAAGTGCTCTGTCATTGAATATAATCGGTGAAAGCGGCGGATTGATTAGCTGATTGTTTACAACAAGTGCATAAATCTCTCCGTTATACTCGTGTGTTCCACCGTCATATTCAAGCATCATAGTCTGTGCCGATGCGAAACCTACACTGCAAAACAAAAACATTACTATCGCTATAAGTGATACTCTTAATTTTCTCATTTTGCACATCATCTCCTTTTCTTTTTTATCCTACACATTTTTTCTATTTCAATCATTCCGCAAACGGAATGTCAAAATGGTCATACGCAGCCTTTGTCGCAATTCTTCCTCTCGGTGTTCTTGATATAAAACCAAGCTGCAACAAATACGGCTCATATACGTCCTCAATAGTATTCGGTTCTTCGCCTATTGTCGCCGCCAAAGTGTCAAGACCGACAGGTCCGCCGCCGAAGTTTTCAATCATAGTCTTAATCATTCGGCTGTCAATTATATCAAGACCGAGTTCATCGACTTCCATACTCTTTAAAGCATCTGCCGCAACCTTATAATCAATTTTACCGTCATACTTTACCTGTGCAAAGTCACGCACACGCTTTAAAAATCGGTTTGCAATTCTTGGAGTACCTCTTGAACGTGACGCGATTTCCGCCGCACCCTCATCGTCTATTTCCACATCAAGCAAACCCGCACTTCTTTTGACTATTTCCTTGATTTCTTCAACAGTATAAAGTTCAAGTCGGCTTATAACACCAAATCTGTCCCTTAACGGTGCTGTCAAAAGTCCTGCTCTTGTTGTCGCTCCTATAAGTGTAAATTTCGGCAAATCAATTCTTATAGATTTCGCCGCCGGGCCTTTACCTATAATAATATCAAGCGCATAGTCCTCCATAGCCGGATAAAGAATTTCTTCAACCGTTCTTGACATACGGTGTATTTCGTCAATAAACAGTATATCGTGTTCCGACAGGTTTGTAAGAATAGCCGCCAAGTCACCCGCTTTTTCAATCGCAGGACCGGAAGTTATTCTTATATTAACACCCATCTCATTGGCAATAATACTTGCCAATGTGGTTTTACCCAATCCCGGCGGACCGTAAAGCAAAACATGGTCCAAAGCCTCACGTCTTTCAAGTGCCGCTTTTATGTATATTTCAAGATTGTTTTTAGCTTTTTCCTGACCTATATATTCAGAAAGATTTCTCGGTCTTAAACCGACCTCAATCTCCGCATCTTCACTTATAAAATCACTTGTGACAAATCTTTCGTCCTCATCAAACAATGATTTTACCTCCCCATATAATCTCCTATTATAATAATCCTGCAAGTGCTTTCTTTATTATTTCTTCAACACTCAATGTTCCGTCTATACCCTTAACGGCTTTTTGTGCATCGTTTGAGCTGTAACCCAAAACAACAAGCGCACTTATTGCCTCACTTCTGTTATCTGAAAGTATATCGTCACTTTCGTCTTCCAAATCAATTTCAAGCTCGTCCGTTTTCATCTTATCTTTAAGCTCCAATATAACTCTTTGAGCCATTTTAGGACCTACGCCCGATGCTTTTGTAATCGTCTTAACGTCATTCGTTATAACAGCCACCGCGAATTTAGCCGGAGTTGTTACCGACAAAATGGAAAGTGCCGCTTTAGGACCTACACCCGAAACAGATATAAGATGCATAAACATATTCTTTTCTTCTATAGTTGTAAAACCGAATAAATCCATTACGTCCTCTCTGACGTGTAAATATGTATATATTGTAATTTTTTTACCGACTTCACCGGCATTTTGCATACTGTTTAGCGAAGTGTAAATCATATATCCCACTCCGTTTGCGTCTACAACTATGTAATTATCGTTCTTTTGTACCAACGTACCTTTTATATAATAATACATTCTTTCTTACCTCGTACATATATAATACAATAACATTACAATTATGTCAACTTGCAATTTGTTACAAAATTATTAAATATCATTCTATTTTTTAATTTATTTTTAACTTATCGTTCTTTTATATGTATAATTTAACCATACTAATATTATTCAGCATTAATTTTATTGTATATTTTATCCAAAATTATTATATTTCATAAACTTTTCAGCAATGTTACAATTCTGTAACATTGCATACTATATGTTGTATATTAATTCATTTTTTCACTACATCTATGCTTACCTTACACCGTTCATTCCGAGCATGTTATTCATTTTATTGGAATGTGCGTGACAAATTGCAAGTGCAAGAGCATCTGCGGCATCATCGGGTTTAGGTATAACATTCAATCCCAAAATCATTTTCACCATAGATTGTATTTGTTTTTTATCCGCACGTCCGTAACCTGTAACGGACTGCTTAACCTGAAGCGGCGTATATTCGCTTATCGGTACATTCTTGTTTGCCACCGCTACAAGCAATACACCTCTTGCCTGTGCAACGTTAATCGCGGTCTTTTGGTTTGAATTGAAGAACAATTCTTCTATCGCCACCGCGTCGGGTTTATACTTATCTATATACATCGTCATCTCCGTATATATCTTTTTTAAACGTTCGACAGTCGGCATTCCTGCAGGTGTCGTGATTGCGTTGTATTCAAGCGTTCTGAACTTGTTTCCTACATACTCAACCACTCCTATTCCGACTATTGCATATCCGGGGTCTATACCTATTATAATCATTTTATTTCTAACTCCTTTATTTTCGTCAATTTTGCTATTGAATATATATAAATATTGGTGTATAATATAAATCATCAATAAATGATATTTTATAATATTTTAGGAGGAATTGCAACCATGGCAAAAGAAAAAGTTGTTTTAGCCTACTCAGGCGGACTTGATACCTCAATCATTATTCCTTGGCTAAAGGAAAATTACGATTACGATGTAATCGCTGTATGCGGTGACGTCGGACAAGGTAAAGAAACAGATGGTCTTGAAGAAAGAGCAAAAAAGGCAGGCGCATCTAAGCTTTATATCGAAGACCTTAGAGATGATTATGTAAAGGATTATATATTCCCTACTTTAAAAGCAGGTGCTGTATATGAAGGCAAGTATCTTTTAGGTACTTCTCACGCAAGACCTATCATTGCAAAAAGACTTGTTGAAATCGCTCATAAGGAAGGTGCTGTTGCAATATGCCACGGTGCTACAGGTAAGGGTAACGACCAAGTACGTTTTGAACTTGGTATAAAGGCTCTTGACCCATCACTAAAGATAATCGCTCCTTGGAGAATTTGGGATATTAAATCTCGTGAAGACGCTGTTGACTATGCAGAGGCTCACAACATTGAAATCCCTGTTACAAAGAAAGATTTGTATTCTCGTGACAGAAACATTTGGCACATCAGCCACGAAGGTATGGACCTTGAAGATCCTGCAAACGAACCGCAGCTTGACAGCTTGTTAAAGCTTGGCGTTTCACCTGAAAAAGCTCCTAACGAGCCAAAGTACATAACAATCGGTTTTGAAAAGGGTGAACCTGTTTCACTTGACGGCAAGAAGTTAGACCCAAGACCGCTTGTTGAAGAACTTAACAAGCTTGGCGGTGCTTACGGTGTAGGTATTGCAGACATCGTTGAGGACAGACTTGTAGGTATGAAGTCAAGAGGCGTTTATGAAACTCCGGGCGGTACAATTCTTTATACTGCTATTCAAGAACTTGAATACCTTTGCCTTGACAGAGATACTCAGGCATTCAAGCGTCAGTCAGCTATTAAGTTTGCTGAACTTGTATATGACGGTAAATGGTTTACACCGCTTCGTGAATCAATGTCAGCTATGTTTGACGTTATGGACGAAACTGTTACAGGTGAAGTCAGACTTAAGCTTTACAAAGGCAGCGTAACTCCTGCAGGTGCTAAGTCACCATATTCACTATATAATGAAGATATTGCATCATTCGGTGACAGCCATGAGCTTTACAGCCACAAAGACAGTGAAGGTTTCATCAACCTATTCGGTCTACCGCTAAAGGTTCGTGCTATGATGAAGAAAAAGAACGGTTTGGATAAATAATAATCGTATATTATATTGAGGATACTTTTGGGTATCCTCTTTTTCTTTTCCGAAAAATTCTTATAAATCGTTTACATTTTCATTTTTTTATTATATAATAAAAGTATATGAGTTAATAGACAAAGGAGAAAAAATATATGGCTAAATTATGGGGCGGTCGCTTTCAGAAAAGCACCGACAAAAAAGTTGACGATTTCAATTCATCAATACGTTTTGACAAACGTATGTACAAACAAGATATAAAAGGTTCTGTCGCCCACGCTACAATGCTTGGCAAACAGAACATCATTCCAAAAGAGGACAGTGACAAAATCGTTGCCGAATTAAAGAATATTCTAAAGGATATTGAGGACGGCAAAGTTGAATTTGAAATTGACGCAGAAGATATTCATATGAATATTGAAAAGATTTTAATTGAGCGTATCGGTGATGCAGGTAAAAGACTTCACACCGGCAGAAGCCGTAACGACCAAGTCGCTCTTGACATTCGTATGTATCTTATGGACGAAACTGCCGATATTGAAGAAATGCTTATACACACACTTAACGTACTTGTTGACCTTGCTTCAGACCACACTGAAACAATTATGCCGGGTTACACACACCTTCAAAAGGCACAACCTGTTACCTTTGCACATCACCTAATGGCTTACTTTGAAATGTTCAAACGCGACCTTTCAAGACTTCGTGATTGCAGAAAACGTACTAATGTTATGCCTTTGGGCAGCGGTGCGCTTGCAGGTACTACCTACCCTCTTGACAGAGAATTTGTCGCAAGCGAACTTGGTTTTGACGCGGTTACAATGAACTCGCTTGACGGTGTTTCCGACAGAGATTTTGTTATTGAACTTGCAAACTGTCTTGCTCTTGTTATGATGCACCTTAGCCGTTTCTGTGAGGAACTTATTTTATGGTCAAGCAATGAATTTTCATTCGTTGAAATGGACGACGCTTTTTCAACAGGCTCATCTATTATGCCGCAAAAGAAAAATCCTGACGTTGCGGAACTTATTCGCGGTAAGGCAGGTCGTGTTTACGGTCATCTTATGGGCTTGCTTACTACAATGAAAGGTATTCCGCTTGCATACAACAAGGATATGCAGGAAGATAAAGAGCCTATTTTTGACAGTATTGATACAGTTAAACTTTGCTTGCCTGTATTCTGCGATATGATTGCAACAATGACAGTTAAAAAGGATAATATGCTAAAAGGCTCAAAGGGCGGATTTACAAACGCAACTGACGTTGCCGATTATCTTGTAAAGAAAGGCTTGCCTTTCAGAGAGGCACACGCAGTTGTCGGAAGAATGGTATTCTATTCAATCGAACATGATAAATCACTTGATGACCTTACAATGGATGAATTTAAAGAATTTTCGGATATTATCGAGGATGATATTTATAATGCTATCAGCATGGAAACTTGCGTAAATGACAGAAAAGTCATAGGCGGTCCGGCAAAAGAAGTTGTCGAAAAAGCAATCGCTGACGCAAAAGAATTTTTAGCACAGCAATAAAAACAAAATGCAAGCTGTTAAATCAGCTTGCATTTTTTATTAATTTACTTTAAACGTACCGTAAATATCATTTATATAGACATCATAAATATCGTGATATGCGTGAGGTGATATAAATTCAAACCAATACATATTACCGTTTCTAAACTTACAATACTTATAATATTCCGTTATACCGTCATTAACCGTTACCGCAAAATAATCCGCTCCCGATGTTTTATACGTCACATTTCCTGCGTGATTTTGAATAT
>ERZ827363.4038-NODE-4038-length-10638-cov-3.428139_pt1 | contig 10638 bp, 5 predicted proteins | sample MGYA00519776_ERZ827363 | MGnify/ENA primary metagenome ERZ827363 (study PRJEB31778, sample SAMEA3449288) | human gut metagenome | biome: human gut; feature: human-associated habitat; material: faeces | place: United Kingdom | collected 2010/2012 ...
CATCGGACATATGTGTTATGCGGCATCCAAGCTCTGGAATGTCTGTAATTACGAAAGATATCATTATAAAGAACTGGGATTGGAACAATATCCGGACTGGTATTATCAGAAAAAAGTACATAAGAACGAACTGTGGTATAAACAGCTTCCAGCCCAGACCGCACAGGAAGTCTGCAAGCAGCTGGATAAGGCGTGGAAGTCTTTCTATGCCTTGAAAAAATCCGGGGGCATACAGGCACCAAAGCCGCCACGTTTTAAAAAAGAAAATATTCCTGTCGCCTATATGCAGATGGGGATCGTTCATGAACAAGGTTCCGGAAGCGTACGCCTGTCACTTCCCAAAGCGTTGAAGATATATATGGAAAAAACATTTGGTATCCATGAAAAATTTCTCTATCTTGAAAATAAGATCTTCAGGAGCATGGACCAGATCAAGCAGATCCGTATCTATCCACCGGAGAAAGGGACCAGCAGGATCATTGTTGTTTATGAGATCCCAGACCCGGAAATACTTCCGGATAAAGGCCATTACCTGGCGATAGACCTGGGACTTCATAATCTTATGACCTGTTATGATTCCGGAAACGGAAAGACTTTTATCCTGGGGAGAAAATATCTTGCGCTGGAGAGATATTTTCATAAGGAGATTGCCCGGATACAGTCTGTATGGTATGGACAGCAGTCAGCAAAAGGGATAAAGTATCCACGGTCTTCCAAACATATCCAGCGTCTTTATAAGAAAAAACAGGATGCGGTAACCGATTATCTTCACAAGATCACAATGTATCTTACTGAGTACTGTAAAAAACAGGGGATCACCTGCGTGATTGTGGGAGATATCGGAAATATCAGGAAAAATAAGGACATGGGCCATATGACAAACCAGAAATTCCATGGACTTCCATATAACAGGATTTATATTATGCTGGAATATAAATTAAAGATGTATGGGATATGTTTTGTAAAACAGAAAGAAGCGTATACCAGTCAGTGCAGTCCGTTGTCACCGGAAGTTACAAAAAAATATGCAGCCCCATCAAATCGAAAAAAAAGAGGGCTGTACAGAGACAATACGGAAACTTACAATGCGGATGCAGTAGGGGCGTTTAATATCCTGAGGAAATATCTTTCCGTAACCGGAGAACAAAAGGAACTGTCCGTAAAGGGACTGAAAAATCCAGAAATAATAAAAGTAGCTGTATAGCCGAAAGGTAAGCAGTAGTGGTGTCATGGACGCACCCTGAAAAAAGGCGGTATCCCGCCAGATTTCAGATGCTCTGGTAACTCAGTTGCCGAGTAGTTCACTGACAGGAAAAAGTCGCAAGCAGCAGTTTTTTTTGGGGTTCCGGCAGAACTTTCAGCTTAATTTCAGCCTTTTACCAAATTCCTGACACATCCCCCTGCTAATATGGAAACCAGAAACGGAAAGCAAATGGCTTAAGCAGGGCGGGAGGTCAATATGAAAAAATATTCCAAAAAGAAGAAATGGATCGCGGCAGGAATGTCCGTGGTTTTAGTCGGCGGAACAGCCAGCGGTATTTATTTTAACACGCATCACCGTTCGTTTCAGGCAAAGGCAGAAACAGCGTCCGTACAGACAGCAACGGTGGAAAAGGGTGATATTTCAACGACCATAGTCGGAACCGGAAATCTGGAGGGCAGCAGTGCACAGGATGTGACGATGCCGACCGGCGTAAAAGTGGATAAAGTTCTGGTAGAGAGCGGCGACAGTGTTCAGAAAGGAGATACGCTGGCAACCGTAGATGCCGATTCGGTAAAACAGGCAATGCTCGATGTGCAGGAAGAGATCGACGAGCTGGATGAAGAGATCGAAGAAACAAAAGATGACAGCACATCGTCTTATGTTACGGCCAAAGTATCCGGAACGGTCACGAAAATCTATGCGAAAAAAGGCAAAGGCGTCAGCAAATATATGGCAAGAAAAGGTGCCCTGATGATCATCCGGATGGATGACGAGAACAAAACAGAAGTAGCAGTGACCGCAGCAGTCGGAACCGTCAGCAAAATCTACGTTTCTGAGGGTGATAACGTCAGTGCCGGTGACAAACTGCTGTATCTTGCCGACACCGGTGAAAGCTCAGAGTATCTCAGGCTGGTTTCCGGGCGAAAAGAACTCGCAGAATATATGCAGGAGCTATCGGAACTTTCAACAAAAAATAAGATCACGGCCGACTTTGACGGAACCGTGCAGGATGTCAATGTGACGGCGAGCAGCACATCTGGAAGTTCAGGCAGTTCCGGAAGCAGTGTGTCCGTGGTGCCGACATCCGCGTCCGTGTCATCTGCGACGACATCATCGAAAACAGTGACATCCGCATTGGCAGTAAGTACTGCGGCCTGTAAAAACAGTGCAAAAGCATCCTCTGGCATGGTACTGTGCACGGCGGCTGTGAAAACCAGTGCGACAGCAACTGAAAGCAGCAAGGGACAGACGGAAAAGAGCAAGACCGAGACGGAAAGTGACAGTGAAAAGGAGTCACAGAATGAAATCCAGAAGATTTCCGTGGAAAGTATCAAGGATCTTGTGACGGTACCGGTGACCGGTCAGACACTGCAAAGGGAGATCAAAGAAACCGATCATTATACCGGAACGATCGTCTGGGAGAGTACAGATCAGACGGCCGCAGTAGATACCGTTTATACGGCAAAAGTGACATTGACTGCAAAAAGTGACAGCGAAAAACAGTATGTATTCCCGGAAAATGTAGTGATCAGCCAGAGCGGTACACAGAACAATCTGCCGGCAGGTGCGAACGGTACGCAGAGCAATGATGCAAACAGCACGCAGAACAATAACAGTAGCAATGGAAGCACAGGCGGTACGCAGAATACAGGGAATGCAGGAACTTCCGGCAGTGTGAGTGTATCGGGAAGTGCGGGCGGCAGTTCTGCCGCTTCCGGAACAGATACGCAGAGTGCAAGTGCCACTTCTGCATCGACCGCTTCTTCCACCCAGGATTCGGACAGCAATATCAGTGATGTGACTGCATTCACGCTGTCACCGGATGAGACGATGAACCTGTCGATCAGTGTGGATGAGCTGGATATTCTTTCTATCGCAGAAGGACAGAATGCAGACATTACCTTTGATGCTCTAGAGAACCAGACCTTTACCGGAACGGTGACATCTGTTTCCGGTACTGCATCTGTCAACGGCGGTGTGGCAAAATATACGGTTGAGATCGAGATGGAAAAAGATGACAATATGAGGATTGGCATGAATGCATCTGCGACGATCAAGGTAGAAGATGCCGAAGATATTCTTCTGATCCCGTCTGCGGCACTGCAGGAGCGGGGAGATTCCGCCTTTGTCTATACCGGACAGAGCGAAGATGGCACACTGACGGATGAAGTGGAAGTCGAAACCGGTCTTTCCGACGGCAGCAACGTTGAGATCACAAGCGGACTTTCCGAAGGCGACACGGTTTACTATACAAGAACGATAAGTGACAACCAGAGCGGTAATATGCAGGGATTTGGAGGATTTGGCGACGGTCAGATGCCGTCCAAGCCGTCCGATATGCAGGGCGGTCCTTCCGGCGGAGGCGGACAGGGCGGAGATCCTGGCAGAACACATCCAAATCAGTAAGGCGGTGATGATGATGATTACATTTCGGGATGTTTCTAAGATTTATCATATCGGAGGCGAGGAGGTAAGAGCACTCGACCATGCTTCCATGCAGATCGAACAGGGAGAATTTGTCGGTATCATCGGACCGTCCGGTTCCGGCAAATCTACGCTCATGAATATCATGGGCTGCCTGGATGTGGCGGATGAAGGAGAATATATCCTCGACGGCCAGCCAATCGAGCATTATTCAGAGCGGGAACTGGCAAAGATCCGCAATCACAAGATCGGATTTATTTTTCAGAATTTTAATCTGATACAGAAAATGTCTGCTGAGGAGAATGTGGAACTGCCTCTGATTTATCAGGGCGATCGTGACCAGACCGTCGCTGTTTCTGGCAGATGAGCCGACCGGAAATCTGGACTCAAAAACAGGAGAAAAGATCATGCGGCTGTTCCATGAGCTGCACGATCAGGGCAACACGATCGTTCTGATCACGCACGATGAGGGCGTGGCACTTCAGGCAGAACGCCGTATTGCGATTTTTGACGGGCATGTCCGGGAGGTGATGGAATGATCTTTCAGTCAATAAAAATGGCATGGAATTCCATCGCATCGAACAAGATGCGTTCCTTTCTGACGATGCTTGGCATCATCATCGGTGTGGCGTCTCTGATCGTACTTGTGTCAATCGCAGACGGAGCGACCGGATCGGTCACGGATACCATTTCTTCGATGGGCACCAATCTGCTGACCGTATCGATCCAGGATGACAAGGAAAATCCGTTGAGGCTTTCGGAACTTTCGGATTTTGTGGATGAAGAGACCATCCGTATGGCAGCACCTTATGCACAGACTTCGGTGACGGCAAAGAGCGGTTACACAAGTGATACCATGACCGTTTACGGTACAACGGGAGCCTATTATGATATCCAGGGTCTGAGCCTTCAGAACGGCCGCTGGATGAACAAAGCCGATGTAGATAATCACACGTATGTAGTGATCCTAAATGCTTATGCGGCAACGCAGCTGATCGGACGTACGAACTGCGTGGGTGAGAGTATTTCTCTGGACGGCAAAAAATATCAGATCATCGGTGTACTGCAGGATGAACAAAGCGGCATATCCTCGACACAGAGTGAGCGGATGGAGGCATATATTCCCTACACTTCACTGACAAGGCTTTCGGACAGTGTACTTTATGTCACCACATTTTATGCGACATCGGCAGATGAGAACAGTATGGATGCGGCAGAAAGTTATCTGACGCAGAAAATGCTGGAGCGATTCGGAAATGACGAAGATGCCTTTACGATCGTCAACCAGTCAGCTGTTATGGAAACGATGGAGAGCGTGACGAATACTCTGGCGTGGATGCTTGGTGGCATTGCGGCGATTTCCCTAGTGGTCGGCGGAATCGGCATCCTGAAAGTGGCCGGCATGTTTGTCAGTGACATGAGCTTTTCCATATCACCGCAGGTAACGGCACTGGCAGTTGGATTCTCAGCATTTATCGGTATTGTCTTCGGTATTTATCCGGCGTGGAAAGCCGCCAGAAAACATCTGATCGACGCACTGCGTTATTCTGGTTGACCAAACGGGAAAAACTTTATATAATAAAATCACGAAGGGTTTCGTGGTGAAATAGTCAAAAAAAGGAGGAATTTTCAGCGAAATAGGGAAATTTCTCCTTTTTTGTAATGCCAGGTTAAACCAATCAAAATGTATGTTTATCCGACAAAGCGATGAGGGAGGCAGAAATGAAAAGTACAGAAGAAAGATTAAAAAAAGTGGCACTGGGAGCAGGATGCCTGTTTCTGGCACTGGGAGCATTTGAAATGCAGAGCCATGCAGCAGATGCCGCATCCCAGGTGCAGTCAAGAGCGTTACTGGTCACACGCGGTGACTACGAAGGAACGGAGTATGATCTGGCACCGGGACCGCAGAATGACGGAGTGAATGTAAGCCGTATGTTACAGAATGCATATGGCGGACAGAATATTTCCATTACCACGGAAGAGAAAACGAAAACAAAAAGTGAATTAAAGAAGGCGATTCAGACTGCATTTGCAGATTCGGATGCGGATGATGTCAATTATTTTTATTATTCCGGGCACGGACAGAAGGATGGACTCTGTCTGGAAATGGGAAGAAGCCGTGAGAATGTTGTGACGCCGCAGGATCTCTATGACTGTTTTGCAGGTATCGAAGGGAAAAATGTGCTGATCATGGACTGCTGTTACAGCGGCACGATGGGTTCGCAGACCAGGAGCATTGGGCTGCAGAGTCTTCTTAAAAACACAGTCAGCCGGGATGAGGCAGCAGAAACTTTTGTCGATCAGTTTACGGAAGATTTTGCACAGGCAGAAAAAGAAAATCAGGGATTTCAGAGTCGGACGGTGTTAAACAGCAGCCGTTTCCGTCTTCTGATGGCAGCGGCAGATGACGAACTTTCCAATCAGGTGATCCGAGGTAATAACAGCGATATCGGAGACGGCGGAAGCGAAAATGAGGAAGCATCTGCAGAACGTACAGAACCGAAACAGGCCTCTGCCTACGGTGTGTTTACCGGATCGCTGGTCTATGGAAACGGCATCCATGCAGAACTTGCAGAGACGGACGTTGATTTTGAGGATGCCACGATCGGCACGGCACCGGCGGATTATGACGGGGACGGAGAGATCACCTTTAACGAGATCAGACGTTTCACGCAGAACCACTGTGTTGCAAACCATATGCGGATGTATCCGTCAGACAATCAGGAGGTGTTCCTGCCGGCGGCACAGAAAGCAGAGAAGGCATCTTTTGAGAAAGCAATTCTGCATTATGCAGAAGATGGAACGCCGAAACTTCAGATATCTTATCAGGCAAGAGAAACGCTGAATGCAGAGGTTGCCTGGTATTATGCAGGGTCTGCATGGGGCCTGCAGCAGCTTTTGTTTACCGTTTACGATCCGGAAGGACTTCCTGATTTTGAGAAAGATGCCGGTGTGGAGAAAGTGGATGGAAAATCCGGAATTTCACTGAAACAGGGAAAAGGCAGTTTTGAAATAGCAGTCGGAGATGAGCAGACCAGATATTATTCGGGTTATTTTGCCTGCATGATCCGCACAGAAGGCTCGGATTTTTCTTATATCATACCATTTGCGGCTTCCACAGAGGATCCTTCTCTTATCAATGATATGACGCTGTCGGCAGCGGAAGAACATGCACTTTCTTCTGAAGAGGAATGGGAACTTCTGGCAGATTTTGGATTTTATGTTTCCGAAGAAGGCAGCGATGCCGTACCGGAATTTCCGATACCGCTTATGAGCTGCAGGATCCTGGATACAGACGGAAACACCGTGCGTGTGCTTGCGGATCAGGAAATGGCAGAGATCGTGCAGCCGGACGGCACGGGAGAGTATCAGTGCCGTGCTTATTTCTGGTGGGACTGCCGTGATGAAAAGGGCAATAAGGTGAAAGCAGGTACTTACACTGCAGTGGTAACGGCAGAAGATGCATCAGGCAGCAAAACACTGGAAAAGAAAGTAAAACTTGCAGAGGGCGGAAGTTCGGAAACCGAAACGGAGAGCGAATCCGAAACAGAAACGCAGCAGCCGTCTACGGAAGCACCGAATCCGAATACCGGAAAAGAAACCGAAAAGAAAGATCCGGCCGGAAATCATACAGAAAGCACGGAGAAAAAGGAAGTGCAGAGTATTTCTCTTGTCAGCCGTTCTGCTTTTTCCGGTCAGGAAAAGAACGGTGCCAAAATCGTGATCGGAGTCAGAGAAAGTGTCCGTTTAAATCCAGTGATCACACCTGCTGATGCCGCAGATCAACGTGTGACTTACAAAAGCAGCAACAACAAAGTGGCAAGTGTCACACAGGGCGGTGTGATCCGGGCAAAGAAAAAAGGAAATGCCGTGATCACGGTCACAACTGCAAACCAGAAGACCTGCCGCATCAAAGTGACGGTCAGACAGGCACCAAAGAAGGTTACGATCGGTGCAAAAAACAGGACACTGAAAAAAGGAAAAACCCTCCGGCTTAGGGTGAAACTTCCGTCCGGAAGTGCCGCATTCGGCATCCGATACAACAGCAGCAGGAAAAAAATTGCCACGGTGGATGCAAAGGGAAACGTGAAAGCCATCCGGAAAGGAAGTACAGTGATCACTGTGAAACTTTACAATGGAAAGAAAGCAAGACTGAAACTTACAGTCAAGTAAACGTATTGATGAAATTGGACTGAAAATTGTAAAAAGAGTATAATAAAACTGAAAAAAGAGCTGGCATGTACAGCAAAAAATACAAGAAAAGAGTCTGTTTCCGTCGTTTCGGAAATGGACATTTTCTTTTTGTTGTGCTATAGTAAAAATATATGGGTAACAACAGATTAGTAATTTTTTTCAATAAGGATACTAATTGAATTCCGCAAAAGGAATCTTTTTATCCAGCATCATTTTAAGGAGGTATAATAAAATGGCTAGAAAAATGAAGACCATGGATGGTAACCATGCAGCAGCTCATGCTTCTTATGCATATACAGATGTTGCAGCTATCTATCCTATCACACCTTCATCTGTTATGGCGGAGGCAACAGATGAATGGGCAACTCAGGGAAGAAAAAATATTTTCGGACAGGAAGTTCAGGTAACAGAGATGCAGTCTGAGGCAGGTGCAGCAGGTACTGTACACGGATCTCTGGCAGCAGGTGCTCTGACAACTACTTACACAGCTTCTCAGGGTCTTCTTCTGATGATCCCGAACCTGTACAAGATCGCAGGCGAGCAGCTGCCGGGCGTATTCAACGTTTCTGCACGTGCACTGGCAAGCCACGCACTGTCAATCTTCGGTGATCATTCCGATATCTATGCCTGTCGTCAGACTGGATGTGCAATGCTCTGCGAATCCAGTGTACAGGAAGTTATGGACCTGACTCCGGTTGCTCATCTGGCAGCAATCAAAGGACGTATCCCGTTCATCAACTTCTTCGATGGTTTCCGTACATCTCACGAGATCCAGAAGATTGAAACATGGGATTACGAAGATCTGAAGGATATGGCAGATATGGATGCAATCGATGCATTCCGTAAACATGCACTGAACCCGAACCATCCTTGCCAGAGAGGTTCTGCACAGAACCCGGACATCTTTTTCCAGGCAAGAGAGGCTTGCAACCCTTACTACGATGCAATGCCGGCTATCGTTCAGGAATACATGGACAAAGTAAATGCAAAGATCGGTACAAACTACAAACTGTTCAACTACTACGGTGCTGCTGATGCAGAAAAAGTAATCGTAGCTATGGGATCTGTAAATGATACCATCGAAGAGACCATCGATTACCTGATGGCTGCCGGTGAAAAAGTCGGTGTCGTAAAAGTTCGTCTGTACAGACCGTTCTGTGCAGAAGCACTGATCGATGCAATTCCGGAATCTGTAAAACAGATCACGGTTCTTGACAGAACAAAAGAGCCGGGTGCTATGGGCGAACCGCTGTACCTGGATGTAGTAGCCGCTCTGAAAGGTTCCAAATTCGATGCAGTTCCTGTATATTCAGGACGTTACGGACTTGGTTCCAAAGATACAACACCTACTCAGATCGTTGCTGTATACAACAACACAGAAAAGAAAGTATTCACGATCGGTATCGAAGATGACGTTACCAATCTGTCTCTGCCGCTGGGCGAGCAGCTGATCACAACTCCGGAAGGAACCATCAACTGCAAGTTCTGGGGATTGGGAGCAGACGGTACCGTTGGAGCAAACAAGAACTCCATCAAGATCATCGGTGACAACACAGATATGTACGCTCAGGCTTACTTTGACTATGACTCAAAGAAATCCGGCGGTGTTACCATGTCTCACCTGCGTTTCGGTAAGAAACCGATCAAATCTACCTACCTGATCAAAAAAGCAAACTTTGTAGCATGCCACAATCCTTCCTATGTTCGTAAATACAACATGGTTCAGGAACTGGTTGACGGCGGTACATTCCTGCTGAACTGCCCATGGGATATGGAAGGTCTGGAAAAACATCTGCCGGGTCAGGTAAAACCATACATCGCAAAGCACAACATCAAATTCTACATCATTGATGGTGTTAAGATCGGTATTGAGACAGGCATGGGTCCGACTCGTATCAATACCATCCTGCAGTCTGCATTCTTTAAACTGGCAAACATCATTCCGGAAGAAAGTGCGATCGAGCTGATGAAAGCAGCAGCAAAAGCAACTTACGGACGTAAGGGTGATGATGTCGTTCAGAAGAACTGGGCAGCTATCGATGAAGGTGCAAAACAGATCGTTGAAGTAAACGTTCCGGAAAGCTGGAAAGACGCACAGGACGAAGGTCTGGATACCAAAGTTGCAACAGGCGACCGTCAGGACGTAGTAGATTTCGTAAACAACATCCAGAGCAAAGTAAACGCTCAGGAAGGTAATACACTGCCTGTATCTGCATTCAAAGATTATGTAGACGGTACAACACCATCCGGTGCAGCTGCATTCGAAAAACGTGGTATCGCAGTAAACGTTCCTGTATGGAATCCGGAAAACTGTATCCAGTGTAACCGCTGTGCATACGTTTGTCCGCACGCTGTTATCCGTCCGGTAGCACTGACTGACGAAGAGGTTGCTGCAGCTCCGGAAGGACTGAAGACTCTGCCGATGACCGGTATGAAAGAATATAAATTCACAATGACTGTATCCGCTTACGACTGTACCGGATGTGGTTCCTGTGTAAACGTCTGCCCGGGCAAGAAAGGTGCAAAAGCATTGGCTATGGAAAACATGGAAGCAAATGCCGGCGAACAGAAATACTTCGACTATGCAACAAAACTGCCTGCAAAAGCAGATGTGGTAGAAAAATTCAAAGAAAATACGGTAAAAGGTTCTCAGTTCAAACAGCCGCTGCTTGAGTTCTCAGGTGCCTGTGCAGGTTGTGGTGAGACACCGTATGCAAAACTGGTTACACAGCTGTTTGGTGACAGAATGTACATTGCAAACGCAACAGGATGCTCCTCTATCTGGGGTAACTCTTCACCGTCCACACCGTACACCG
>ERZ827363.4046-NODE-4046-length-10618-cov-3.194547_pt1 | contig 10618 bp, 7 predicted proteins | sample MGYA00519776_ERZ827363 | MGnify/ENA primary metagenome ERZ827363 (study PRJEB31778, sample SAMEA3449288) | human gut metagenome | biome: human gut; feature: human-associated habitat; material: faeces | place: United Kingdom | collected 2010/2012 ...
ACGTGGGTGCCTTCGAGCTCGTGGTCGACGGCCTTGCCGATATCGTGCAGCAGGCCGGCGCGCTTCGCCGTGGCGACGTCTGCACCGAGCTCGGCTGCCATCATGCCGGCAAGATGCGCGACCTCGATGGAGTGCTGGAGCACATTCTGACCGTAGCTCGTACGGTAATGCAGGCGGCCGAGCAGCTTCACCAGCTCGGGGTGCAGGCCGCGCACGCCGGTCTCGAGCACCGCGCGCTCACCCTCGGACTTGATGACGGCGTCCACCTCGCGGCGGGCCTTGGCGACCATCTCCTCGATGTGGGTGGGATGGATGCGGCCGTCGGCGATCAGCTTTTCGAGCGCCAGACGCGCGACCTCGCGGCGCACCGGCTCGAAGCAGGAGACGGTGATGGCCTCGGGCGTATCGTCGATGATGAGATCGACACCCGTGAGCGTTTCAATGGTGCGGATGTTGCGGCCCTCGCGGCCGATGATGCGTCCCTTCATCTCGTCATTGGGCAGGGGAACCACGCTGACGGTGATCTCGGCGACGTGATCGGCGGCGCAGCGCTGGATGGCGGACGCTACGATCTCGCGGGCATACTGGTCCGCTTCGTCCTTGGCGCGGGCCTCGATCTCCTTGATCTTGAGGGCGGTCTCGTGGGTGACCTCGGACTCGACCTGCTCGATCAGGTACTTCTTGGCCTCGTCAGCCGTAAAGCCGGAGATGCGCTCGAGCATCTCGGTCTGGCTGCGCTTGATGATCTTGATCTCTTCGTTCTCCTTGTCCAGAGCGGCGTGCTTCTGGGCAAGGGCCTCTTCCTTCTTCTCGATCGCGTCGGTCTTGCGGTCGATGTTTTCTTCCTTTTGCTGTAAGCGGCGTTCCTGCTTCTGCAGGTCGGCACGACGTTCCTTTTCTTCCTTCTCGTATTCCTTGCGGGAGCGGAGGATCTCCTCCTTCGCCTCCAGCGTGGCCTCGCGTTTTTTGCTCTCGGCGCTCTTGATGGCATCGTTGATGATGCGCAGCGCCTCCTCTTCGGCGTTGGCGATCTTTTCCTTATCGTCCTTCGCCTTCTTGTTGCGGTACAGAATACAAGCAAGAATACCAATGAAAAGTCCCGCCGCCAAGCCGATGACAAGGCTGGGTATATTCATTTGATTCCTCCTGTGTCCACTTTTGCTTCCATCGGAGCGGCCGGTCCGACCGTGTCCCGATGGTATATCAAAACGGGTTTTTGAATCAACAAACGGGAGAGCCCCTTCTCTCCCCTCCATAAATCCACCGAATATTGTAACCTTTTTGTAAACAAGTGTCAAGCAAAAACTATTTGTCGAAAAAGCGCGCGGGGTCAGCCGCGCGACGCACGGCTTTTGTCAAAGGGGTGGTTCTCTTCCGAAGAGAATCACCCCTTTGGAACCCCAAGAGAACGCAAGGGGCAAGCCCCTTGACCCCCGGACCTCAAATCTCGACCGGATCTTCGGGAGCAGTGTGCTTGTTTTTCCGAAAACGATCCGGTCTGCTTCTATTTCCACTCGGCCGCTCCTGCGGCGTGTTTCCGCACTGCCCAATTAAAAAGCGGCATTCCCGGCTGCCCGTCAGCTCTCGATGTAGGCCTCGGCGGCGTAGCCGAGGTTCCCATTGTACTCTACCGTGTTCCAGCCCTGCCACGCGCCGTAGACCGTGGCCGACGCGCCGTTCGGCATGAGCGCGATGGTCTGCCCCGCGGCACTCGGGTAGGCGCGCAGGCGCAGCGGCGAGCCGCTCGTGGAGACAGTCCCCTGCACGACCGGCTGCGGCTCGATGAACGGCAGGCCGAAATACTCCGTCAGCGAGCGCGCCAGCTCGCGCGCGATGGCGTCCATATTGTTCTCGACCCACGCGGCGTCGGCATAGTTGTCGTGGTAGCCCAGCTCGAGCAGATTGGCCGGATACTTCGGCTGACGCACCTCGCCGAGCGCGGTGGTGGGCACGGTGCGCACGAGGTCAGGCAGCGGATAAACGCGCTTGAGGTTTGCGGCGAACAGGTCCGCCGCGCGCTTGCCCTCCGCGCTCGTCGGATAGTAAAACACCAGCACGCCGCGCACGCTGCCGGAGCTTTCCGGCGCGGCGGCGTTGGAGTGGAGCGCGAGATAGAAGTCAAAGCCGCCGAGGCGGTTCGCCTGCGCGATGGAGGACGCGGCGGTCATGTCGGGCGTGTTGCGCACAAAGCGGATGCCGTTGGCATAAAGATACGGCTCCAGCGCGTCGGCGAGCCGGTTCATATTGTACTCCTCGCTGCCGCTTCCGGTGATGTAGGGATTGGACTCCTGCGTGGAGGGGCTGAGATAGATCTTCGGCATAACGACGCCTCCCTTTCCCTGCATTTTATGCGCCGCCGCGCCGTTTCATGTGCCGACTTCCTGACCTTGAGGGGCGATCGGGCAAAAATAAAGAGACGCCGAAGCGGTCTACTGATAAAGAACATTTCTTCTTCGGTTGGAACAGCATGGTATGAAAGTATCATGCTGTTCCTTTTTTGCTATATTCCGGTGAGAAATCTATTTTACCGATGAATGTATAGTACACGTCAATGCGTTGGACACGATGCCCGCTGGATTTATCCGGCGCATAGACCACCACTTTTTCTACAAGCTCGCGCAGCATAGCGGCCGTCAGCTTCTCCGGCTGTGTGTATTTGCGTACCGCCTTTAAGAAATGCTGCACGTTCATCATTTTGTCGTCCGCGTCTTGTAGTTGAGCAGCCAGCAAAGGAACATTTTCCCGCAAAGTCGCCTGCTCCTGTTCGTAGGCTTCGGATAGCTTCTTGAAACGCTCATCCGTCAGCTTTCCACTGATGTTATCCTCATAGAGCCGTTGGATGATAGTATCCAATTCGTTCATGCGCCGCATATTCTTTTCTAAAAGGCGTCTGGTCTGCATCTGCTCTGCCTCTTGCGCTGCGGTTTGGTTTCGCATGACAAGCTGCGCAAACTCATTCTCGTCCTCCTGAACGTAGGCAATGACGCGCTGGAGGTTTTGAAGCACAAGCTGTTCCAATACCACGGCGCGGATGTAATGCCCGAAGCACCCCTTATGAGACTTTTGGGTAGAGCAATTATAACATTCCTGCTCATAGGTCCACGAGCCGGTCCTGCAATGGTATAGCTTTGCGCCACAGTCGGCGCAGTAGGTGAGGCCTGAGAACATCCCCATCTCGCCCATCTTGGTCGGCCGACGGCGCTGGGAGCGTATCTTTTGCACGGCGTTCCACAACTCAACATCAATGATGGCTTCGTGTGTGTTCTCAAATGTCACCCATTTTTCCGGAGGGTTCTCCACTTTTTTCTTACTCTTATAGGAAACCCTGCTGAACTTAAAATTACTTGTGCGGCCTAAATAACTATCCTGCTCCAAAATGCCCGCAACGGTATCAGGAGTCCATCGGCAGGGATCGTCTGGACGATACCATCTTGTTCGTCCGGTGCGCTGAAATTCGAGTGTCCCCGGCGTAGGTATCACTTGTTCCTTGAGCATACGGGCGATTTTACCGGGGCCGTTTCCCTCGGCACAGAGTTGAAAGATCAACCTGACATTCGGCGCGGTTTCCTCGTCCACATACAGGTTTCCATCCTCATTGCGGAGATAGCCGTAGGGAGTTTGCGTGGAAATGCGCTGACCAGACATTCCCTTGTTGCGGAATACAGCGCGAATCTTCTTGCTCGTGTCCTTGGCATACCATTCGTTGATGATATTCCGAAAAGGCGTGAAATCGTTATCCTCGCGCTCGCTGTCTACGCCATCATTGACAGCGATGAAGCGCACGCCCATTTCGGGAAAGCGTATCTCCGTATACATTCCGACCTCAAGATAATTACGGCCAAAGCGTGACATATCCTTGACAACGACCATACTTACAAGGCCGTTTTCAATATCGCCCATCATTTCCTGAAAGCCGGGGCGGTTGAAGTTCGTCCCTGAAAAGCCGTCGTCCTTGTATATCTTGAAGTTCTCAATGCCATGCTCCTTGGCGTACTTCGTCAGTATCTCGACCTGATGGGAAATGCTGTTGCTGTCGCCCTCGTTGTCATCATCACGGGAAAGACGGACATATAGGGCGGTCCATTTCTCAATGAGGGATTTCGCATAGCCTGCCATCACATTCTCCCCCTCTCTTGATATGCCACTTCTATAGCATTTGCGAGGGATATAGCTTGGTGTGCTGCTTCTGCGCCCTTTTCGATGGAATACAATGTCACATTGTTATCCAGCATCATTTTAACAACTCTCCCACAATCCAGCACATTTCCGCGGATCAGGCGGTCGAGCTTCGCAACAACAAGGTTTGCTACATGACCGCTTGTGACAGCCTGAAGCATACGGCAGTATTCCGGTCGGTCGGCTGTCGTGCCGCTATACCCCCAGTCACAGAAGAAATGAGGGTTGGGAAGTCCGTGCTGGCGGGCATAGTCCAAAAGGGACTGTATTTGCCCATATTGAGCGTCGAGTTCGTTCTGCTTGCCGCTGTCGATGCGGCAATAAAGTGCGGTGATTTTTTCCTGCTGCCTATTCATTTGAAGCCTCCATTCCGGCAGCTACCATGTGACCTAACTGACACTTATATTATACGATGGGGCAAAATAAGCGTCAAATTTTCGCGCGTCTACTTCTTCGTTTCTCTGTCAAGTAAACGCTTGATCTTTTCGGTCGCAGTAGCTCCCTTGGAAGCGTAAATACCATTTACAACATAGGTGGTATTGCCGAGCTTGTGTGTCGTTTCAACGCGCGGAGCGGTTTCGTTTTTATCCATCAAAAAACCTCCTGATTAGGTATTGGATTGCGTCTCATGGTGGGACGCAATTTTCGACAAAAACCGCGCCCTCATGCGGACGCGGTTCTGAAATATTGTTTGTAAAGTTCTGACATGGTTTCAGGAACAAACCGGACGGCGGCTGGCACCACCTGCATGGGACTCTCACCCCCTGCGGTTCTCGCAGATCGCCCCCATTGCCTGCGACGGCTCACGGTCCGTCAGGACCGCTTCACGCTCGGACTGTGGCTGGGCGAATGTATCATTATCCTGACGTACAGATCATCGCCGCAGGCCCGCCACGGCCTGCTGTGCGTCAAAGGACCGCTCCCCCTTTTCCTCCTCTCTCGGCGGGATCATGGCCTGTCCCTTTCGCACGGCTTTTCCCTTTCGGGCTGCACATCAAACGTATCCGGTTGACCTATTCAGTTCTCGGCTGTCGCCAGCTCGCATGAGCGCATTGCTCATAGTGCGCCCATGCCAACCGGCGGCAACATCGAAAGGTCCTATCGGGAAAGGCGGCAGGATGCCGCCTTTCTCCCTCCTATACCTCAGTCGCGGAGATATGCTGCCAGCATATCAATAAACTGCGTATTGGTCGGCGCCTGCATCAACGGAGCGCCTGTGATGAGGTCAAGAAAGCTATGGTCCGGATACTTCCAGCAAGTCTGGATCAATGTTCGCAAATTGCGTTCCACGCAGCTGCTCGACGTATCAAACTTTTGCGCGGTCTCACGATAAAGGCGCTTGGTAATGAGCTGCACATATTTGGGATTCTCCCGCACCCGCTCGATCATGTACGCCGCTTGGCGAAAGCCAGCCAGCTTGCCGGAGGCACCGAGCATCCGCAGCAGGCGCTCGGCATCCAAGGGCTTGTGCATCGCATCCTTTTCGTGGTCGGAAACATAATAGAACAACGGCATAGATACCGCTCCTTTCAAAAATAAAATTTAGAAAAACAGCGGCATCAACAGGGGGGCGCACGCGCTCTGTAATGAACGTTCTCATTTCAGAGCTTTTACATCAAGTCCCCGGAGCTCATGGATCGACGTGTACCTTTCTTGTTCTCCGCAAGACAATCATACACGATAAAAGCCATTTTGTGTTGCCCTCCTCATCTACAATGGACGACCGAAATGAATTGATTTCGCGCGATAACAGTCGAATTTTGCAACTTTTTCAGCAGATTACATTCAGGCGAAAGTACACCGCGATACAGGGGCAAAGAAAACGCAGGCACGGGAAAGGCGAAGCGGGAGCGCTAAGCCCTTTTGTGCCTGCGGCTGGTATGGAGCGGTAAAATGGGCAAGCGCCCGCGCGAAATCGCGCGGGCGCTTGAAAAGTAGATGCATTATAAGGGGGTAGCAGGAACCGTGACAAAACCAGGCATATATTCGGTGGTAGTCTTCCATTCAACACTTGTTTTCACGCCAGTTCCGAGCATATTGCCGGAAACCGTGAAGGTTGCGCCATTCGCCATTGTGATCTGACTGGGATTGAAGAAAGTCAACAGGGCATTCGCACCGGTGACCTCGTTGCCGCTGACCACAACATTGCCAAGCGTACCTGCAGGATTCCACTGTGTCTCTCCGATAAGGGTACTGAACATGATGGCGTCGTTCTTCGGCTTGCTCGCATCGTCATCAGAATTGGTCAGGCTCATATCGAACTTGTTGCCAGTGATGGTCACATTCGCACCGAAAACCCCCTGCTCAACGACCTTGATCGGGCGGGAAGCCTTGAATGTGCAGTTCTTGACCGTCACATTGCAAGTGCGGATATTGCAGAACCACAGCGGGTTGGAATCATTGGCAGATACCTTGTTTTCGTAAGCGTTGAAGGTGCAGCCGTCCAGCGTGAGGCTATCAGCAAAGAAGCCACCGTTCTGAATCCAAATACCGTTGAAGGTGCTGCGGTCGAACAGAACGGTCTTTACAGTGCGATTGTAGACTGCACCGCCAAGATTTCTGCCATCAGACCAGCCGGTGTGCATACGGAAATAGCCATTCACTGTGAAGTCCTTCGTGAACACAACATTGGAAGCATCGGGAATGCTGAAAGTGATAACGTGTGAATCACTCTGATTCAGTCCGCCTTCTGGATTCTCCTTGACAGAGCCGCTGATGTAGAGGGTGATACCAGCCTTGTTGGAGCTATAAATGGTATCACTCTCTCTGACCATATAGACCTTGCGTCTATCCTCAAGAATATCACCGACGTTGTGGCTCATATCCCTATCCCAAGTCCACATATCACAAATGTTCTTATTGCCGATGGTAACATCACCGTCTGCAAGGGAAACATCACCAATGTCAACATAGAGTTCGGTCCTGCCCGCGGGGAGCTTGGTCAGCGCGTTGAACTCGTTAAGGGTATAGGGATTCTCCGCAGTGCCGACCATGGAAACAACATACTTGCCATTGTTCTCTCTGGCGATATACCCCTCGGCCACATACGCGCTCGGGTTGCTGCTGAACGTGCCGCCGGTGATGGCAGAGCTTACCTTGCCGGTGTGTTCGGGATTACCATAACCCTCAGCAGGAGAAGTAACGCTGATGTCACTCAAGCTCAAAACCTGATAAGCCCCACGGCCGGTTGCATTGGTAGTGAGAGCAGCATCGCCGGAAATCTTGACGTCCATGGTCTGAGCAACCTTGCCAAGATCATAGATCGCAACCGCGCTGCCCTGACCGTTGGTGCAGTTGAACGCGCCGCCGGTGATATTCAGGTTCAAGGAGTTGCCGTAGGTTGCATCATCACTGGTATACGTGCCGCCGAACACATAGAGCGCGTCCGGAAGCCATGCGTTGCCGGAGTAATTGTAAAAGCTGCTCGGGGCATCAATATTCGAAGTCACAGCGTTAATCGTACCACCGCTGATGTTGACCTGACCCATGCGGAGGGAAATGCCGCCATTCAGCGTGCCGCCGGTGATGACTAGATTGACCTGACCGGGCATATAGATGGCGGGGCCTTTCTGCGCGGTCAGCGTGCCGCCTTTCACGGTAAAGTTCATGTTGCCGGTGGTATTGTTGCCGGACAAGGGCGAGACATCAGACTCAATGGAACCGCTCTCGACCGTAACGGAAGCACCATTCAGCGCATAAACACCATAACCGGTAGAACTGATTTTACCGGAACCGCTGCTGTCTTTGATGGTAAGCGCAGCATTGCTTCCATCGACCTGGATTGCAGCTTTATTGCTCTCAACATTGGCAGTGAGCGTCTGTCCGTTCAAATCGAGGGCGACAGATTTGTTCTCAGCGAGTACCGCTGAAGTAATAGTCTCTGGCTTAACCAGTACGATGGTGTCGTTGTTCACGGCATAGGTCATCGCATCCGCAAGCGTTGCATAATTCTTGTCGCCAATCTTGGCAACAGTCACAGTGGGATTGACCTGACCGCAAACGGTGCAGACATTGCTATCATTATAAGTATGCTCGGCCTCGTCGATCTTGAGGTTGTGGCCGCAGGTAGATGCGTGCCAATGTTTTGTATCGTCGAATACCCACTTGCTGGTGTCGTAGCTGTGGCTGTGCGGCGGGGTGTAGCTGCCGCCGGAGCTGCTGCCGCTGGACGGCTTAGCAGGCTCGGTCTTGGGGACGATGTAGGTCTGGCCGTCGGAGACGGACTTGCCGTTGACGGTCAGGCCGGTCGCGCCGTCCGCAACCACGATTTTCGTGCCCTCGGGAGCGCCGGTGATCTTGACGTTCTCGGCGACGACGAGCACGATGCCCTTGCCGTCAGCCTTGACGGTCGCGCCTGCCTTGTCCGCGTAGGTGCTGATGGCACGGTCAAGGATCGTGACGGTGGCCGCGCGGGTGATGTTGTCCTGCGGGGCGAGCTCGTCAGCCGTCACGCCGCCCACGATGCCAGCCTCAATGAGCGCGGCAACGTAGCCCTGCGCGTAGGCGGAGACCTGCGCGGCGTCGGTGTACTTCGTCAGGTCGGGCTTGCGGATCGGCTCAATGCCGAGCGCGCGGGCCAGCATGACCATAGCGCGCTCGCGGGAGATGGGCGCTTCGGGCGTCACCGTGCCGTCGCCGTTGCCGTTGAGGATGCCGGCAGCCGCGCAGCGGTTGATGGCATCATAGTACCAGGCATCCGCCGTGTTGTCGGTGAAGCCCGCGTCCTTCGCGGCGGGCAGCTTGAGGAGCTTCGCGAGGATGGTCGCGAGCTGCGCGCAGGTGAGCTGACCGTTGGGGTCAAACAGACCGTTGCTGCCCTGGATGATGCCGTGGCCACTCCAGCGTTCGATGGAGCTCTCGGCCCAATGGCCTGCGGTGTCGCCGTAGGTCGGTTCGACCGCTCCTGTGCCGACCGTGAGCAGACTAACTGTCATGGCGAACACAAGAATGAGGGATAAGATTTTGCGTTTCATTTTGGTCCTCCTACTGTATTTTTTCCGCAGCTCCCCGCGGTTTGGGCACTTATTTCACCGGCTCTGCCGGAGATTCACTTAGAATCGCCGTGCATTGGCTCAAAGGTCTGCCCGCGCAGATCGGACAGCCGCAGTGCTGTTTTCCCGTGCGGCTGTTGACGACCGCCCGCCACGCATGACCCTTATCGCAGAGCCACCAGACCTTGCGGCGGCTGCCGGGCGTCACCTGCTGCGGTGTAAGGCTGCCGTTGCGCGTCGGGTGCCATTGCGAGGCAACGACCGGCTCTATCGTCGCGAGGTCGTTGAAGCCGGGCAGAACCTTGTGGTTGGAGCAATACGGACAATCGCTTCCACTCCGCACGCGGTGAGCTATAACAGCCGGATAGGAATGTCCCTTTTCGCAGCGCCACCACACGCGGCGGTTGGAGCCGGAAGTCACCAGCTCCGGCGTCAGAGTGCCGTTTTTCGCAGCGTCCCATTGCGCGGCAAGCTGTGGGTATTGGGTAGCGAGGTCATTTTCGCCCTGTATGACCTTTTGTCCTGCGCAGAATGGGCAGCCTGTTCCACCACCCGCGCGGGATGAGATGGCGGCACGGTAGCTGTGCCCCTTGGGACAGCGCCACCAGGCCTTTCTCACCGTTCCCGGGGCGACCAGCGTCGGCAATAGAGGAGCGTTCTTCTCGGTATCCCATTCGGCAACAAGTGCGGGATACCTTGCCGCGAGGGAGTTTTCGTCCGGCAGAACAACACGCCCCGCGCAGACGGGACAGCCGGTGCCCAGCACACGGCTCTTGACGACCGAATCGTAGGAATGTCCCGCAGGGCACCGCCACCAGACCTTTTTGTGGCTGCCGATGGTCAGGTCGGCGAACTTCAGCGGGGCGTTTTTCTCCGCGTCCCACTCGGCTTCAAGCGAGGGGACTTGCACCGCCAGCGAGTTTTCAGGCACTTCTTTGCGTCCGGTACAGTACGGACAGCCACTGCCCGCCGAACGGGAGTAGACCTTCGCCTGCCAACTGTGACCCTTAGAGCACTGCCACCATACCTTTTGATGACTTCCGAAGGAAACGTCGGACGGGGTCAGACCGCCGTTCCTCGCGGCATCCCACTCACGCAGCAGCGTGTCGCGGCCGTTTTCGGTACAGAACTCGCGCAGGCTCTTCCCCATTCTTTCACATCCCGTATAGGACGGAATCCGTATTCCGTTCTTCGCTTTGCTGCCAAAAGCGGAAAAAGCAGATAGGAGCTACCTCAAAAACAGCTGGAAGAGCCGAGAAAGCGGAAAATTTGCGTATAAAAGCTCGAGTCTCAAAAACACATCGTTTTGAGACTGACTTTTCTATGCGCTCGAGCCGTTACCTATTGATTTTGAGCGACGATTATGTTATATTTTCAGCAGAAAACGACACAAATATAAACTGTACCCTGCAGAATGGACACTCATAGTTTAGGGGTGCCCTGATCTTCGG
>ERZ827363.4054-NODE-4054-length-10599-cov-4.738050_pt1 | contig 10599 bp, 10 predicted proteins | sample MGYA00519776_ERZ827363 | MGnify/ENA primary metagenome ERZ827363 (study PRJEB31778, sample SAMEA3449288) | human gut metagenome | biome: human gut; feature: human-associated habitat; material: faeces | place: United Kingdom | collected 2010/2012 ...
TTAACCGCATACTTGGCCTTTGCCGACTTACCATTAACCAAGACCGTTCCAGCCTTAATCGCTTCATTAGCCTGACTACGTGACAATTCTGTCAAATCTGCCAAAGCCTTGTCCAGACGGTTTCCCGCCTCTTTAATGATGACTTCCATTTTCCTCTTTCCATAAGATTAAAATCAAGAGCAGTACCCCCACCGTTAGATAGGAGTCTGCCACATTAAATATTGCAAAATCAATAAAATCAAGCTGAACCATATCAACCACGTAACCCAAGTGCACACGGTCAATAAAGTTACCAATACCACCTGAGATAATCAAAACCAAAGATAGCACCAGCCAAAGACTCTTCTGATAATTCTTAACCAGATAAACCAAAGCCGCACCAATCACTAGAACCGTCAAAATCACAAAGAAATATTTCTGATCCTGTAAAATCGAAAAGGCAGCACCACGGTTCTGTAGATAGGTCAAGCTGAAAAGTCCAGGAATAGCCTTGATAACTTGGTTAAGGGCAATATTTGCCACAACCCAATGCTTAAACCACTGATCCAAACCAATCAGAGCTAGAATAGCCAAAGGAATCACAACCTTACGCATAAATCCTCCTATGGTTTGTATGTATCAAAGTAGTCAAACATAACATTGACAAACTTAAGAGCACAAGATGACAAGTTAATCCCCTTACGACGGACATAAACCATCTTGTTATCCAAATTATCCTCAAGCGGAATCACCGTAATCCCATTCACACTTTGTGCATCCAAGAAGCCAGACCCCGTCGCATAAGCATCCGTACGTTCCAAGATACCGTTCAAAGTCGCACGGTCTGTCACGTTAAACATAAGAGACGAATCTGACGTATCCACAAAGTTCTCAGAATAGTAAAGGTACTCGTCCTTCTCCTGAGTGAAACGCACCGTAGGCAAGGCCGCCAAGTCCTCCATGACCAGACTTTCTTTTTTAGCCAGAGGATGCCCCTTACGGAGATAAATGTGCGTCTTAAACGGAATCAAATCAATAGCCTCAAGCCCAAGCTTGTCCATATTTTGCTGGATTCCCTTGCTATTTTGACGATTCAAATAGATAATCCCAATCTCACTGTGCCCCTTGGCTACCTCATCCAAAATCTGAATGGTCGTAGACTCAAAGATACGGAAATCCTTGTAATCAGGGTAACGCTCTGAAAAAGTCGTAATCAAAGGTGGCAAAAAGTCATAGTGCTGGCTGGCAATCGAATACTGGTTACCCTTTTCAGAAGCATTGAGATAGCGATTTTCAAAACTATCAAAACTGCGTACCACCTCAAGCGCACGCTCGTAAAAAGTCATGCCCTGACTGGTCAAGACAGCCCCCGTCGTTGTACGGGTGAAAATTTGAAAATTCAACTCCTGCTCCAAATCCTTGATAGCCACTGATAGGCTAGGCTGGCTCACAAAGAGCTTGCTGGCTGCCTCACGGAAGGTTCCGCTGTTGGCAATGGCTACGACATAACGTAGTTGTTGTATGTTCATCTGTGACACTTCTTTCTTGAAAAATCAATCAATTCTATTATACCAGATTTTATCCTCTTTTGTTGATACTAAAAAGCCCAGGCAACCCTGAGCTTGAATGACTAACAAAGTAGTCTTATTCGTCTGATTTGTCTGTCAAGAAGTACTCGTTTTCACGTTTGTCATAGTCGAAGGTCAAACGAACAGCATCTACCTTTCCACTTTCTGGATTATAATCACGGTAGCTAAGACTCACTGACTGAGTGAGATCGCCCTGTTCAGTTTGTGTCATTTCATGATAAGTGAAGCTAGCCTCTGGGTGTTTTTCAACCACTTCAGAAAGTCGTGTCCCCTTAAGCAAATCAGCTTGTGTACCTACAGCCAACTTTTCATAGTCATCTTTTGTCCAGTTGCTATGATAGTCATCGACTTCTTTGACCTTATCATAGTCGAAGGTTGCTGAGGCAGATTTCAAAACATAGACACCGTCTTTTATCTCGAAAGTCAAACGAACATAGTTGTTTCCATCTGTGTTTTCTTTTCTATAGGTAAGATCTAGCAAATCTGGTTTATCTTCCTCGTAAGCGTCACTATACTCGGCATCAGTCGCCTTACCGTGAGCATCCAAGACCTCGTCCAATGTCAAAGTACCAACCTTCAACTCCTTAAACTGATCCTCAGTCCAGTCAAACTTATAATTCTCATCGATGTACAGATAAGCTCTATCGTGACCGTCACTTTGGAACTGTTCAGCATGGTTCATGACATATTTCACCGCTTGATAACCTGCTCCAGCAAGCGAAGTCATGAAGAAGATAATTGACATGACTAGGGAAATAATAGATAGCGCCTTGCGTGTCGACTTCAGACTCAAAACCAAAGTCACAATAGCTAGAATGATAAGGAAGAAGGCAAGGAAAGTAAAGACAAAACCGATAGGAAGCGTCCAAGACAAAATGACAAATAGAATCCCCAAAACTAGAATAATGATTGGCAAAGCAATATTAACAAAAGCATTGTTCTTGGTTACTTTTGGCTTGTAATAAGGGTTTTCCAAAGGTATCTGACTTGTCTTTGGGGTTTCTTTTTCTTGCTCTTTCTCCATATTCAACTCAGGCATTGGCTTAGGAGCTTCCTCCTCTAATGCCACCTGAGCCTCGTCTGGTTGCGTATCTGCTACTGAGTCAGCTGTCACCTCTTCAGTAGCTTCAGAGCTATCCACCTGCTGAGTTTCAACCTGCTCAGATACTTGGGCACTTGGTTCCTCAGAAGCAATGACAAAGCCCTCTTTCTTAGCCTCCATAAACTCCTCAGGACTTGGTTTACGACCATTGACGTCCTCAAAGTGACGCACCCATTCTTCTCTAGTTGCCATAGCTGACTCCTTTATCTCTTTTTCTTTATTTTATCATACTTTAATCTGGTCTTATGAAAATAAGGTCGGATATAAGAGAGAATTTTTTGAGACTGCCTGATGTGCTTTAGTGTCAAGCCATCTCATGAAAATGGATGAAAGTCGAAAAAAACTGCACCCTAAAGTTTGATTTTCTATGTCACACTTTTGGGGCAGTTCACATTATGGTTTATTTATTACTCATCAGACAACATCAATTCATCTATCTTTTCTCTATCTTCAGCAATACCCTTATATGACTCAATTGTATTACTTAGGAATTCCATACTTACTTCGTGATTTCCTTCGTATAAATATATTTGTGCACCTAATGTTTCAAGACTTTCTAGGAGGGTCCTCATTTTTATTAATTCCTCTAAATCTAGAAAATTACATTCTAATAAAACTTCTCCCTTTTGAATCCTATTTTTTATTTCACCAATTGGTAGACTAATAAAGCTTCTTACCAATTTACAAGCTTCAAAAATATTATTTGACATTTTTACTTTTGAGTAGATTACTGACATAACTTCATCCTTTAGAAATCTTGCACATATATACAGTCTAGTATTAGTAAGACTAGTTTTTTATATTTAAATGTATAGCTATGTATCTAGTCTTTTTTAATCTCCAAACTAAGCTTATAAAAACTATAAAGGCTATAAGCAATTGCAATGATCCCCAAGAAACCAAAGTATACATTATCCTTTAAACTCTTCATATAAATCCCAATTATTATAAAGAGAAGGGTATTGATCAAAATGACTAATCTTTTATTTTCTATCTTGCCTATTTTAACTACCAATAGTCTAATAATAAGTATCGATGGAGAGAATAAAACGGCAATTATTGTAAGTAAAATATTTTTTCTGCTAATTAAATTAGCTTTAATGCCTTTTTGAGATTCTTTTTCAATATTCATCTCTTTAAATAATAGTTCCAGTGAAACATTATCAGGTTCACTTTTTCCTAATTCCCATTTAGAAATCGTCTGACGAGTAACAAATACTTTATCTGCAAGTTCTTGCTGAGTCATACCTGTTTTAGTTCTATATTCTTTAATCAACGTAGCAATGTCCATTTTAATACCCCTAGCTTATTTCTATTCTTTGATAAAAGGCTCTGCTAACAAAATTGCTATTACTATTATATAGAGAGGATGTTTATAAATAAAGTAAGTAGCAACGAGTAATAGAAACAATAACATTCTCGTAACCCACGGATATCTGTTTGATAAACTGACCAATAAATTAACTAAAGGTTTCAGTATCAACCCCATTAATCCAAAAGCAAGCACCCATATAAAATTAGTTTTGTTTTTCTTAATAAATTGTAACATTAAGAATACCTCCTCAGATTTGTTACTTTAAATTTATCAAGACCCATGACTAAAAGCACGCAACGAATAGTAAAATATGCGCAACTCCTTTAAAAACTAGGGTGCAACGCCCCATTTCATTATGCAACGAGGAGAATATTACCTCTTAAAAGTGCGAAATGGCAGTACATTAGAATCTAAAGACAGTGAAATTTTATAATAATTAAGCTGTACTATTTTAAAGTCTATATTTTCATAAACTTTTGTTTGTCTTCGAGACCAAAACGTTGGACTACGACCTTCATATTTTTGAAGCTTCTACTTTTGTAGTTACACTTTCATTAACTTTAATCATCTTTATTACGTTTCCATCAATCTTATAATTAACTTCAAAACCTGTTGGTCTTCTCTATGCACCTTACCCCTGCATCCTCCTATACTCCTTCGACTTCTCGCCATACCAGTCCTTAGCTGAGTAGCCAAACTGCTCTCTATATCGCTCGGAGTATTTGAAGAGGTAATAGCCTCGTAGCAAATCAATGGAAAAGACATAAGTCGCAAAGACAAAAATAGCAGGCATTAGGGGCATCAAAACTGCATCAATACTCCCTCTGATGTCGCTCCCGGTAGAGCGGTCAAACAGTACCAGTCCAGCTGTAATCCCCGTTCCTCCTAAAAAGACCAAGCCATCTGAAATTTTTTCGGTTACAAGAGCTACCATAGGGCTAAACTCTGTCTGATTTTGAACGGCTTCTCTCAGTTTACGGGGAACCGTTCGAATCAAATAATAAATGGACAGAAGAAACATAGCCCCCGATAGTATACTGACAATATTTCGTCGTGTCATCATCATTATACCAGCACATACTGTAAAGATAGCGAGTAAGACGACCATATAAAAGTAGGTGCAGAATTTTAGTTTCATCGGGCTTCTTCTGTACTTTATTGAAAAGAAAAGATAGATCAGATACATGACTACATACAAGAGAATGACTGGCCACTGAATCCAAGAAAATGTTGGATTTTGATCAACTGTCAATCCTTTTATAAACATGGGCATAGCAATGGAGAAGAAATAAATAACAATTGAAGTGATAAACAAGCCAATAAATCGTTTCCAGCTTCCTTTTTGATTGAGCTTTTCTACGGTCTCCTTAGTGACAAGAGACTGACTTTGCTCGAATGTATAATTTAAGAATTTCAATAGCTTTCTCCTTTTATCAAGAAAAAAAAGGAAGGTTTCCCCTCCTGTCCCTTAATTAATCCTCATCTGGACCTGATTTATAAGTAAGGTAGAACGTATCGTCATCTTCTTTGGTATCAAATGACAAGTAAACACTCTTGAGTTTACCATCTCCAGCCTCATAGTCACTATAAGAAATACTCATTTCTTTTTTGAATTCACCTTGACGAGATGTTGAAATCGTGTATTCTGCACTTGAAGCTTTAGGGTGATCCTTAACGACATCTTCAAGTTTTGTACCGTTTGATGGATCAGTGTAATCACCCTTATTGAGAGCATCAAACTGTTCTTTTGTCCAGTCAGCTTTGTAAGAGCGATCAACTTCTACCTTATCTTGAGGGAATCTACCTGAAGCATATGACAAGATAAATGTACCGTCATATTGTTTCTTAAAGTTTAGGTAAACACTTTCACCATAGTCTTTACCAGAGTAATTCAACTTCATCTCATCACCAGAGATTTGTGCATCAGAAGCCTTACCATAAGTCTTGATGATAGACTTAACGGTATCTTTACCGACTTTCAATTTCTGGAACTTAGATTCATTCCAGTCAAATTTAGCATTTTTGTCAATGTAATCGTTGACGTCAGTGCTATCACCTTTTGAATCAGATTTAGAGTCAGATTTTGAATCGCTGTCATCATTTTTCTTGTCAGCATCATCGTCTTTATCAGCAACTTTTGATGTCTTGCTTGAGCTTGTGTTATCACTAGCGTTTTGAGAGATTTGGAAAATCAAACCACCAATAGACACAAAGAGCATGAGACCAGCAACACCTGTTGCAATGATTGAAAGCAATTTCTTGCTTGATTTAAGGCTAAAGACAAGTGAAACAACTGCCACCGCAACTGCGAGGACTGTCAAGATGATGAAGAGCCAAGCAGGACCTACAAACCATGCCAAGATTGCAAAGATTACTGAAAGTGCAATCGCAACGATTGGCAAGATAAGATTGAAAAGAGGTTTATCTGCTGAGCCAGCTGCTGCTGGATTAGGAACTGTTCCAAATCCTTGAGCTGAAGAGATAGGTGCCTTTTCAAACATGCTTGAATCAAATTGTGGTGTTGGTTGTTGCACAGGTGCTTCTGAGAAAGATTCTGCACCAAATGGTGATTCACTACTTGCTTGTTCTGCGACAGCATCTTCAGCTGTTTCAGCCACATCTGCGATGTCATCTTGTTCTGTGACTTTTTCAGTAGCAACTGGTTCTGTCTCTACTTCTTCAGCGACAGGTTCATTAGCTGGTGCTTCTACAGATGCTGCTTGAGCAGCCAAAGCACTTGTATCAAAGTCAGCTGCTTTAGCATCCAAAAATTCTTGGGGGCTAGGCTTACGCCCATGTACCGACTCAAAGAGTTCAGCCCATTCTGCTTTAGTTGACATAAAAATCTCCTTTTTTCAAGAAATCCAAACAAGAGGCCCCTTCAGCTTAGCGAAGTTTTCTATAGTTAGAATTTAGACACCTATCTCTGATAAGAGCAAGTAGCATGCGTCCTTCCAAAAGTCAGCCCTCACTTTTTAGCCTGAGGCAACCTTTCCCTATATCTAGTCCCGTGTTCATTTTCTTGTTGATAGTTCCATTCTACCATATTTAAAGACCTCTGTTAACCGTTTCCCAAAAGGTTTTTTTCTGCTACAATAGTAGGTATAATGCACCAAAGGAGTTATATATGAAAAACATTAAAAAGTACATTCCATTAATTATTGTACTTGTTATCGCAGGCCTAGGTTTTGCCTTTCGTGAGAACATCGCACGCGCCGTTCGTGGAGATGCTTATGTTGATAATAAGATATTCACTAAACAATTAGAAAAAGCCCAAAAATCTGGAAAAGATGCCTTTCCACAGTTGTCAGACAAGGTTGGCAAGGACGAAGCTGAGGTTATCCTCCACACTTCAAAGGGTGATATCACAGTCAAACTCTTCCCTACACTTGCTCCAAAGGCTTCTGAAAACTTCTTGAAACATGCCAAGGACAAATACTATGATGGGCTCACCTTCCACCGTGTAATCAAGGACTTCATGATTCAAAGTGGTGACCCTAAGGGTGACGGTACTGGCGGAGAATCTATCTGGAAGAAAGGTTTCGCTGTTGAGCCTACACCATTCCTATACAACATCCGTGGCGCACTTGCTATGGCTAATACTGGTGCTAAAGAGTCAAACGGCAGCCAATTCTACATTGTTCAAAACAAGGACGATCAAAGCAAGCAACTAGGAAATGCTGGCTATCCAAAACCTATCGTTGACGCCTACAAAAAAGGTGGTTACCCAGCTGGCGATACTAAATATACCGTCTTTGGTCAAGTCATCAAAGGCATGGATGTCGTTGATACCATTGGCAACCTTGAAGTCGATGACAACAGCAAACCAAAAGAAAATGTAACGGTCAATTCCGTTGAAGTCGTTAAAGACTACAAATTCAAATAAACAAAAATCCGAGAAGTTGATTCTCGGATTTCTTTTTTATTTAACAGCGGTGAGGAGATAATCACCAGTGTTAACACGAGCTTCTTTAGTTGTTAAGACATCATCAAAGTCAGCTGTATTGGTTACAATGACTGGTGTGATAACTGGTAATTTAGCATCTCGGATAGTTGCTAGGTCAAATTCTATAAGTTTTTGACCCGCTTCTACGACATCCCCTGCTTCCACATAGGTCTTGAAACCTTTACCAGCAAGAGAAACAGTGTCCATACCAATATGGATGAGAAGCTCTGCACCATTTTCAGTTGTCAAACCAATAGCATGGCCGGTAGGGAAGACTAAATTAACCGTTGCCTTAGTTGGTGCAACAACAATACCATCGGTAGGATCAATAGCGATACCTTTACCCATAGCTCCTGAAGCAAAGACTTGGTCAGGAACTTGGTCAAGTGGTACGACATTCCCGATGAGTGGGCTAGCAATGATTTCTTGTTGAATTTCTTTAGGAGCAGGTGCAGCTTCCTCAGCTTTTTCTTCAACCTTAGCTACTCCACCACCGTATAGATTTGGTACTCGTACAAAGAGTTGGATAAGGAAGGCAAGAACACCACCCACAATGGCAATGATAATGGCAAAGATAACTTTAGAAAGATTACCGTCAGGCCCAATAAGGCTTGGGAAGACAAAGACACCCAGACCACCTATTGAATACGTCTTAATATCTAGGGCCATCATGGCAGCCCCCATAAGTCCTGAAACACCACATGATATGTAGAATGGTGTTTTCATTGGCAGTGTCACACCATAGATAGCCGGTTCTGTAACCCCAAAAATAGATGAAACAAATGCTGGCATAGAGATGGTACGTACTTTTTCTTCTTTTGTCTTAAGCATGATAGCTCCCAATACACCTGTTTGCGTGAAACATGGGAAAAGTGCTGCTGAAAGAATACTTGAACTTCCGTTTGTCGCCACATCTAAGATTGCAAGAGGAACAAGTGCCCAGTGCATTCCGAACATGACCAATACTTGCCACAAAATACCAAGTATAAAACCAAAGACAATCGGATTAAAGTTCATGATTGCTTGGAAAAGGCTTGTCAATCCATTAGAGAAAGTATTGGCAACTGGTCCTACCACCAAGAATGTTAATGGGACAGTAATGAGTAATGTAAAGAAAGGCACTACGAAGACTTTAATGACATCTGGAGTAATCTTGGTAAAGAATTTTTGAATGTATGAAGCCACCCAAATTGCCAAGATAGAAGGCATTACTGTTGAGAGGTAACCTCCTGCAGGAAGTGCAAATGGAATAACTCCTAGAACATGACCTTGACCAGCTTTCTGAAGAGCAGTCACCAGCGTAGCAATATCAGGGTAAACAAGCGCTCCTGCAATCGCAATAGCTGTAAACTCATTAACCTTGAAACGACGAGCAGATGTCAAGGCAATCAAGATTGGCAAGAACTGGAAGAAACCATCTCCTGCTGCATTCAAGATGACATACATAGGACTCGTTGCGGCTGACAAGCCACAAGCTGCCATGATAGCAACTATCCCTTTGATAATCCCTGCCGCAGCCAAAGGTCCAAGGAAAGGTTGGAAAATACTTGAAACCAAAGATACAAAGCGGTCAAAGAGATTCCCTTTAGGCGCATCACCTTCATCAATATCAAGACTACCACCCGCTGGAAGACCGCCAACCTGGAGAACCTCCGCATAAACATCAGGGACATGGTTACCGATAACCACCTGATATTGACCACCTGCCTTAACAACAGTAACAACACCGTCACGGTTCTTAAGGTAGTCATCATCTGCTTTAGACTCATCTTTCAAATCAAAGCGCAAACGTGTCACACAGTGTTTCAAGCTATTGACATTTTCCTTGCCACCAACGTGTTTGAGAATGTCTTCAGCTAATTCAGTATATTTAGCCATAAGGGCTCCTTTCTTTTCTAGGATTTTAGTTCTTTCGAGGCTTTTTCAACGAAAAAAACCTAAATAAATACCAAGAACCAATTAGGGTGAGTATACACTACTCCCATTAGTTTTTCGTATTTATCTAGGTTTTGCCTGCTGACCAGTAACAATCCTTTTGCTATGGTTATATAATATCAGAGTTCAAATATTTTTGCAAGCCCTTACAAAAATATTTTTTGTTTTTTGAGGTAAAATCTTGACCAAGATAATAAGTCATGATAAACTATTGTTAGTTTATAAACTAACAGAAAGAGAGTTACACGATGAAAACAAGTGCAATTATTGAATTTAAAGATACATACGCTAGCATGGAATGCCACGAGCTTGGTTACCAAACCAAGGAAACTGCCTTAGCTATTATTTCTCCTACTGGACATATTCTATCAAGTACACCGCTTTTCAGAAAGGTATATGGTTCAAATACTGCTCACATCGACCAACTTCCTTTCAATGTAGATAACCTCAGTATCACAGCAAGAGGTCTTAGTAAAAAGGCTAAAGCCAACTTGGAAGATTGGATTGCCCATACTATCATTCTTCCAATGGACTATGATAAGTACTTTACTAAGCATCAAGAACTTTTGCACCTCTTAGCAGAGTCACCAATCGTCGAGTCTGTCCAAGCTTTAACTTATAAGACAGTTAAGATTCATTTTTCTCAAGCCCTCAATGATGAGCATATTCGCCAACTGCAAGGGTTTATTCTTGCTCAGGCAGGTATCTATAGCTATATTGGGACATCTACAGT
>ERZ827363.4063-NODE-4063-length-10586-cov-24.049188_pt1 | contig 10586 bp, 4 predicted proteins | sample MGYA00519776_ERZ827363 | MGnify/ENA primary metagenome ERZ827363 (study PRJEB31778, sample SAMEA3449288) | human gut metagenome | biome: human gut; feature: human-associated habitat; material: faeces | place: United Kingdom | collected 2010/2012 ...
ACCCGCAGTACAACGAGCTGTTCCGGGTGCCGGACGGCGGCGTTGTGCAGATGACTTTCCCGGATGGGCACCAGCGTTCCGAGAAGGTCGAATATCTCGATGCCTACCACATGAAAATCGGTTCCTCGGTAACGCATATCGGCGAATTTGCCGAGCGCATGGCACGCAGCCATGCCATCGTGGAGCCGGAGCCGCTGACACAGCAGGACTGCCGGGCATGGAATCTGGAATATGACTATTACCTCACCGTGCAGGCAGATAATGGCTCGTGGAATTATGCTCTCTATCAGGGCGACTGCTGCCTGTTGGAGCGCGGAAAAATTGACGCGCCCGAACTGATGATCGAAGAAGTACGGGACGAGATCCTATACAGCCACAATCTGCGGAACAAAGACTGCATCCCCCTCACCCAAGAGGAATTTGCCCAGAAGCTCACAGACCGAAACGAGATCCAGTCATACCGGATGAAGCAATTCCAGCAAAGCGGGCACGACTGCTATCTGATCATGCAACTGCAACAGGATGCAGACCCTGCGCTGCGCTTTGCCGCCATGCGCTATCTGAATAAGCAGAACGTCGCTCCGTCCATTGAGAATTATGAGATCCTGTACCGGGGCAACCTCCCGGAAGGAAAGCGCTGCGTTCCGCAGGCGGAGCTTTTGGAGCAACTGTACCAGAAATTCAACTGCGCCCGCCCGACGGATTACCATGGGCACAGCCTGTCGGTCAGCGATGTGATCATGCTGAATCAGGATAGGAAGATTTCAGCGCATTATGTGGACAGCATCGGCTTCAAAGAACTGCCGGGGTTTCTGGATAAAAAGCAGGAACGCACCTCGGTTCTGCAAACTCTCAAAGAAAAGTGCGATGTCCCGGAGTGCAACCCCATGGTCTGCCGGAAAGCGAGGGATGAACATGAACTTTGACCATGAAGAACTCATGCTGATGATGCTTTACAACACCGGCACCCGACTGGGGCTTATCCACGAGTTGCGGCTTATGCAGTGCTACCTGATGCCCGACGAAACCGCCCTGCGGGAGTTGTCGGAAGGTGTTATCGAGAAGCTGAAACTGCTGACCGATGCAGAGTTTGCCGAGTTGGAATTTCCGCTCGACTGAATTTTGCCGCCTGCGGGCGGCGTACATATAATTAGAAAAGTTACTTTTCCTTTCAGACGAATTGTACGCAGCAGGCATAATATTGAGATTCCCTTGCAGGAAATGCTTAATAAGCGTATATTATAGTTAATATCGAGTCGCGCAATATAGGAGATAAGCGGATATTCTGCTATGCGCCTTGCAAAGGTTGTACAGTGACGAACGTGAGTGCCGTTTTAAGTCTGCTTTTTGTTTACTGAACATTTCACTATTGAGGGAGGGACATACATGCTTACTTTGTGTTATGCGCCATCGTATGGAATCGAGATTTGCGAAGCTCGTCGGCTTACCACAGAGGAAAAGAGGCATTATGCAGCATGGTTTGCTGAAACTGGTTTTATCGGAGTCGGCAGTCATGTAGATCTCCCTTGTATCTCTCACGAAGATCTTCCGAATTGTCCTGACGATGGAAGCTTTCTGGGTTGTTATAATCAGGCATGGATTATTACAGAAGCAGAGGCTGCATCATACGAGAGACTAAATCATCAGCGCCAGAATGAGAAGGATTTAGCCCAAAAAGCTGCGCAAGATGCTTATAACGCAAAAATTGCCGACTTTGAAACGGGCTATGAAAATTGCAAGAAGCAATTTGAAAGCTGGACGGTTACGGATGTAAAACAAAAACAGGGTGATTTATTCGCTGAGCACACATTTGTTCTTCATGGAAAAGAGTTCTCTTTTGTTGAAAGAGATTTGCATGACCTTGGGTTTGTAATCAATCCAATGTACCGGATTGATCCTGATTCTACCGCTAGTGGCTATCTTACTTGCGATGACACTGGCGCAAAAGTCTGGTGTGTAAACGGATCTCGGTATATTCCGTTATCGGAAGATGAGACTCTTTGTGTCAATGCGATTTGCCAGTATGGAAAATTTGTAAATTCTTCAATTCGTATGTGAGGTATATGGAGATGACTCAAAATCTATATCCCCCGATGGCGTTATTAAAAAAGACTGCCCAGCAGTATCCAAAAGCATGGGAACTTATGGCAAATTTCCATGCCGAGAATGGCAAGAATGGGCTGCCAACATGGCCGGATTGGTGCTATGCCCCGATGTCTGCGGCGGTAGCAATTGCCAGTGGGGGACGTAATTTCTTGTCACTTCCGGTAAACCAACAGCAGGATATCATAAACTCTGCTCAAAGAATATTTGCCCTTACAACATGGCGTTTAAGCAAAGAAGTATATCAAATCGATTCAGATTTCGCACAGCTGCTTTTTGAGCAAACTAATGATCTGGATATTCCTTCGGAGATTTTTTTACAGCTCCCTTATCCTTGCTTCTACATCGAAGTTCCAGACTTATTTTTTGGAGCCAAGCCAATTCATGGCTTCTTCGTAAACTTGGAATATGATGTTAATAACGGCGACCGTGAACTGCGGCTTTATTTTTTATATCAAGATGGTACTGGCTTTGGCTATCCCATTCATATAGACGAGCATACCATTTCTGACAATATGGCTCATGTTGCCAAGGAAGCCCTATACAATTCCAGAAACGACGAATTCAAACAGGCACAAGCTTACCGGGCAATACAAGAAACCGATGCTCTGCAAGAGCTGCTGCTTAAAGCACTTCAAGTTGTTCTTTACATACTGGCTTCAAATGCTGAGATTGTTCCCAATAGCGAACAGTCATTCATAACGAAACGAGGTGCCACTATTAAAGATAAATATTCTGAAATTCGGAAATGGGATGTAGGTATTCGCATTGGAGCCGCTATTCGTCAGAAATCTGCGTCAGTAGAAAAAGGAGAAAGCATAAAGACGGCAAGCGGCCATTCCTCACCTCGTCCACATATGCGGAGAGGCCATTGGCATCATTATTGGACTGGCCCACGCAACGTTTCTGAAAACAGACGTCTTATCTTGAAATGGCTCTCTCCTATGGCAGTTGCAGCAACACCAGAGGATACTCCTATTGTTATACATGAAATAAAAAACAATTCCTGACGGCGAAACAGCATAACAACGCTGGAAAGTAATTGCATTTACAGGCAATCGTAAAAACGGTTGCCTGTTTTTTTATAAAATCCAGAAGGAAAGGAGCAATAAAAATGCCAAGCAAAACCGAAGAATACCTTGCCCTTGCCCAGCGCACGGCGAACGGCTTGACCCGGTACTGGGAAAGCTGGACGGACTATCTGACCACTGCATCCCGGTTGTATAAATACAGCTATGCAGACCAGCTCATGATCTACGCCCAGCGTCCTGATGCTACCGCCTGTGCCAGTTTCGACCTCTGGAACAACCGCATGAACCGCTACGTCAGGCATGGCTCCAAGGGCATCGCCCTGTTAGACCAGTCCAGCAGTGTCCCACGTCTGCACTATGTCTTTGATGTGAGCGATACCGGGGTGCGCCGCAATTCTCGTGACCCTGAGGTGTGGCAGCTCGGCCCTGATCTGGTTCAGCCTGTGTCAGAAATGCTTGCCAGAGAATACGGTGTCCGGCATGAACGAATCACCCAGCAGATCGCGGACATTTGCGGCAAGCTGGTGGATTCCTATTGGGATAACAACAGCGGTGACATTCTCGACATCGTTGACGGCTCGTTCCTGATGGATTATGATGAAGCCGGACAGGAGTTCCAGTTCAAAAGTGCCGCTGCAATCAGCATCACCTATGCTGTCCTTGAACGATGCGGTTTTGAGCCGGAAGGACATTTTGACCGGGACGATTTTCAGGCCATCTTCTCCTTTTCCACTCCTGCCGCCGTGTATGCGTTGGGCACCGCAGTCAGCGAGTGCAGCCGGGATGTGCTGCGCAACATCGAAAGAACCGTAAAGACGACAATCCGCCGCCGCAATGTAGAAAGGAGCCAGTATGAATATGAACAGCAGGAACGTGACCTACTCGACCATCGGGGATTATCAGCTCCCGAACCTGACCCTGCCCCGGCAGGAGAAAACACTGGGCAAGTACGGGCGACTGCGCCGGACTTACCTGATGAAGCATCGCCCGGTGCTGTACAACTCGATGCTTCTGTCGGGAACTCTGCATCCGCACCTGTTGGAGGTGGAGCAAACCGCAGAGAGCCGGATGCGGCAGACCATGCAGGAGTTGCTGAAACAGAACCCGGCTCCGAACAAGGAGCAGTATCAGATGGAGTGGGTGCAGCACATGAACAGCCTGAAAGCACAGGCCGAGGAACTGGTGATGAACGAGCTGATTTACAGCTAAGTTTCTTCGATGCACACATTCCCACCGAAGCTGAACAAATTGGAAAAATCGACCAAGCGGAGAGCGAAAAATCGCCCTCCGCTTTTGTTTTGTCGCAGGCGGAGATTGAAAATGCGCTGCGGAGAGGTTCCAATGTTGAAGGCAGCAAACTTCGGATATGGAAAATTTATCAGTTGCAGCCTGACCGAAAACTCCGGGCAAAAGCTCTTGCCAAAGAATATGCACCGTATGGCCCCGGCGGTTCTTCACACACTTATCTGGACGGAAGCAGTGGTTGGCTTGACCATGACAGCAAGGGTCTGACGTTTGAGCATTATCCCGACCATCAGAAAGTGCTTCTCCGCTGGGATCGGGTCGAAAAATATATTGATCTGATGATTCAGTCTGACCGCTACCTGTCGGACAAAGAAAGAAGAGCCATCGACTTTCCCCTTGAACTGAACGCCGCCAGTGCAGCCGAATACACTGCATTAAAGGCGCAGCACCCGGATACTCTGGTTGGATTTGAAGCTGGCGGCAATTTTATGTTCTATGGAGAAGATGCTGCCAAGGTCGCAAAAGTTCTCAACAGTGCTTTGTTTACGAGAGAAACAGCACTGGGCGAAGTTCAGGTCACAGGCTTTCCACCTAGCTTATGGGCAAGAAAGTCAAAAGAATTGTGGTCTGCGGGCAACGATGTTTACCTTGCCGGATTGAACGAAGATGGGACTCATCACCAGACTAAACATCTGCACAAAGAGGACTATCTGCCCATCGGCTCCATCATCAATATGGATGGCCGGAAATTTCGGATTGACGGAGTGGATTTTGATAAGGGCAAGGTTTCCTTGCAGGATATGGCACTGGCCGACCTGCGGATGCCAATTTTTCGGGAAGAACCGCTATCTGTTGTCCGGGAATTGTACGAACAGCAGGACGAGGCCCTCGACGCTGCTCCCGAAAAGGCCGTTGATTATAAGGTCGGGGACAATGTTATCGTTGACCTTCCTACCCGAACCATCGAGGGAAAGGTCGGCTATGTTGGTGAAACCGATGTGCGCATCGACACCAGTGCGCAGGGCTATTCGTGGAGCAACGAGGTGTTGAACAAACAGCAGTTCGAGGACAGTCTGCGACGGAATGAGCCTACGTCTGATGAATCACTGGACAAGCTGCCTATTTCTGTAGAGGTCAACGGCGAATGGCAGACATTCCCGGATGCAGCCGCCGCAGACGAAGCCCTGAATGCCGAACCTGTGCCGGAAGCTGCTGGAAATTTCCGCATTACGGACGATCATCTGGGCGAGGGCGGCGCAAAGCAGAAGTATGCCCGGAACATTGCAGCTATCCGCACTTTGTTCCAGTTAGAGCAGGAAAACCGTGGAGCCACCGCCGAGGAACAGCAGATTCTTTCGCAGTATGTCGGCTGGGGCGGTCTGCCAGACGCTTTTGATGATAAAAAAGATAGCTGGGCAAAGGAGTATACCGAACTGAAAGGGCTGCTCTCCGAGGAAGAATATGTTGCCGCCCGTGCCAGCACCCTGAACGCACACTATACTTCTCCAGTGGTGATTCACTCTATTTATGATACCGTGGAGCGTATGGGATTCCGCAGCGGCAATATTTTGGAGCCGAGCATGGGCGTGGGCAACTTCTTTGGAATGCTGCCGGACACCATGCAGGACAGCCGCCTGTACGGTGTAGAACTGGACAGCATCACAGGCCGCATTGCACAAAAGCTCTACCCGGAAGCCAGCATTAAAGTTGCCGGATTTGAAACCACCGACCGCCGCGATTTCTATGACCTTGCCGTGGGTAATGTTCCTTTTGGCCAGTACCGGGTAAACGACAAGGCGTACAACAAATTCGGTTTCAGTATCCACAACTATTTCTTCGCCAAGGCCATCGACCAAGTGCGTCCGGGCGGCATCGTGGCCTTCGTCACCAGCCGCTACACGCTGGACAGCAAGGATTCTTCTGCCCGAAAGCACATTGCCGAACGTGCTGATCTGCTGGGTGCTATCCGGCTACCGAATACTGCGTTCAAGGCAAATGCAGGAACAGAGGTCGTCAGCGACATTATCTTCCTGCAAAAACGTGACCGCCCCATCGACCATGAGCCGGACTGGATACAGCTCGGCAAAACGGAAGATGGCTTTACCATCAACAGCTATTTTGTAGACCACCCGGAGATGGTGCTGGGCGAACTGACCACCGAAAGCACCCAGTATGGCCGTGAGGAATGCACCGTGCGCCCCATTGAGGGTGCAGTGCTGGCAGACCAGCTTGCCGAAGCTATCCAGCATATTGAGGGACTGTACACGGAAGTTGAGGTCGAAACACCAGATATTGCGGATGCAGAAAATGAGCGACACATTCTCCCTGCTGACCCGGATGTGAAGAACTTCTCCTACACCGTGGTTGACGGTGAAGTGTATTACCGCGAAAATTCTGTTATGACACAGGTGGAGCTTTCCGACACCGCCAAAGGCCGTGTGACCGGGATGGTGGAGCTGCGGCAAATCGTCAATGAGTTGATTGACCAGCAGCTAAACGACTACCCGGATGCCGACATTCAGGCTACGCAGGAAAAGCTGAATGCCGCCTATGATGCCTTTTCTGCAAAATATGGCTTGCTGAATGACCGCAAAAACGGCAGATTATTTGAGCAGGATTCTTCTTACTATCTGCTGTGTTCTCTGGAAAATCTGGACGATCAGGGGCAGCTCAAAAGCAAGGCGGCGATGTTCACCAAACGCACCATTCGCCCGGAACGTACTGTCACCAGCGTGGACACTCCCACGGAAGCACTTGCAATTTCCATCGGAGAGCGTGGCCGGGTGGATTTGCCCTATATGGCAGAGCTGCTCGGCACTCCCGGCGACTATGAGAGAATCACCAGCGAACTATCCGGCGTAATTTTCAAAGACCCCGGCACAGACCCTACTGACCCAGAAGCGGGCTGGCAAATGGCGGATGAATACTTGTCCGGCAATGTCCGGGCAAAACTGCGCATGGCACAGCTTGCCGCCGAAACCAACCCGGAGTTTGCAGTCAACGTCACCGCATTGGAAAAGGCGCAGCCGAAAGACCTTGAAGCATCTGAGATTGATGTACGTCTGGGTGCAACATGGCTTGCGCCGGAGATCATCCAAAAGTTTATGGCAGAAACTTTCCAGATTCCCTACTATCTGCGTCATGCAGTTAAAGTGAGATATTCTCCCTATACCGCAGAATGGCGCATTGAGGGCAAGTCGGCTATGGGCAGAGGCGACATTACCTCCACCGAAACCTATGGCACATCCCGCGCCAATGCCTACAAGATTCTGGAAGATACGCTCAACTTGAAAGATGTGCGCATCTATGATGCCATTGAAGATGAAGAAGGCAGACCGAAGCGCGTCCTGAACAAAAAGGACACCATGCTGGCGCAGCAGAAACAGCAGGTAATCAAAGATGCTTTCGCCAACTGGATCTGGCAAGACCCCCAGCGGCGCATTGCACTGGTGAAGCAGTACAACGAACTGTTCAACAGCAACAGACCACGCGAATACGATGGTTCCCACATCCACTTTGTCGGTATGAACCCGGAAATTTCGCTCCGGGAACACCAGCGTAACGCCATCGCTCATGTGCTTTATGGTGGTAATACGCTGCTTGCACACGAAGTGGGAGCCGGAAAGACGTTTGAGATGGCAGCATCCGCAATGGAAGCCAAACGGCTGGGGCTGTGTCAGAAAAGTCTTTTTGTGGTGCCAAATCATCTGACGGAGCAATGGGCGGCAGAGTTTTTGCACCTATACCCCAATGCCAAGCTGCTGGTGGCTCGAAAAAAGGACTTTGAAACCGCCAACCGCAAAAAATTCTGTGCTAGAATTGCGACTGGGGACTACGATGCGGTCATCATCGGTCATTCACAGTTTGAGCGCATCCCGTTGTCCTATGAGCGGCAAGAACGCATTATTCAGGAGCAGATTGATGAAACGCTTGCAGCCATCAACGAACTGAAAGCCACTGCCGGCGAAAATTTCAGCATCAAGCAGATGGAAAAGACACGCAAAACGCTGGAAATCAAGCTGGAAAAGCTACGCTCCGATGCGAGAAAGGATGATGTTATCACCTTTGAGCAGTTGGGCGTGGATAGGCTTTTTGTGGATGAGAGCCATTTTTACAAGAACCTTTTCCTCACGACAAAAATGCGCAATGTCGCTGGTTTGTCTACAAGTGAAGCGCAAAAATCGAGCGATATGTTCGGAAAGTGCCGCTACTTGGATGAGATCACAGGTGGGCGCGGCGTGGTGTTTGCTACGGGAACGCCCGTGAGCAACTCCATGTCGGAGCTGTACACGGTCATGCGCTATCTGCAATATGGCACACTCCAGCAAAAAGGGCTGACACACTTCGACTGCTGGGCATCTACTTTTGGTGAAACCACCACCGCCATTGAACTTGCCCCGGAGGGTACGGGCTATCGTGCGCGCACTCGATTTGCGAAGTTTTTCAACCTCCCGGAACTGATGTCGATGTTCAAAGAGGTTGCCGACATTAAAACCAGCGATCAGCTTCATCTGCCTGTGCCGGATGCAAAGTTTGAAACCGTGGTAGCGAAACCGTCCGAGATTCAGAAAGAAATGGTGCAGGAGCTGAGCAGACGCGCTGCGAAAATCCACTCCGGCACGGTGGATGCGTCCGAGGACAATATGCTGTGCGTTACCAACGATGGCCGAAAGATCGGTCTGGATGTTCGCCTGATGAACCCCATCCTGCCGGACGACCCCAACAGCAAGCTGAACACCTGTGTTCGGAACGTGCTGCAAATCTGGGCGGATGGCAAGGAGCAAAAGCTGACGCAGCTTCTATTCTGCGACCTCTCGACACCAAAGAACGATGGCAACTTTAATGTCTACGATGATATTCGCAAGAAATTGGTCGCCGCCGGGGTGCCGGAAAGTGAAGTTGAGTTCATCCACAATGCCGACACCGAAGCAAAAAAGGCCGCATTGTTCTCCAAAGTGCGCTCCGGCGATGTGCGGATTCTGCTCGGCAGCACCGCAAAAATGGGAGCCGGAACAAACGTCCAACAGCGGCTTGCGGCGGTGCATCACTTAGATGTCGGCTGGAAGCCCAGCGACATGACCCAGCGCAACGGACGCATTATCCGGCAGGGCAATATGAATAAGGAAGTCAAGGTGTTCAACTACGTCACAGAGGGAACTTTTGACAGCTACTTGTTCCAAACTTTGGAGAATAAACAGCGATTCATCAGCCAAATCATGACTTCAAAATCCCCGGTACGCTCTTGCGATGATGTGGACGAACAGGCTTTGTCTTATGCAGAGATCAAGGCATTGTGTGCTGGAAATCCGCTCATCAAGGAAAAGATGGATTTGGATGTGCAGGTGGCGAAACTGAAAGTGCTGAAAGCCGACCACCAAAGCCAGAAGTTCCGTCTGGAAGATAAGTTGCTCACAAAATTCCCGGCTGACATTCAGGAAACGAATGCCTATATTGCCGGAGTGAAAGCGGATGCCGAACTTGCCGCCGCCCATCCGCAGGAGAAAGAGGGCTTCTGTGGCATTACCATCAAGGGCGTGACCTATGACGAAAAAAAGACCGCTGGTGAGCGTCTGGTGCTTGCCTGTTCCGAATTGCCCAACGCCGAAGAAAAAGTGATCGGCAGCTACCGGGGCTTTGAGTTGTCTCTGCGGTTCGATACCTTCCGCAGCGAATATCAGGCGATTCTGAAGGGTCAGCGGAGGTACCCGGTAGCACTGGGCACCGACCCGCTGGGCAACATTATCCGTCTGGATAATTCGCTGAACAACTTCCCGGAGCGCATTAACTCTGCTGAGAATGAACTAGCCACTCTGCATCAGCAGCAGGCAGCGGCGCAAATCGAAGTGGAAAAACCCTTCCCACAGGAGGAAGAACTGGCTGAAAAGTCAGCCCGCCTTGCAGAGCTGAACGCCCAGTTGGATGTGGACGAAAAGAGCCATGAGCCGGAACAGGAGGAGGAAGAACAGGAGGATGCACCTCGCCGCCCCTCGGTACTGGCGGCTCTGGAAGAAAAGTCGGACAAGCCGGAGCCGGTGAAGCCCTTCCGCAGTTATTACGACAAGGATGGTGATGCCCGATGAGGGAAAAGCGGGACGAGATCATTATCCTGAGAACCACAAAAGCTGAGAAAAGCCGCATTTATGAAAAGATGTTGGGCATGGGCATCCGCAGCCTGAGCGCCTATATCCGAAAAATGGCTCTGGATGG
>ERZ827363.4069-NODE-4069-length-10566-cov-2.752355_pt1 | contig 10566 bp, 7 predicted proteins | sample MGYA00519776_ERZ827363 | MGnify/ENA primary metagenome ERZ827363 (study PRJEB31778, sample SAMEA3449288) | human gut metagenome | biome: human gut; feature: human-associated habitat; material: faeces | place: United Kingdom | collected 2010/2012 ...
GTGGAGTTCTGGAATGAGGCTGCCCGCCGCCTGCGGAAGGTGAACCCCGGCCTGTTCCTGCTGGCCGAGGCCGAGGAGCCTTACCTTTTCGAAGCGGGTGCCTTCGACGCCTGCTATGCCTGGGAGATGCACCACCTGATGAACGACGTGGCGCAGCAGAAGGTGCGCGTGACCGCCCTGCGCGACTACATTTATGCCGACCGTAACCGTTACCCGCAGTCCGCCATGCGCCTGGTGTTCACCTCCAACCACGACGAGAATTCGTGGAACGGCTCGGAGTTCACGCGCATGGGCGGCGCCCGCGAGATCATGGCCGCCTTCACGTTCGTCGTGCCGCGCGGCCTGCCGCTGGTCTATACCGGGCAGGAGATCGGCTACGACCATTCGTTCGCCTTCTTCGACCGCGACCCGATCCCCTCCTACGCGGCCAATTCGTTCACGGATTTCTACCGCCGCCTGGCCGGGCTCCGGCATGCCAACCCTGCGCTCGCCGCCGGGGAGGCGGGCGGCGAGATGGTTGAGATACGCAACAACGCCGAGGATTGCCTGATGACCTTCGTGCGCGAAGTGAAGGGCAACCGCGTCGTCGCCGTGATGAACCTCTCGCCCTACGCCATCCATGCCGATTATTACACGGGTATCTATGCCGGCATGTACACCGATGCCATGACGGGCGTTGCCTGCGAACTGCGCGGGCATGTCGAGGAGGACATGGCGCCGTGGAGCTACCGCATCCTGACGCGCTGACCCCTGCGGCCGCGGAGGCAGCGGCCGCATCCCCGCCCGATCCCTGCCCGATGCCCGCCCGATGCCCGCCCGATGCCTGGCTGCTTCCCCGCCCGATGCCCGGCTGCGGCCTGCAAACCCGGCCCGGGGCGCCCGCTCGGGGCCGGCGTACCGTTTTTATCCGCCGCGGAATACGAATCCCCGCGCGGTCGCGTTCCTTTTATGGAATTTTTCCTATTTTTGCCCATGATTATGAAACGCTTCCTTCTCTTCTGCCTGCTGTTCGTCCCGTGCCTCGCGGCACAGGCCGAAACCTACCGCGTCGAAGACATCCCCAATGTCCAGCGCGCCGACCGCACGCGTTACGTCTCGAACCCCGACGGGATACTCTCGGACGAGGCCGTGGCGCATATCGACCGTTTGTGCGCGGCGCTGCGCGAGCGGGCCGTCGCCCAGGTCGCCGTGGTCGCCGTGGACGACATCGCGGGCGGCGACGTCTTTGAATTCGCCATCGACCTCTTCTCCGCATGGGGCGTAGGGCAGGCCCGCGACGACAACGGGCTGGGCATCCTGCTGGTCAAAGACCGCCGCGAGATCCGTTTCGTCACGGGCGGCGGGCTGGAGGGCGTGCTGCCCGATGCGATCTGCAAGCGCATCCAGCTCAAATACATGCTTCCGGCATTCCGCCAGGGCGATTACAGCCTCGGCATGGTGCAGGGGGTCGAAGCCGTGTCGCAGCTGCTCGAAGGGAGCGAACTGGATCTGGGCGGCACCGATACGGCCGGCGACGAGCTGCCTGCCTGGGCGGTTTTCCTGATCGTCACCGGGTTCGTCGTGGTGCCGATGGGCGTGATCCTGCTGGGTTACTACGCCCGCAAGCGTTGCCCGAAATGCCATAAACTGACACTCCGGCAGCAGTCGAGCGACATCCTGAAGGTGACGCCCAACTACCGGCTGGTCGAATATACCTACGTCTGCTCGAATTGCGGCGCCGTGGTCAAACGGCAGGCCAAAAACCTGCGCGACGACAATTTCGGCGGTGGCGCGGGCGGCGGTATGATTATCGGGGGACGTGGTTTCGGCGGTTTCGGCGGCGGGTCGCGAGGCGGTGGTTTCGGCGGCGGTTCGTTCGGTGGCGGCGGTGCCGGCTCGCGCTGGTAAAGGCCGCAGGGCGTGCAGGGCGGCTTTGCCGGTTGCGGGCGGCTGTTTGCCGGACAAAGGCTGGCTTTGCGGGCGGACGGGATGCCTTTCCGGTTCGGAGGGGATAAGATTGGAACGAATTTAAAACACGATATTATGAAGAAATGGATTTGGATTGGAGTCGTCGCCGTCGTGGTGATCTTCTTCTACGCAACGTACAACGGATTTGTAAATAAGGAGGAGGGGCTGAAGACCGCGTGGTCGAACGTCGAAACGCAGTACCAGCGCCGTGCCGACCTGATTCCCAACCTGGTGAACACGGTCAAGGGCTATGCCGCACACGAGTCGCAGACTTTCGAGGCCGTGACCGAGGCCCGTGCTAAAGCCACCTCGATCAACCTTTCGGCCGACGACCTCACGCCCGGGAAACTCGCCGAGTTCCAGCAGGCGCAGGCGCAGGTGCGCTCGGCGCTGGGGCGCCTGATTGCCGTGTCGGAGAGTTATCCCGACCTGAAGGCCAACCAGAATTTCCTCGAACTGCAAGCGCAGCTCGAAGGCACCGAGAACCGTATTTCAGTGGCCCGCAAGGAGTTCAACGAAGTGGCCAAGACCTACAACGTCGCCGTGCGCCGCTTCCCGGCCAACCTGGTGGCCAAGTTGTTCGGGTTCGGGCAGAAGCCTTACTTCGAGGCTGCCGAAGGCACCGAAACCGCACCCCGGGTGCAGTTTTAGCCCGGCTCCGGGTAGAAAGCAAAGGGACGGGACGCGCCAGCGTATCCCGTTCCTTTTATGTTGCCGGCGCCTGCCTACTTACGGCTCCCGAGAATCCGGAGCAGGTAGAGGAACAGGTTGATGAAGTCCAGGTAGAGGGTCAGCGATCCCAGCAGTGCGATTTTCTGCGTCGATTCGTCCACGACTTCGGCGTTCATCACCATCTTCTTGATCTTCTGCGTGTCATAGGCCGTGAGGGCGACGAACACCAGCACGCCGATGTAGGTTATCACCCACATCATCGTTTCGCTGCGCAGGAAAAGGTTCACCACCGTTGCGATGATGATGCCGATAAGCGCCATGTAACCCATGTTCCCGATGCCCGAGAGGTCGCGCTTGGTGAAATACCCGAACAACGCCATGGCGCCGAACGTGCCGGCCGTTACGAAGAAGGTCGATGCGATGGACGATGCGGTGTAGAGCAGGAAGATCGAAGCCAGCGTCGCGCCGTTGAGGATCGAGTAGGCAATGAACATCAGCGTCGCCGTGAGGAACGACATGCGGAAGATGAACGACGAGAGGATGATGACCAGCGCCAGTTCGGCGATGATCAGGCCGAAGAATGCGACTTTGCTGCCGAAGATGGCATTGAGCAGCGTCGGCGAGTCGGAGACCGTCAGGGCCGTTGCGCCCGTGATGAAGAGGGCCATCGTCATCCATAGGTAGACGTTGCGGAACAGGGTGGTGTTCTCGGACTTGTCAGCCCTGCGCACGCCGGCTGTCTTGCTGTAATTGGTGCTTGTTTCCATAAAGTTTTCCTGTGTATACCTGAAATTACGTTTCGTTGCGGTTTTTCCGCTGTCGGCGCAAAGGTAACGATTAAATCGGAGTTTTCGGGCAAAGCCGCGTAAATTTCACGGCCGGCCGCCGGGGATGCGGTGCGGCTACATCCCTTTTTTTATGCCGGCCCGGATCAGGAGGATATTTACGGGCAGCGCCACGAGGAACCCGCATGCCATGGCGACCTGCATCGTGAACCAGAATACGAACGAGGTGCGGGGCATTGCCTCACCGCCGTTGAGCGCGAAGATCGCCACGGCCATCCAGCCGTACATGCCGGCCTGCCATGCCGTGAGCGAGAGTATGTCGGCTTTGGCGGCACGGCGTATCGCTTCACCGCGCGGGAGCGTGCGTTCCATGCCCCGGATCGCGGCGTACTGGAACCCGATGCCGAATGCCAGGGCCAGGAGGTAATCCACGACCCATGTCCCTGCCAGTATGCTTCCGCCTATGGCTACCGGGACGAAGAAGAGGAACCATTCGCCGACGATATCGGCCAGTGTACACCCCGCCCCGCAGTGGAGCGTCGACAAGACGACCGACTGCCACCGCGGCCGCCCCTTCATCCCCGGCATATTCCCCATCCCGTCCATGCCTTCCATAGTCCCGGACATGTTCGGCTCGTTTGTCATCCCCGGCATGTCCGCCCTGTCAGCCATCCCCGGCATATCCACCCTGTTTGTCATTCCCGGTATGTCCGCCTTGTCTGCCGTATCCGTTTTGCCCGCCGTCCCCTTCATCCCGGGCATATCTTCCGCACCGTCCGCTTCTGTCGTGGTTCCGTTCTCCATCTGCATCCCGGTCATCGCCGGTTCCGGCATGTTCATGGCTGGTTCCGGCTCCGAGACCTTCCATGGATCCGTCCCCGCTACGGACAGGTCTTTCCGTCGGCCCGTGCCGGGCTTTCTATTCTCCGTTTCCTGCCCGGCGCTGCCGACCTTCCGTTCGTTTCCGTTTTCCCCGATGCCGCCGCCTTTTGCCGGCTCGCTGATTTTCGCGGAGTCTTTCTGCTTTCCGGTGCCGTTGTTTTGCACGGGCATGTGCCGCGTGGCGCGTCCGAAGGCGTAATAGGCCCATAGCCCGAAAAAACTGGCCCAGAGGGCGGTGAGTACCCATACGCTTTCCATAATGCGCATCGGTTGCCGGCGCGTACGCAGGTCGGCAGCGACGATGAGCGCCGAGCCGATGCCGCCCGCTACGAACAGGACTGCCAAATAATAGAATTGCTGCATGACGAGGTGTTTTTTCCCGTCATGCAGCAATTTATATACCGTGCTTTACGTACCGGCTTGCCTCTTCGGGTGCGGTGCCGTCATTCCATCGTCACGCACATATTTTCGAAGTCGATCCGTATCCGGCGCACATCGACGATGTTGTTCATCTGCCCGTCATAACCGGGCACCTCCGCCGTATGCATGTCCTCCGTGTCGAAAACGACCCGCACCTCCGGCAGGATCACCTCCCGCGATCCTATCTTCGCGCAAATGCCGCCGAGTGCATGGTAACGGTATTCCGCTGCCCCGGCCGCGGTTATTTCCGACCCCTTGCGGACGGGGCCCAGTTCCGGGAGCGACGATGCGTGTTCCGCATAGAACTTGCCCGATAAGCGGGGTTTGGCGTTCATCCCCGTGTCCCAGTGCATCATCGCCGGAATCCCGTTCAGTTCCAGCCACAGGTAGGGGATGTTGTCTTTCAGCATGAAGTTGGCAATCCCGGTTTGCGGTTGCTTCCCGGTGTCGAACGTGATGGTTCCGTGCTCTACATCCACGGTCAGGGCCGATAGCTTCCTCAGCGTCGAAATCCCCAGCATCGCACGGATCCGTGCGATGCCCGAATCGGCGGTCGCTTCCCGATCCCGTGCCGCCAGGCCGTCGGGGAAGACACAGCAAATCTCGTTTTTGAGGGTGATGGATCCGAGTTGCAGGGAGTCGAGAATTCCCAGTTTCATGTAAGATGCCGGGGACATCCGCAGTGAATCCTGAAATATCCGGACACCCAGTTCGTCGGCCAGGCTCTGGTCTATCGAAGTATATTCGGCCCCGATATCCAACAGGGTTTTCACGCTTTTGCCGCAATAGCCTGCGTTCAGGTAAAATAGGCCGTCCTCCAACTCCATGCCGACCGTGCCGGGGGAACCCTCCCGCGAGCGGTCGATCACCTCCGTCCGGGGCAGCCGGGCTATCTTCCGGCATTGCTCCAGCCCCGAGGCAATCCCCTTCCGGGCTTGGTCGTCGAGGTAGGGGGAGTCGTAGGCCAGCATATAGGTGAATACGGAGTCCATTTTCGCATAGGCGCGCAAGGGGGCGAGGTTTTTGGCCATCAGCATCCTGTACATGACGGCTTGTCCCCCGAGCTGTCCGCCGTATTTGGCCAGCAGCTCTTCGACAGCGGCCACCCCTTCGGCCGGCCTGTTGAAATATGCTCCCAGGAATGCGCCGGAAATCAGGCGGATAACCTCGGACAGGTCGTCGTCGTGGGTGTCGTAAAGGGATTTGGCATCGAACCATTTTTCCTGGTTGATGTATTGGAAAATTTGCTGGTCATACTCCTCCTGGGCATAAGTATGGACGGAAGCGCCCAGAATCGGGAAAATGAGCAGCCCGAAAATTTTTCGTAACATGGTTGACCTTGTTTTAGTTGCAATTTACTGTGTAGTACCGATTTTCGTTATGAAAATCCGCAATCGTCCGTCAAAAACCCGAATCCGGTTTGAGCCGGGAGTCGCCGCACGACCGGTTTGTTGCACAGGCCGGAATCCGGCCTGCTATGATCCGGGTATTCCGGAAGGATGTTTTTTTTTATTTTCAGACGCGGGATGAGCAGGGATGCAATGTGTTTTGGGTTTGTAATTGTGAAATAATTTAAATCGAATATACGGATAAATAATTTATTTTACAATTATTCAGTCGATTAAATACTATTTTATTTTTTTTAACTGTATCCTGCAATTGCCGTCTGCCTTTCCCTGCCGGCCTTTGGCAACCGGACAAACGCCCCCTCCCGGCCGACTGGTCGGGAGGGGGCGTTTCAGGATGCTGCTTTTCGGGTTGCTGTGTTCCCCGTCACGCGATCCGGGTTGTATCCCGCGATGCTGTGTCCTGCTGTGCACGTTTGGGGATGTTGTGTGCCGCGGTGCTGTGTACGTTCCGGGATATTGTGTTTCGGGTCATGCGATCCGGGTCGTGTGTCCCGTGATGCTGCCCCGGGAGCTTTACAGGCGGTTCTTCTCGTCGGCCGAACCTGCTTCGACCGCCTTGCGTTTGAAGGTTTTGCCCGACTTGAAGTTGTAGGTCACCCCGATCGTGAAGCTGCGGTCGTTCCACTGCTGTTTGACGTCGACCATGCGCACGAACCCGTCGCCGCGGGCACCGATGTGCTGCGGGCGCTCGATCAGGTTGCGCACCGAGAACGAGGCGGTGAACTTGTCGCCGAACCGTTTTTTGATCCCCGCATTGAGGAAGTGCATCGGCTCCACCCAGCAGTTGCCGAAGTCCATGCGGCTCTGGAACCGGTACGACAGGTCGATGTAGAATTTCGCGGGCAGCGAGAAGGTCGTCGAGCTGTTTACGAAATAGAAGTTGTAATGTTTTTCGGCGCTGTGCTCGTCGATGCGCTGCCCCTGCCGGATGTAGGTGAGGTTGAGATTCATCGTCCACCATTTGGTGAACTGGAACGGTGCGTTGGCCGTGAGGTAATAGTTTTTCGTCGTGTCGAAGTTGGTCCACGCCAGGCACAGGCGCGCCGGGTCGTCCGCGTCGGGGCGTATCGTCTGCTGTATCTCGTCGCGCTGGATCGTCATGCCGCCCGTGAGGGTGTACTTGTGCTTGAGCACCAGCGTCAGGCTGATGTCCTGCTTGTAAGCCGGGTCGAGTTCGGGGTTTCCCGTCTGGTAGGTGTAGTCCGAGATCTGGAACCGCTGCGGGTTGAGGCTCCAGAAGCGCGGGCGCTCGATCGTGCGGGCATACTGGGCGATGAGCGAGTAGGCCCCGTCTTTGGTCAGGGCATAGGAGACGTTCGCGTTGGGGAAGAGGCTGAAGTAGTTCTGCGAGATGTCGCCGCCCTTGCCCCGGGTGTGGGTATATTCGCCCCTCAGCCCTGCCACGAGGCTCCAGCGCCCGAGGTTGGCCGAGGCGATGCCGTAAGCCGCCGCGATGTTCTCCGTATAGTTGATCGTGAAGCTCTGGTTGTCGTTGCGCACCCACGCGCCGTCCTTCACGTATTCGTAGAGCGCGTCGTTGTGCATGTCGTTGTAGGTGAACTTGGCGCCTGCGCGCAGCGACCAGCGGGGCGAGAATTTCTTGTCGAGGGCCAGCGTGGCGGTCGTGATGTCGTAGAGGCTCGACGAGTTGTCGCGGTAGGTCGAGTCGACGGCCGTGGTGGGGGAGGTGATGCGGCTGAAATTGTCGTTGCCGGCCTCCGTTTCGCGGCGCGTGTAGTCGGCCAGCAGCTTGAGCGTCGACCCGAGCGTGTCGAGCTTGTAGATGTAGTTGAACGTCGCCGAATAGTTGTTGCGGATGTTGCGCGTGTCGTAACGGCTTTGCGTACGGGTCACGACGCCCGCGTCCGTGAAGTCGGTGTAGGAGTCGTTCGGGCCCTTTTCGTTGTTGCGCCAGTATTCGAACTCTGCGCCGATGCTGTGCTTGGGGCTTATTTCGAATACCGAGCCGATGCTGCCGCCGAAGTTGCGGTCGCGTTCGGCGATTTCCGAATGGGACGTGAGGTTCGTGTCGCCCGTGGTGTAGTCGGTGTGTTCGTCCGAGACGGCCGTGTCCTTTCCCAGGTCGGCCCACGCCGAGGCATAGAGGTCGAGGCGCCCCGTGTGGATGTTGATGTTGCCGCTCGGCGTATAGAAGTGGTGGCGCCCGTTCTGTGTGGTGCGCATCGACAGCGACCCGTCCAACCCGTTCTCGCGGCGTTTGCGGAGCGTGATCCTGATGATGCCGCCCGATGAATCGGCGTCGTAGTCGGCGCCCGTCGTCGGTACGACCTCGATCTTCTGGATCTCCTCGGCGCGCAGCGAGCGCAGGTAGGTGAGCAGCTGCTCGGGCTCCATGCGCAGTTCGCGGTCGTTGACATAGACCTTCGAGCCCGACTTGCCGTTTATCGAGATCTTCTCGTCGTCGATCCAAACGCCCGGTGCGCGTTCCAGCAGCTCGATGCCGTCCTTGCCGATCGCCGCCGGTGCGTTGGCCACGTCGACCACGAAGCGGTCGGCCTCGCGGCGGATGAGCTGCGCCTTGACCACCACGCCTTCGATCCGGGTCGTCGAGCTTTTCATCACGATCTCGCCCAGGTCGTTGTTCTCCTCGACCCGCACCTGCCGCACGACGGGGTCGAACCCGAGGTATTGTACCGACAGGGTATACTCGCCCGAAGGCACTTTCAGCACGAAGCGGCCCGTGTCGTCGGTGGCCATGCCCGCCACCTGGTCGCTGCCTTTCAGCAGCACGACCGTGGCGTACTCCACGGCCTGTCCCTGTTCGTCCACCACGCGGCCCTCGGCCGGATAGATGCGGGCTGCGAATGCGTTTGCGGCGGCCAGCGCCAGTATTACGATGAGGAAGATAAGTTTTTTCATACTATTCTGTCGTTGTTTGTAATCTGCACTGCATTTTAGTTGACGGGGCAAAGATATGTAAAAATATTTATACTTTGCAATGCATAGTACTAAATTTTACGAAAAAATTATCCTTTTCCGGGGGAGGGGTGACCGTTCATGCATGAAAAAACGCGGACTCCCCTCTGTCGGTAGATGGGTACGACCAAGCACCCGAAGCCAAACAGGTAGAGCCCGCGCGTGACGCGGGAATACTACTGTTTTCTTGGCTTCGTTAAAATTGGTCGTTTTATCTACCCAAAAACAATAGCTTTCGCTAATATGTATGGCACAAAGTTATAAAAAAGGCAGGAAATTCAAAACGGAATCTCCCGCTTTGCTGCCTATTACCTGCGGCGACCGGCCGGCTGCCGCGTCCCGCACCCCCGTCAGCATTCCGCCTTTGTATAGTTGTCGGCGTACGCTTTCTGCGTCGCGGAAAGCGGGGGAGGGCTGTCCCCGATAAAATAGGTGTCGTCGAAATTTTGTTGAAAAATCGTGCGCCGCGAGGCTGGAATCCCGCGAATAATTCCTAAATTTGCAGATTGAATTATTATGGCTCATTGTCCCCCGATGTGATTCCGAACGCTCCGCCATGCCGTTTCCGACGCGATCCGGCAGCAGGGCAGGCACGGCGGGGCGGGAATGCCCGGCAAAAAATGCTGAAACTATGATAAGCGCGGTTTATTATATCTTCCTGGTGCTGCTGTGCACCTTCTTCATGATCCTGTCGGCCCTGGCGCTGGTCGTGTGCTATCCCTTCGACAAGGGCCGCCGCGTGGTGCACGAGCTGTCACGCATCCTGGTGCGCACCTTCTTCGCCATTCCGCCCCGCTGGCGGCAGCGTGTGGAGGGGCTCGAACATGTCGACCGGAAGAAAAGCTACGTCATCGTGCTGAACCACAATACGGTGATCGACATCCCGACGCTTTACTACATTCCGCTCAATTTCCGCTGGGTCTCCAAGCGCGAGGTCTTCAAGACGCCTTTCTTCGGGCAGTATCTCATCCTCCACGGCGACATCTGCATCAACCGCGGCCGCGCCTCCGAGGCGCTGGAGCAGATGGTGCGCGACGGCAAGCTGTGGATCTCGCGCGGCGCTTCGGTCGCCGTCTTCCCCGAGGGTACGCGTTCGAAAGACGGCGAGATACACCGCTTCAAGGCGGGCGCCTTCACGCTGGCCCGGGAGGCGGGCGTGGAGATACTCCCCGTGGTGCTGGACGGCACCAAGACGCTTATCCGCAAGAACGCGATGTTCAACTGGGGCAACCGCATCACCATCCGCGTGCTGCCCCCCGTACCGGCCGCGAAGGTCGTCTCGACCGAGACGCACGTGCTGATGGAGGAGGTGCACGACGCCATGAGCGCGGCCCTTGCCCAGATCCGAAACCGAAAATAGACTATGGCAGATTTACTCAATACCAATCCTAACGACAGCTACGGCGACGACGCCATCGTTACGCTTTCGCCGCGGGAGCATATCCGTCTGCGCCCCGGCATGTATATCGGCAAGCTGGGCGACGGCTCGCAGGCCGACGACGGCATTTACGTCC
>ERZ827363.4074-NODE-4074-length-10554-cov-13.215735_pt1 | contig 10554 bp, 9 predicted proteins | sample MGYA00519776_ERZ827363 | MGnify/ENA primary metagenome ERZ827363 (study PRJEB31778, sample SAMEA3449288) | human gut metagenome | biome: human gut; feature: human-associated habitat; material: faeces | place: United Kingdom | collected 2010/2012 ...
GCAATGAGCAAATAGGCTCTGATGTGTGGATTATGGATATTCACGCACCAAAACAAGCAGCAGAAGCAAAGGTAGGGCAGTTTTGTAATGTTCGCGTAGCGGACTCTACGGCGCCATTATTGCGTCGCCCTATTAGCTATGCTGGATTTGATGTACAAAAGGGTACGATTACCCTTTTGTACCGTGTCGTAGGTAAGGGGACGGATATTATGACTCGCCTCGTGCCTGGTGATACATTAGATTGTTTAGGCCCGTTGGGCGAACCATTTGTAACATCTGAGAATATGCTTCTCGTTGGCGGTGGCGTTGGTATTGCACCGATGTTATGTATTGCGTCTCATTTACAAGATGGCGAGTCTGCACACGTTATCTTGGGCTTTAGAAATGAAAGCGAAACCTTCTGGGCTGATTTGTTCAAGGATACAACTGTACAGGTTCATATCACAACAGATGATGGCAGTGTAGGAACAAAGGGGTTCCCAACGGCTATTATGCCTGAACTAATTAATTCTAATACTTTCACTTCCGTTATGACTTGTGGCCCTACACCGATGATGAAAGGTGTGGCTCAAGTGGCTAAAGAGCTCAATGTACCTTGCCAAGTGTCCTTAGAAGAACGGATGGGCTGTGGTACAGGTGGTTGTTTAGGCTGTGCTTGTGATGGCGTAGGTGGTAAGCGCTATAAGGTTTGTAAAGATGGTCCTGTATTCCCAGCTGAGGAGGTGTTCTTTTAATGAGTGAACGCGATTTAAATAACACCGTTACACCTAATCCAAAGCTTGCTGTAGATTATTGTGGGATTAAGATGAAAAATCCTATTATCGCTGCATCTGGTACCTTTGGTAATGGCCCTGAGTATGCTGGTTATTTAGACCTTAGTAATGAAGTAGGTGCTATTTCTATAAAAGGATTAACGCCTAAAGGTCGTCATGGTAATCCAGGAACTCGTATTGCAGAAACACCATCTGGTGTATTAAACTGTATTGGACTTGAAAATCCAGGGGCAGAACATTTTGTTACAGATATTTTGCCAGACCTCAAGAAATATGATGTACCATTGCTAGCAAATATGTCTGCTGGTACGGTAGAGGAATTTGCGTGGATGGCAGAAACACTATCTGTAGATGGTATTGCAGGCCTTGAAGTTAATGTATCTTGCCCAAATGTTGCCTGTGAAGGCATGGCTTTTGGTATAGATCCAAAGGTAGTAGAACAGGTAACAAAAGCGGTTCGTAAAGTAACAGATAAGCCTGTTATTGTAAAACTTTCACCAAATGTTACGGATATTGTGGAAATCGCAAAGGCTGTAGAAGCTGGTGGCGGCGATGGGGTCAGTCTCATTAATACCATTCTTGGTATGGCTATCGATATCCATCGTCGTAAACCTGTATTGGGTAATATTTATGGTGGTTTATCTGGGCCAGCTGTTAAACCGGTTGCACTTCGCATGGTGCACCAAGTATATAAAGGGGTTAATATTCCTATTATGGGCCTTGGTGGGATTATGACAGGCACTGATGCTATTGAATTTATGATGGCTGGTGCACAAGCAGTCCAAGTTGGGGTTGCTACAATGGTAGATCCAACGGCGATTTCTCGTATTGCTCGTGAAATGGGCGATTATGTGGAACAATATAATCTAAACAGTATTACTGATATAGTAGGTGCTGTGCATCAAGGGTAGTAATAGTTTGTATCTAGTAAATGTAACAACTAAAAGTTTACTTGTGCAGCTTAAGATGGCTTACCATACATATTAAGATGACAAAGAAAAGACCTAGTACATAGTGTACTAGGTCTTTTCTTATGTATTGTATTGGTATCTAACATAGGGTAGGTACCAATCGTGGAAACTGTTGATATCATAATAGTAATCATATGTAGAACTTTAATTATACATAAGCTTTATAGAAATCAATAAATTGCTGTGCTACCGGAGATAAAGCATGTCCTTTGAGGGTAATAAATGCTTTTTTGAAATCTCCAGAGAATTCTGGTAATTTAATGCGGGCCATTTTACGATGGTTAACAAGCTCTTTACCATCCATAGGAACTAAAGAGACAGTTCTACCAGAAGATGCCCATTCGATGGCAGAACTCTTAGTTGTAGTGATAGCAACGGCATTGAGTTGGTCCATATCTGTCAAGCTAGATTGCATAATCATTCGCACAGAGCCGCCGGAGAGGGATAATGGGCATTTTTTGATATCATCCCAAGTGATTGTATCATGTTCGCGGTCTATCCAGAATACATCACGACGGAAGATAGCATATAGGTGTTCTTCTTGTGTGAGAAGAATATCAAATTTGTCAGTGTCTACCATTTGGATATTAGCAATTCCTAACTCAGCATTACCATTAATCAGTTGATTAACTACATTCGTCATCAGTCCTTCATAGATTTCAAAGTGAACTGATGGATATTTCATGGAAAAGGCTGGTAAATATTGTTGTACAATTGGTGTGGAACGAGATGCAGAGGTTGCGATTCTCAACGTACCTTCAATGCGTGAATTTAACTGCTGTACCGCATTATACGTAGATTCTTCAATAGAACATAGTTGTTGGGCTTTTTCGTAGAAGATTTTACCTGCATCAGTAAGTTGTAAGTTCGATCCTCGTTGACCGCGCTTGATATTGATGAGTTGAGCCCCAAATTCAGCTTCTAAATATTTTAATTGTTTACTTAAAGCTGGTTGTGTAATATGAAGAATCTCTGCGGCCTGTGTCATATTGCCCGTTTGAACGAGGGTAATAAAATTGTGGTAGTAAGATGTATCCATAGAATCTCCCTATTATACACAAAATAAGATAAATAAAATTTATAACGAACTGAGTAATAGTAATTTCACATTTAATAAAATGGTATATATACTATAGTTATCAAGGAAAGAGAAAGAATAATGTGTTTGAAATAAACTTTCTATCCTTATCACAAATTTTTATATAATATAGTGATTAAGAAAGTAGGTACTATCATGGGCGTAGTAAAAAGAACATTAGGTAAAGCAATTCGTAATTGGGAAGCACGTAGATTAATGACTGCACATAATACGGGTCTTAGTCGTAAAAAACAACTAGAACGCGTATGGCCTCATCCATTGACTAATGAAAAACGTCACGAACTAAGTCAAGGCATAAGTGGATTAGTCCATAGTGATAACTAATTAATGTGCTCATCAGTAAGATTATTGTTCTAGCGGTAGCACCACTTCAATAGAATCTAATATAGTACAAGTAGCAGCTCCATGACTCATGTCTTGGAGCTCTTTTTGTATGCGCTCTACATCAGTAGGAGGTACTAAGATAGTAATATCTACATGTTCGCCAAAACTTGCTTCATAATGTAGTTTTTGATCTTGCACATATCTTTCTATAGCCCCATACAAGGAATAGTCGATGGTAGCCTGCAACTGAGTTCGTGTTGTGTGTAGTTCTTTAGGGGCAAGACGTAAAGTTTCTGCAACGGAGTGTGAATATGCACGAATCAAACCACCTGCGCCTAGCTTAATACCTCCAAAATAGCGCGTTACTACGACGGCTACATTGGTAATACCTGTTTTTTTGAGTACTTCTAACATAGGTTTACCAGCGGTACCAGAAGGCTCACCATTGTCAGAAGAGCGTTGTTGCTCTTGCTTTGGTCCTAATGCAAAGGCCGTACAGTTGTGGCGGGCATCCCAAAATTCTTTGTTGATGCGGTTAATAAAAGCCTGCGCCTCCTCTTCTGTAGAACAAGGATATATTGTTGTGATAAAACGCGATTTCTCCACAACATATTCGTGGCGAAACTCCTTCGCTACCGAAGTGAATTCTACTATAGGGCTTATTGATTCACACATAGTTTCACCTCCTTTGGAATCAAAGTTTATGTTTATTCATCATCACTTTATTATAATCTATTTATGAATGTTGTGTATAGGTGGGGAGATGTTAAATCCCCTATAAAAAAGGAATAGTCCTCTAGATTTGGTAGGATATTGACGTAATGATAATTTATGTTATTATTGATTATAGACCTATGAATGAATACTCATGTAAAAGTGTTCATATATTAAATGATACGTGTTTATAAAGTATTCTGTTAGCGATGTATGATATATCTACTATAAGTTTCTGACTTATATAGATATATAGGAACATATATCTTTGAAGATTATGTTAGAAAGAAGTGATACTATGAGCAAGAAGAAACAAGAGTTTGATATTACAGGTATGCACTGTGCTGCTTGTGTAAAGCGCGTTGAAAACGTCGTTTCTAAGATCGATGGCGTAGAATCTGTAAAGGTTAATCTACTCACTCGAAAGGGGAGTGTAGAATACAAAGATAGCTCTACTGTAGAGCCACAACAAATTATCGATGCCATTACGAATATTGGTTTCGGTGCTACGGAAGCAGATGAAACGAAGCAAGAAATAGAAAAGGTTAATTTAAAACCTCATATTACGCGTCTTATCATTGCTGCTTGTATGGCCGTACCGATGATGATTAACATGACATTACATCGTTTTGGCATTCAAGCCTTGCCAGTATGGGTAGAGTTCATTCTTGCTACCATTGCTCAGTTCGGCCCTGGCCTTATGTTCTATAAGAGTGCGTGGAGTGCGGTAAAGAATGGCGCCCTTACCATGGATGTTCTCGTTGTAATGGGTACGACTGTTGCCTATCTATTCAGTATTTATAATTGGCAGTTCCATCCAGAACTTGGGCCTCATGGCATTTACTTTGAAACCTCAGCTTGGCTCATTACATTCATTCTTCTTGGCAAACTTTTAGAAGAAATTGCTAAGGGGCGTACCTCTGAAGCACTTCAAAAATTGATTGCCTTGCAACCAGCAACAGCTCATGTATTGCGTGATGGTGAGTTCGTAGATATTCCTACATCTAAGGTTGTAGCAGGTGATATCTTACAAGTTCGTGCAGGTGAAAAAATTCCAGTCGATGGTACTATTACTGAAGGCTATTCTACTGTAGATGAAGCTATGCTTACCGGTGAAAGCTTGCCTGTAGAAAAACAAGTAGGCTCCGAGGTAATTGGGGCGACTATTAACTTGAGCGGTGCTTTCACAATGGAAGCAAAACGTATCGGCTCCGATACAATGCTCTCTCAAATCATTAAAGTCGTAGAGGAAGCTCAAACCTCTAAAGCAAGTATTCAACGTATTGCAGATATCGTAGCTCAATACTTCGTGCCTATCGTTATTGGCCTCGCTGTATTGACTGGCCTTGTATGGTATTTTATTGTAGGCGATTCTGTTAATGTAGCTCTCATTAATGCTACAGCAGTGCTTGTTATCGCTTGTCCTTGTGCGCTTGGTCTCGCTACACCAACATCTATTATGGTAGGCTCTGGCTTAGGTGCGGAGCATGGTGTTCTCATCAAGAGTGCGGAATATCTTGAAAAAGCTGGTAAACTTGATGCCATCGTTATGGATAAAACTGGCACTCTTACGCAAGGTGTTCTCGATGTAACGGCTTTCAAAAATTATAATGGTGATGAAAGTATAAATATGTCCCTTATGATGGCCCTTGAAAGTGGTACATCGCATCCAATTGCAAAGGCCATGGTTTATTATGGCGAAGATCATGGTTATAAAGGTAAAGCTGTAGAACTAGAAAGCTTCGGTGATGTGCCTGGTAAAGGTTTGCAAGGCGCTTATCAAGGCGTGTCTGTACAACTTGGTCATAGCCGTTGGATGTCTGAATTAGGTTATGATCTAAGTGCCGTCCAAGATGATATTCTACACTATGAAGAACAAGGTGCTTCCGTGTCTGTTCTCGCTGTAGATGGTGTCATCAGTGCATTATGGGCTGTAGAGGATGAATTGCGTCCAGAAACTATTGAGGTGGTAAAAGAATTACAGTCTCAAGGTATCGATGTGTGGATGCTTACCGGTGATAATCGCCGTACAGCTCAATATATTGCTAAACGAGCAGGTATTACTCACGTTATTGCAGAAGTGTTGCCTCAAGATAAAGCTAGCAAAGTAAAAGAGTTACAAGATAAAGGTCTCGTAGTGGGCATGGTTGGTGATGGTATCAATGATGCACCAGCTCTTGTAACTGCAGATATTGGTTTTGCTATCGGTAGTGGTACAGATATTGCTGTAGAAGCAGCAGATATCGTTCTTGTAAGAAATGATTTACACACACTAGTACAAGCAGTACGCCTCAGCCGTAAGACTATGACTAATATTAAACAAAATCTATTCTGGGCATTGATCTTTAACTGCATTGGTATTCCATTGGCTGCTGTCGGCGCATTAAATCCTATGATTGCAGGTACAGCAATGGCATTTAGCTCTGTAACCGTTGTAAGTAACTCTTTACGTTTAAAACGAGCTAAGATTTAATTTTTAGATTATATCTTATAACATATAATATGTGATAGCGTTGATTTAAGTTTATAAAGCACCTATACCATGGTATAGGTGCTTTATTTTAAATCTGGCTATATATTTAATTCCTATGAAATTAGTGTTTTTAGACTGGTTGAGATTTGTTATACTAAATATAGTTATTCAGCTAAAAGAGAGGAGCTAGATTATGAAATTAAAGACGCGTGATATTGTATATATCGGATTTATTGCTGCCTTATGTGCAGTAGCAACAACGATTCGCATCGAAATACCGGGTGGGGCCATGGTTCACTTAGGATCTGCTGCATTATTTACATCATCCATTCTTTTTGGCGGTTTATATGGTGGTTTAGGTGCGGCTATTGGTTCCGCATTATTTGATCTTTTTGGTGGACATACGCAATACATTGTATTCTCTTTCTTTATTAAAGGTATTGCAGGTCTTATTGTAGGTGGTATGACAGCAGGTTACTTGCCACCATCCATTACAAAACCGACAGCAACCTTTACACGTATTTTGATTGCTCTTATTATTGGTACAATTTGGACTGCATTTGGCTATTTCTTAGCATGGTGGTTTGTTCTTGAAAGTGCAGCCGTAGCAGCTAGCAAAATTCAATACTCCTTAATTACAAGTGCTGCAGGTATTGTGGTGGCTATTATATTGACACCAAAACTACAAAAGGTAGTACGTAGATTATTTACAAAAAACTAATAGAGAATAATTTAAATCGCATCTTATTTCTCTAAATAGTAAAAGGGCGCTTATTAGCATATATATAAGCTAATGAACGCCCTTTTATTTTCATTTTATATCATTTGTTTATTGATTTTGTTTATGGCATTAAAAGTTACAAAGGTCGTTTAGGTTTTCTGCCATGGTAGGATGTGTGAAGATTTGATTTTTGAAGTATGTATATGGAATGTTGTTATCCATAGCCATTTTAATGAGATTAATCAACTCTTCAGCACCTTGAGAATAAAGTGTAGCACCGAGGATTAAATCGTTATCTGCATTTACTACAATTTTAAAAGCACCTTTTAAATAGTCGTTTGCATGAGCTCTTGGCATGGTGGCTACGAGCATTTCTTTAGTTTTAACTGTATAGCCTTTGTTGATAGCATCTTCTTCTGTGAGACCTATACGAGCCAGTGGCGGTGTTAAAAATGTTGTGTAAGGAATATTTTTGCGATCTTTTAATGTGTATTGGCCATTTCCTGTAAGTGCACCAAATACAATGCGGAAGTCATCGAGAGAAATATACGTAAATTGAGGACCACCGTTTACATCGCCTACTGCATATACGCCAGGAACGGAGCTTTCACATGTATCATTCACTACGATAGCGCCGCGTTCGTTAGTAGTAATATCCGTATTTTCTAAACCGATGTTAGCTGTATTTGGTTTGCGACCTGTAGCATATAAAACAGCATCAAACGTATAGTTTTGACCATTTGCTGTGATAACAGGTTTGTTGCCATCATTAGATACAGAGTTTAATGTTACATCGTTAAGAATAGTAATACCTTGCTCAGTCAAGTACTCATTAGCTAATTCTTGTACGATCGGTTCCTCCCGTTTTAAGATGCCAGATTCAATATTAAATACTGTTACCTTTGTACCTAGTTTAGCATATAGGCTAGCAAATTCAAGGCCGATAGGACCAGCACCGATAACGCCTAGTGTACTTGGTTGAGGGGATAATTGTTGGATTTCTGTGCTATTATAGAAGCCTATTGCTGTGTCGATGCCATCAATGTTAGGCTTAATCGCTACAGCACCAGTGTTAATAATAATTGTTTCACCAGATAAGATGATTTTGTCTTCCCCAGCTGTAACGGCGATTTCTTTATTACTAATGAATTCACCATGTCCAGTATATACATCGACATGTTCATTAGTGTCTAGCATACCGAAGTTTTTATTGCGTAAACGAGATGTAACTACCTCGCGTTGGTTTAATACTTGATCGTAAGATAAGCCTTTTGATGCGGCTATAATCATCGTTTTAGTTGGGATGCATGCAATATTAATACATGTGCCACCATACATTAGTGGGTTTTCTTCAATCATAGCTACAGATTTGCCCATAGAGCCAAATTTAGCAGCTAATGTTTTACCAGCTTTGCCGAAACCTAGAACGATAAGGTCATATTGTTTGGTATTCATAAAATACCTCCTGTCTTTATATTGAAAATATTAGATATCTATATTATAGCACTTTATTACAGATATAAAAGTAAAAAATAAAATTTATTATCATTAAAGTAATTATCTTAAGAACATAAAAGTAGTTGAGTACAAGACCATAATTATGTGTTAAGTATTTCTACTTGACACATCTTTTTTTATACTGTAGTATATGTAAAGTAATATGACTTGACAGTGATGGAGGTGGCGAAATGGAAGAACGAGTACTTATCAGTTTACTCCTTGATTTCTATGGGCCATTATTGACGGATAAGCAACGCATGTCCTTACAACTTCATCACGAAGATGATATGTCCCTTGGAGAAATTGCTGAGGAGCTTGGCGTATCTAGGCAAGCTGTACATGATAATTTACAGCGTGCACGTCATATTTTGAATGACTATGAATCTAAATTACACTTGGTGGCTCAGTACGAGGCACGTGAACAAGTGATAAGTGAATTAAAAGATACGTTGCCAGCGGATGTGCTTTCACAATCGCGGGTACAACAATTATTGACGCAAATGGAGGGATAATATGGCATTCGATAGTTTGTCAGAAAAACTGCAAGACGCCTTTAAATCCTTAAAAGGTAAGGGTAAAATTACAGAAGAAGATGTCAATCTTGCGTTGCGTCAGGTACGAACTGCTCTCTTAGAAGCGGACGTAAACTTTATGGTGGCGAAGGATTTCGTTAAATCCATTAAAGAAAAGGCCCTTGGTGAAGAGGTGTTCGGATCCTTGAACCCAGCTCAAACGGTTATTAAAATCGTTAATGATGAGTTGACAGCTCTCCTAGGTGGTACGCAAAGCCGTATCATGATTTCCAGTAAGCCTCCAACAATTATTATGCTTGTTGGTTTACAAGGTGCTGGTAAAACGACTACAGCTGGTAAATTGGCTGTATACCTTCGCAAACAAGGTAAACATCCAATGCTTGTTGCAGCCGACGTATACCGTCCAGCAGCGATTAAGCAATTGCAAGTAGTAGGTAAGCAAATCGATATCCCTGTATTTGCTGATGAAACACCAGGAGCTAATCCAGTAGATATTGCGCGTCGTGCCGTAGAGCAAAGCACGCATATGTTGAAAGATGTTGTTATCATCGATACAGCAGGTCGTTTGGCTATAGACGAAGTTCTCATGGACGAGTTGTCCAACATTAAAGCTGCTGTTCGACCTCATGAAATTCTACTCGTTGTAGACTCTATGATTGGTCAGGACGCGGTTACGACAGCACAAACGTTTAATGAAAAATTAGGCGTTGACGGTGTTATCCTTACTAAACTCGATGGCGATGCACGCGGTGGTGCTGCATTATCCATTAAGGCTGTAACCGGTTTGCCAATCAAGTTTACGGGCGTAAGCGAAAAAATGGATGGTTTCGATGTATTCTATCCAGACCGCATGGCTTCTCGTATCCTCGATTTAGGGGATTTCAAAACTCTTATTGAAAGCGTACAAGGCGCTATCGATGAAGAAGAAGCTCGTGAAATGGCGCAAAAAATGGCGAAAAACAATTTCACCTTAGATGATTTCTTGAAACAGATGAATCAGGTGAGAAAGTTAGGACCATTGCAAAATATTATTGGCATGTTACCAGGCATGGGTCAAATTAAGGATCAATTAAAAGATCTTGATTTGAATAGTAAAGAAGTACGTCGCATCGAGGCCATCATCAAATCCATGACGGCTGCAGAACGACAAGATCCAAATATTTTAAATGGTTCTCGTCGTAAGCGTATTGCGATGGGGTCAGGTACACAAGTACAAGACGTCAATCGCTTATTAAAACAATTCGAAGAAGCGCGGAAGATGATGAAGCGTTTACAAGGATTGCGTGGCGGTAAGGGTGGCTTCCCTGGAATGCCAAAATTACCGTTTATGTAATACATGGACAGGGGCGCTGAACCTGTCCAGCACATCATTATAAGGAGGTGAATCCCACATGTTAAAAATTCGTTTGACTCGTTTAGGTGCTAAAAAAGCTCCTTTCTACCGTA
>ERZ827363.4077-NODE-4077-length-10551-cov-22.548018_pt1 | contig 10551 bp, 5 predicted proteins | sample MGYA00519776_ERZ827363 | MGnify/ENA primary metagenome ERZ827363 (study PRJEB31778, sample SAMEA3449288) | human gut metagenome | biome: human gut; feature: human-associated habitat; material: faeces | place: United Kingdom | collected 2010/2012 ...
CATCCTTTGCTTCCAGAACCGCTTCCTTGCGCTTCTGGTCGGCGGTCTTGATCGCCTCGTTCACCAGCCGGGTAGCCTCGGCCTCGGCGCTGCCGATCTGGGCTTCGGCAGTCTTTTTACGGTTGTTGTAACCAATAAAATAGCCCGCAGCCACGCCGACAACAGCAACGATCAAGGCCACGATCACTCCGATCGCGGTCATTGCGTTCACTCTCCTTTGTTTCAATTCAATGCAAAATTAAAAGCAGGAGACGCTGCGCAGCAGGACACGGGCAATGATATAGAAAGAGCTTTCAATGCAAAAAGTGACACCAAAACCATACGCACCACCCAAAACCGGCGGCACGGGCAAAAGCATACGGCTTTTCTCTTTACGGTTCCATTTTATATCAAACAGGCACGCTTTGCCTGAAACGGGTACAGGGGTCACACAGAAACCTGCGTACAGCGTCTTTGATTCCATACTACTAAATATAGTACGAAACATTTGCCCGCTTGTCAAGAGGAAAACCCTGCCCGCAGAACATTTTGTGCAGAAAAACAAAAATAAGATGACTGAGAGGGTTCTCTCCCCAAACCAAAAAGGCTGCCCCGGAGAACGGAGCAGCCCTTCTGGTTTATGATGAAGAGAAGAAAATGAAGGAGAATAGCTTATTATTTGGCGGCTTTTTCGCCCTCCGGGAAGATGATCTTATTCACAAAGAAGAAGATCACCATGGAGATGCCGCCGTTGAGCACGGTGGTGCCGATGTTGTAGATGAAGTCCGGTACCAGCAGCCCTGCCACCGCCACCCAGATGCAGTTGATGGAGTTGACGATGCAGGTGATGACGCAGAAGGCCAGCACATACCAGCCGATCTGTTTTGCCAGATTGCCCTTGCTGCGGAACACAAAATTGCGCTGGATGGGGAAGTTGATGCACTCGCCGATGACCATGGCGATCATGTAGGCGCAGAAGTAGGGCAGGCCGCCGTGGGCGGCATCGTAGCCGAGGATGTTCCACTTGAAGGTCTCGCCGAACAGGGTAATGTCGATGCCCGGCCAGCCGAAATCCACCACCGGCAGGCTTGCAAAGGCCTTGGGCAGGAACTGCAGCAGCAGGTACTTGAACACCGTGATGAGGTTGGACACGATGACGAATAGGCCGCCCTCGCGCACCCACTTGGCAGCGGCGGGGTGCTTTGCCGCAAAGTTATTCCAGAAATTCATAGCCTGCTTCCTTTCAGCTGTTTTTCAAGCGCTCTTCCATGCGGCTGTTCAGCACGAGGTTCTTCACGGCCTCCACGATCACCCGCACAAGGCCGATGATCCAGAAGCCCTGCAGCTCCATCACGATGCCGTCCACCATGCCCATGCTGATAGCGCCGTTGGTCATTTTGGACAGCGCACGCAGAGGCATATTGTACTGGAACAGGATGTTCAGGTCGGGCTTGCCCTTTTTGATGCTGCGGCGCAGCAGGGTGCCCAGCACGGCAGCCGCCAGCCAGCCGATGGGGCTGCGTCCGTGCCCCATCTCGCCCAGCGTCATGTTGCGGTCGATGTGCACCTTGTTCTCCGGGATGGGACGGCCCAGCAGCGCTTCAAACTCCGCGTCCGGCACATTCTGCACCTGTGCGGTGCGGTAATGTGCAAGGTCTTTGCCCGCGTAGGGGTCGGGTGCGCCGGTGCCCGCCACCGTAACGGCGGCAGTCAGACGGATATCGGCGCTGGAAGCGCCCACCAGCAGCTGATAGCTGCCGTCCTCCACCTCCCAGCGGTCGGTCTTGACGTTCCAGTAGCGGAACGCCTTGTCGTCCAGCGGGATGGTGACGGTCTTGCTCTCTCCGGCTTCCAGCTGCACCTTGGCAAAGCCCTTCAGCTCCTTGACGGGGCGGAAAACTTTTGCATCCGGCTTTGCCACATAAAGCTGCACCACCTCGGCACCTGCACAGCTGCCGGTGTTGGTGACAGTCAGGGTCACGCCGGTTTCGTCTGCTTTCAGGTCACTGTACGCAAAGCTGGTATAGCTCAGGCCGTAGCCGAAGGGGAAGGCGGTGGGCACACCGGCGGTGTCGTAGTAGCGGTAGCCCACATACAGACCCTCGCGGTACTCCACAGTGGGGCCGTCGCCGCCGAAATGCGCTTTTGCGGGGGTGTCGGCGTAGCTGCGCGCCCAAGTCTCAGCCAGCTTACCGCAGGGGTTCTGCGCGCCGGTGAGCACCTCGACCAGTGCGCCCGCACCGGCCTGACCGCCCAGACAGCCGTAGACCAGCGCCTTGCAGTCCTTGACCCAATCGCTTTCCAGCGAGGAGCCCGCACTCAGCAGCACCACCACGTTGGGGTTTGCCGCCGCCACAGCCGCCAGCAGTTCCAGCTGGTTCTCTGCCAGCTTCATGTCGGCGCGGTCGATGCCCTCGCTCTCCTTGATCTCGTCCAGACCCATGCACAGCAGCACCACATCGGCGTTCTTTGCCAGCAGCACCGCCTCGGCCTTCAGTGCCTCGTCGGGCTTGCCCTGCCGGTCAAAGCCCTTGGCGTAGCCGACGCTGTTCAGGCCGCTCTCGGCAAGGCAATCCAAGAAGGAATCCACCTTGATGGAGTTGACGGCGCTGGAACCTGCACCCTGATAGCGGGGTGTCTGGGCAAAGTCGCCGATGACCGCCACCTTTTCCCCTTTTGCAAGGGGCAGCAGGCTGTTTTCGTTCTTCAGCAGCACGATGCTCTGGGCAGCAGCCCGGCGTGCCAGTGCGTGGTGGGCATCGGCATCGAACTTGCCGGGTGCGGCGTCCACCGCCGCCTTGGTGGTGAACACCAGCTCCAGCAGCTCCTCCAGCCGGGCGTCCACGTCTGCTTCGGTGATCTTGCCGGTCTGCACTGCCTTCATCAGCTCCCGGATGGCGTCCCCGCCGGGGGCGGGCATTTCCAGCGTAGAGCCGTTCTTTACGCCGAGGGCGTGGTCGTTGCTGCCGCCCCAGTCGGTGACCACTGCGCCGTCAAAGCCCCAGTCCCTGCGCAGGATCTCCATGAGCAGGTGGGCGTTCTCGTTGGCGTAGGTGCCGTTGACAAGGTTATAGGCGGACATGATGGTCTTGGGCTGCGCCTCCTTGACCACCATCTCGAAGCCGGTCAGGTAAATTTCCCGCAGGGTGCGCTCGTCCACGATGGAATCCGAGGCCATGCGGCGCAGCTCCTGACTGTTCACGGCAAAGTGCTTGGGGCAGGCGGCAATGCCGTTTTTCTGGATGCCGCGAACGTAGGCCGCCGCCATCTTACCGGCAAGGTAGGGATCCTCCGAGAAATACTCGAAGTTGCGGCCGCACAGGGGGCTGCGCTTGATGTTCAGGCCGGGGCCCAGCAGCACCGACACGCCCTGTGCCGCTGCTTCCTCGCCCATGGCTGCGCCCACAGCCTCGCCAAGCTCCGGGTCCCAGCTGTTGGCCACGGTGGCCGAGGTGGGGAAGCAGGTGGCGGGCACACTGGGGTTCAGGCCCAGATGGTCAGCTGCGCCCGCCTGCTTACGCACGCCGTTGGGGCCGTCCGACAGGGTAATGGCCGGGATGCCCTTGCCCGGCAGCGCCCGGGTGGTGAACACCGTGCCGCCGCTCAGCAGGGCGCATTTCTGTTCCAGATCCAAGCTGTTGATGATATCTGTGTGTTTCATGGGTCTCTCCTGACAATCAAAAAAGGGGGCGGGCGTGTTGCCCGCCGCCCCCTATGGGTTTATGCTTTTACTTTTTTCTGCTTGCGGGGTTTGTAGTTTTCGGGATGAAGCTTTGCATCTTTGGTGCGGCGAACCATCAAGACGATGAGAGCGACGACCAGAACCCAAATCACAACGATTGCAGCATTAGCGGCGATTTTCCACGGAGAAGTGGACATCCGGAAAGTCGTTCCCGGAGCAGAATCCTGCGTGGCGTTAGAGTTTGCGAGAGCGTAGGAAATGTTGTGGATAGCATTGCGCATTGCCCAACGAGCGGTTGCGCTGTCGTAATCATTCAGATTCCACATTGCTGGCATGGACATGCAGAGATACGCATCAGAACCAGTACGGATGCAGAGGTCGCGGAGATTGTTGTCGCCCCAGATCCAGTAATCGGTGATAACCATGCCACGGAAGCCCCACTCTTTGCGCAGGACGTTGTTCAACAAGTTGTAGTTGCAAGTACCGAGGCAATCACCAACACTGTTCTGTGCGGGCATAATGCCAGTGGTTGCACGCATGACACGGGTAGCGGTAGTACCGTTTTCATCGGCAGTGTATTTGACCGTCATACGAGCTTCTTCAACGGCAATCTCAAAGGCTTTCATGTAGATATCGCGCATGGTCTGCTCGGTAGCCCATGTGGTGCAAAGCTGACTACGATTCGTTTCCGTATCATTCAGTGCAAAATGCTTCAGATAGCAGACCATGCCTTGGTCGCCAGCACCGGAAATGCAGGCGGCGGCAAGTTTGCCGGAAAGAATGGGGTCTTCGCTGTAATACTCAAACACACGGCCAGAGAAGGGAGAACGATGCAGATTGATTGCAGGGCAGTACCAGCCGTTCACGCCGTTTTGCAGGGACTCCTGACCGAATGCCGCGCCGACATTATACAGAAGGTCGACATTCCATGTGGCGGCAATGACAGGTGCGAAGGGGAAGGAAGAAGACTTCGACATATCATAGCCGTTGTCAGAACCCTGAACTTTCAGACCGTTTGCACCGTCTTCCTGAACGGTGGAAGGAATGCCAAGGGAAGAAATTGCACCCAGAGTATAAGCGGCACCAGTGTGATTAAGAAGGATGCTGTCCTTGTCGCCTTCCCAATCGATTTGGTCAAGATAGCTCTCCCATTTGGGGTCGTTGTAATCCAAGCCACGCATCGAAGAAAGGGTCAGACCATTTTTCTGATTGGAAGTAGGCTGATCTTCGTGATAGACCAGACTGCCTTCGACGTTGCCGAAAACGGGGTCGGTCTCAACCTCAAAAGTGGTGTCCTTGCCGAGTTTATCAATGAATTCGGCATTCAGGGACTTTGTGCGGCCTTCTGCCATCTTCGGCTGCGTGCCGGCCCAGTCTGCACGAGAAAGGATAATAGAGTTGCTGTTCATGTAGTCGCTGGAAGTCTGGAACTGGTTCGTTGCGGCGATGAATTCACCTTCCATTGCTTCGCCAGTCGGATTTCCGTCGTTATCGAGAGTAGACTGTGCGTCTTTATCACGATTGCGAATGTGAGCATCATCACTACCATCGTACCAAGTGGTATCGTTCAAAGTGGTAATGCGGGTATCCAAAACGTCATGGCTGTTGTTACGCAGGGTGATTTCGTAATCGCCAGCTTCCAGCATATAGCAGCCAATCGTTCCGTCAGGATTTGCATGAGTGTAGCAGTAAGAAGCCATGTCTTCTTTGGCAAAGCTCAGAGTGAGAGTCTGGGATTCACCGGGTGCAAGTTCTTTTGTTTTATCAAATGCAATGAGGTTTGCAACGGGCTTTTCAACCTTGTTCTCAATGTCAAGGTCGGTGTAAGGTGCGTTGTAATAAAGCTGAACGACATCTTTGCCAGAGTAGACAGAGCCGGTGTTCGTCACGGTAACATCAACAGAAATGGTGTCGCCGCTGTCATGATAGCCGGTAATGCTCTGTTCAAAAGTGGTATAGCTCAGGCCATATCCGAAGGGATAGCAGACAGCACCAGCAGTCACAACACCGCCGTTTTCATCCAGCTCGCCATATACAAAGTCATCGTCCATTACATCAGCAGTTTCATAGTAGCGATAGCCAACGTAAACGCCTTCCTGATAGTCGGTGAAATAGCGGGAACTCTCCTGTGCATTTCCGGAAGAAAAAACCCCTTCAATCATGACAGGAGCGTTATCATAAGAAAAAGAACCGATATTCTGATAGGAAGGGTCTTTCGTGAAATCACTGGGGTAAATGTCGACAGTACGTCCAGAAGGGACGGTGCTGCCGTCCATGATTCCAGCCAGCTCTGCGAAACCGCGTTCGCCGGGATGACCGACCCACAGAATTGCATCGGCTTCATATTCACCACTCTGGATGGGAGTCAGTTCCATCGGTGCGGAAGATACCAGAACAACAATGACACTGCCACATTTTTCTTTTGCGATTTTGATAGCTTCTTTTTCGTTGGAACTTAAAGCGAGATAATGCGGAGTACCGTCGGTGTAAGCATCATATTTCTTGTCGCTGCCTTCCTGTCCTGCACGAGTGATAAAAACGATGCCTGTTGTGCCGGAGACATCATCCATCCCATCATAAATAGAGGGGGCGTACTCGTACAGAAAACTGTTGCCGCCCAGCAGTCCGGACTCGCCTGCGGAGAAAGTGCCCTCGGCTTCGGTCAAAGCTTTCGGATCGGGGGATGCCTTCATCTTATCCACAGCGGCATTGTTCAAGGTGTAGACAGAAGAAAGAGCCTGCTCAGGACTTACGGGGTCAACGACCCACTTTGCAGAACCGCCACTGGTGAGCTGTCCATAAATTGGGTCAAGATAAGCACGGCCAAACGGAGTGACCGTACTGCCATCAGCAAGCGGAAGAATGCCGTTGTTTTTCAGCAGGACAGTGCCTTCCTGCATGACCTGTGCGGCTACTTCATAAGCGGCTTCGGTGGATTCTTTGTTATTTTGATATTTAACGTCGTAATAGGATGTATCCCAAGATTCTGTACCGTTGGGAGATTCTTTTACAAGATGACCTTTTCCGAGGTAGGTGTCAAGCGTAGAAGCAAGCATGTTGCTTGCAATCATCAGCGCGACATTGATGATAATGAGAAGTGCAACGACGAACGATAAAATTCGACAGAATTTTTGATTGTTCATCTTTAATTTTTTTTGCTCCATGATATCTCCTTCTAATATTCTCGTATTAGAACAGTTTGCGCATACTGTCTTTATATACATTCATTTTATCATAGAAGTATCCGTCTGCGTCATTTTCTGCGTAAATTGTCATTTCCAGAACATAATCTGCAAAAATTACAATTTGTTTTCAAATTTTATTGTGCTTGTGCACAAACAAAGCCCCTGCTTCTTTGTGCACCCTGCCAGACAGCAAAAAACGGCAGGGGACACCTGCCGTAAAATATTTATTTATCTTTGGACAGCGGAAATAAGATCCGCAGGGTGCACCAGTTGTTTTCCCAGTGCAGCGTCATGCTGCCGCCGTGCTGCCCGACGGTGGTGCGGACGCTTTTCAGGTCCGACCCCTGCTGCGGCAGACCGTCCGCATCCAGTGCGGGGGCGGCTTCTGTATAATGCTCGAACCGCAGCATGGCAAAACCGCCCTGACTGTACACCGCCACCTTGATGAGCCGCTTTTCGGGGTCCGGCTCGGCGCGCACGGCGGCAATGGCGTTATCCAGCGCCACACCCACAATGGTGCACAGCTCCCGGATGGTGAGAAAGCCCAGCATCCTGCCGTCCGCTACGCTGGTGATGGTGATATTCTCCTGCTGGCATTCCATGGTCTTGGCGGTGAGCAGGGTATCCAGCACCGGGTTTCCGGTCTTGTTCTCGGCCTCGTACTGGCGGATGTTCTGCTCCATGGCAGCAATGGCGGCGTTCTGCTTGGTCTGGTCCTGCTCCTCCCGGATGCGGGCAAGCTGGACTTTCAGCTCATGGTACCGCCGGTTGATGAGGTTGATGCCCTCCTTGCTGCGCTTGTACTGCTCGTACTGGCGGTGCAACACCTCGTCCATGGCGGCAAGCTCGCTGTGCAAAGCGTTCTCCTGCAGCTGCTCGTGCTGCACAGATAAGATCAGCACGCCGGAAAAATCCACCAAGGTGCGGATGGAAAAAATGCTCATATTGATCTCGCTGCCGGGCAGAAAGCCCAGATTGCTCACCGCAAAGGCGGTCAGCGCCAGCATGACCGCCGTCAGGGCGGCGCTGCCGCCGATCTGTAAGTGTCCGGCGGGCTGGGGACGGCGGTGCTGCAGATAGCACATAATGCCGAACAGCGTCCCATACACCAGCGCCAGCAGCAGCAAAGACAGCGGCTCCCATGGGCCGCGGGCGGGCCAGAGGGCGCAGTGCAGCTGCCACTCCACGCTGGCGGCAAGCTCTGCCAGAATAAACGCCCGGGCGCAGTGATACCCGGCTTCCAGCAGGGTGATGCTCCACACACCCCATAAATATAAGTAGGAAAGCCCGATGGCCGTTACCATGCAGGGGATCCAGAGCCCGCCGGGCACATCGCCCGTCAGTCCCAGAAAGGCCGACAGCACCGCCGCCCACAGCAGGGTGATGCCCCCGGTGACCGCTCTGGAAAAACGGGGTGCAAGCGCCGGGGTGAACAGCAGCACCGCCAGACACTCGGCAAGGGCGGTGTACAGCCGGGGGATATCCGGCAGCGCGGTCATGAGCCTTCACCTCCGATGTAGTCGGTCAGTGCGGCAAGAAAAGCCTTACGCTTGGGGCGGCTGACCTGCAGCTCGCAGGGGCCCACCTGTACGGTGCTCTGCCGCAGCTCCCGCACCTGTGCCAGATTGACAAGGTAGCCGCTGTTGCACCGGGCAAAGGGGCAGTCTGCCAGCTTTTCCTCAAAGGCCTTGAGGGCGCCGGGGGCGGAAAAATCGCCCTCATCGGTGTAAAAGTGCACCCGGTGCCCCTCGCTTTCCAAGTAATAGATGCTGGCGGTGTCCAGCCGGCGCAGCCCGCCCTCCACCGGCACAGTCAGGTAGTGCTTTGCCCGCTTTTCCAGCCGGGCAACCGCCTTGAGCAGCTGCTGCGAAAAGGCAAAGTAGGGCACCGGCTTCAGCACATAGTCCAGCGCTCCCACCGAGTAGCCCCGGATGGCGTACTGCGCCATATTGGTGATGAAGATCAGGATGACGTCTGCATCCATCTGCCGGATGCGCTCTGCCGTGGTCATGCCGTCCAGATGCTTCATCTCCACATCCAGAAAAATAATGTCGTAGACCGCGCGGTAATCCTCCAGAATATCCACGCCGTCCGCAAAGACCGTCACTTCAAACTCTGTCCCGTACTGCCGGGTATACCGCCGGACATACTCCTGCAATACCCCCTGCACCTCCGCGTCATCCTCTACGATCGCCACCCGGATCATGACCGCACCTCCCTTACCACACCTTTGTGGAACTGTTACGGCTCTATTATAGCGCAATCCCGTCCGGTTTGCCAAGGGGCACTCCGCAACAAAGGGCAGGGCAGCCCACAGCTGACCACCGTGGACGTCAACCCCTACCAGCTGGGCATGGAGACTGCCAGCCAGACCATCAACCACATCGAGAACCCGAACCTTCTGGCCACAAAGATCATCGTGCCGCACAAGCTCATCCCCCGGGAGAGCTGCTGCCCGCCGGAGGAGCAGCGCTAGGAAGTGCTTTTTCAGCAATACAGTGTCCGCTTCCGGGAGCTGCCGCGCAGCGCTTGCTATCCTGCCCCCAGAGTAGACAGCGTAAAAAACGCTGCATCCTCCGGGGGTATTTTTATGCCCCAAAAGGCACAAAAGAATGCCCGCCCACCTGTGGAAAACCACGGTGGGCGGGCATTTTATGGTTTATCGTTTGCGCGCTGTAAAAGCGTTCAGAGGGCGGTGGTCTGGGGTACCAGCCGGAAGAGCATTACGGGCAGCTCGCTGTTTGCAAAATCCAGCGTATAGATGAGCTTTCCGCGCTCTGTTTCAAACGGCATCTCCGTCTGTGTGCCGTCCGGGGCAATGCGCACAAGCTTTTTGCCTTCCAGCAATCCGGCGGGCAGCGCGAGCCTTACCCGGCCGGTGGGCTGCGTCAGGCTGCCTGCGGTTTCAAAGGCCACGCTCAGGTATTCCCCATTCGTCCGTGCGGTCACATCCTCCGCAGAAAGACTGCCGCTGTTAGCCCACGCCGTTGCGGCTTCGATCTTTTCCAGCTGCGCGGCGTTTTCTGCCTGCCCGCACACGGGGCAGAAGGTCAGCGTTTTGCCTTCCGCAGTGCGGAAAGTAAACTTCCGGCAATCCGTGCTGCCAGTGTGCGCGCAGCCATCTCGCAGACAACTGGCGCTCTGAGAGCCGGTTCCGTTCGGGGACCATGCACCGAACTGGTGTCCCAGCTGATCGGTCGGGTCTGCGGTGTAGCTGTCTTTGCAGCGGCTGCAAGTAAAGATGGTATAGCCGTCTGTTTCACAGGTAGGCTCTACGGTAACAGCCTGATAATCATGGTTCAGTGCGGGCAACTCTGCATAGGTGGTATGGTCGCAGCGGGAGCAGGTTTCGTAAGCATCCCAGCCGGGTTCCGTACAGGTGGGAGCTTGCGCTTCGTGCTGCTCCAAATCATGGTTCAGTGCGGGCAGCTCTTTGCGGGTGGTATAGTCGCAGCCGAAACGGGAGCAGGCTTCGTAGGCGTTCCAGCCGATTTCCGTACAGGTGGGGGCTTTTGCTGCGTGCTGCTCCAAATCATGATTCAGTGCGGGCAACTCTTTGCGGGTGGTATAGTCGCAGCGGGAGCAGGTTTCGTAAGCATCCCAGCCGGGTTCCGTACAGGTAGGAGCTTTTGCTGCGTGCTGCTCCAGAGCATGGTTCAGTGCGGGCAGCTCTTTGCGGGTGGTATAGTCGCAGCGGGAGCAGGT
>ERZ827363.4078-NODE-4078-length-10548-cov-2.583913_pt1 | contig 10548 bp, 10 predicted proteins | sample MGYA00519776_ERZ827363 | MGnify/ENA primary metagenome ERZ827363 (study PRJEB31778, sample SAMEA3449288) | human gut metagenome | biome: human gut; feature: human-associated habitat; material: faeces | place: United Kingdom | collected 2010/2012 ...
TGTAACTGCCGTAAATAATCAGGATTTGTCAATTGTACTTGGTGAAACAGTGTTGCTGTCAATTCTGTATATCGCTGTCATCTTTATTACGGATATCTTATATGTATTTGTCGATCCGAGAATCCAGATGCCAGGCAAAAGAAGTAAATAAGGGAGGAAACATATGCTTACAGCTGATAAATTTAAAAGGGTTGGCTATACAAAAGAAGAAGCAGAGCGTATTGACCGCCCAACTATTTCTTACTGGCAGGATGCATGGAGACGACTGAAGAAAAATCCAGTTGCAATGGCATCACTTGTCGTGCTTGGACTGATTTTAATTATGGTTATTGTTGGACCATATATTAGAGGCTACGATTTTGTTTCAAAGAATGTAAAAGAGAAGAATCAGGGAATGAGCGCAAAGTACTGGTTTGGAACTGATTATCTGGGACGTGACTTGTTCTCGCGTGTTTGGATGGGTGCAAGAGCATCTATCATTATTGCGCTTGTGGCAACAGCATTAAAGCTGATTGTAGGAACACTTTATGGTGCAGCAATGGCACATTTTGGCGGTTGGATCGATGACGTAATGATGCGTATAATTGAGGTAATCAACTCTCTGCCAAGTCTTTTGATCACAATTTTGATCATGATGGTTCTTGGCAACAATTTGTTTGCTCTTCTCGTTGCACTTAGTATTACTGCATGGTGCAGTACTGCCAGACAGGTTCGTGGTATGATTAAGCAGTTAAAGGAATCAGAGTATGTATATGCGGCAGAGGTACTTGGTGCAAAGCCATCACGTATTATCTTAAAGCATTATGTGCCGAACATGCTTGGAATTTTGATCTTAAATATGTCTACCTCCATTCCGGCATTCATCTTCACTGAGGCAGGACTTAGTTTCCTTGGCACCAGAGATCAGTCTTGGCGTTTTGATTTCACAGGGACAGCAGACACTTGATTTCTACCCAACACAGCTGATTTGGCCGTGTGTGATTTTATGTGTAATCGTTATGGCATTTAACCTGCTCGGCGATGGACTGCGTGATGCACTTGACCCGAGACTTCGCCAGTAAGACAAAGGAGAAACTATGAGTGACCAGAAAAATGATAAGATATTAGAAGTGAAAAATTTAAAAGTGTCCTACCATACCTATGCAGGCGAAGTAAAATCCGTGCGTGGTGTTTCCTTTGATTTGAAAGAAGGAGAGGCAATTGCCATTGTAGGTGAGTCTGGCTGTGGAAAATCTGTTACAGCAAAGTCCATTATGGGTCTTATTAAAGGACCACAGGGCGAGATCAAGCAGGGCAGCGAGATTTTATATCACGGTGATAATATACTTAATTATAATAAGAAGCAGTGGCAGGCATATAAGGGCGGTGAGGTTGCAATTATCTTCCAGGATGCACTTGCTTCATTAAATCCAACCATGCGTGTTGGAAAGCAGATCATGGAAAATCTGATGGCACATAAGCATATGACAAAGGATGAGGCAAAGAAGGAAGCAGTAAGAATGCTTCAAAAAGTTGGTATTCCTGAGCCGGAAAAGCGTGTGCGTCAGTATCCGCATGAGTTCTCAGGCGGTATGAGACAGCGTGTTATGATTGCAATTGCGTTTGCCTGTGACCCGAAGATCCTGATTTGTGATGAGCCGACAACGGCGCTTGACGTAACAATCCAGGGACAGATTCTTGATATCATTAAGGAACTGCAAAGAGAGCATAACACATCAGTCATCATGATTACACATGATCTTGGTGTTGTAGCAAATATTGCGCAGAAGATTGCCGTTATGTACTCCGGTATGATTGTAGAGCGCGGAAACTGCGAGGATATTTTCTATCGTCCGAGACATCCGTACACATGGGCATTGATTCGTTCTGTGCCGAGACTTGACCTTGAGAATAAGCAGGTACTTGCATCAATTCCAGGAACACCGCCAGATTTGTTAAATCCGCCAGTTGGATGTCCATTCTGTACAAGATGTGAGTACTGCATGGAAATCTGTAAAGAGCAGATGCCTGAGGTTACAGAGTTTGGTGATGGACATGAGGCGAGCTGTTGGCTGCATCACCCATTAGCACCAAAGGTGGAGATGCCGGGAGAAGCTTGACGTTTCTAAGCTCAAGCATGTCGAAAGGAATATTGAATATGAACAACGAAAAAGAAGTGCTCTTTTCAGTGAGCCACTTAAAGAAATATTTTCAGGTAGGCAAAAATGCTACCTTAAAGGCCGTTGACGATGTTTCCTTTGAGATCTACAAGGGAGAAACGCTCGGCATGGTAGGAGAGTCTGGATGTGGAAAGACCACATGTGGACGAACCTGTATCGGATTGTACAGCAGAACTGATGGAGAAGTTTTGTTTAAAGGAAAGGATCCGCAGAAATTGACTGGAAAGGAAAAACAGAACTACAAAAAGTCTGTTCAGATGGTTTTCCAGGATCCGTATGGCTCTCTTGATCCGCGTATGACAGTTGCTGAGATCATTGGAGAAGGAATTGATATTCATCATTTGGCTAAAAACAAAAAGGAAAGAAATGAGCGCATCTACCATTATTTGGAGCTTGTCGGCTTAAACAGAGAGCATGCGAATCGTTTCGTTCATGAGTTTTCAGGCGGTCAGAGACAGCGTATCGGTATTGCACGTGCGCTTGCAGTAGAGCCAGAGTTTCTTGTACTTGATGAGCCAATTTCAGCGCTTGATGTTTCCATTCAGGCACAGATCGTCAACTTATTGATTGATCTGCAAAAGCGCATGGGATTAACATATTTATTTGTTGCCCATGATCTGTCCATGGTAAAGCATATCTCAGACCGTGTTGCAGTATTGTATTTAGGTACCTTAGTTGAGCTGACCACTTCTGAGGAGCTGTACGCAAATCCGCAGCACCCGTATACACGAGCATTGCTGTCAGCAATTCCGATTCCAGATCCAAAGATCGAGCAGGAAAGAGATGCTAAAAAGATTCGTCTTGAAGGTGAAGTGCCAAGTCCTATCAATTCCCCGGCAGGATGTAAGTTCCAGGGAAGATGTAAATGCGCAATGCCAATCTGCAGACAGGAGATGCCAAAGCTTCGTGATATTGGCGGAGGTCATTTCGTTGCCTGTCATATTTGCGATCCATCAAATGGATGTGAGACAGGAAAATGCGTATGACACTGAGTAGAAAAGAGATGGTAAAGAAGGCCGCATTAGATGTATTAAAGGCATTTATAATCGGAGTTGCAGCCGCAGCTGCCGCAGCTATCATTTTATTTGCATGTGGATTTCTCTTTGGCAGTTTTCAGATAGTAAATGGCTTTGAAGTTGTAAAGGACGGTCTTTTGCTGATTGGTGCAATTGGTCTTTTTCTGGTGGCAGGAATGCTTCTTGCAAAAGGAAAAAAAGAAAATGCAGATGAGAAAAAAGAAGCAAAGAATGGATGGAGACAGCATTTTAGCGTAGTTGGTTTAAAGACAGTTGTTCTGATGATAAGTGTTGCATTTTTGCTGCTTGCGTCTGTGGCAGACTTGATTTTACTTAATCTTTGATGCGTATTTATTGTAGTAAGTCGCTATAGAATATTCCTATAGCGACTTATTACTTTTTTCTTATAGACAATAACCTAGAAAAAAGGTATGATTTAAAGGAATTGTACGAGTAAAATAGTACTAAAAGGTTTAAACTTTTGATATAGAAGGAGATTACGAAAATGGATTATAAATTTGAGACACGATGTATTCACAGAGATAATGAGCATGAGGAAGGTCATCCATACGGATCTGTATGCACACCGATCTACCAGACAGCAACTTTTTATCATCCGGGTATTGGACAGACAACGGGCTTTAATTATACAAGAGAGAGCAACCCAACCAGAACGGAGTTAGAGGATATAGTGACTTCTCTTGAGGAAGCAAAAGATACCGTAGCTTGTGCAAATGGTATGGCAGCAATTGTGCTGTGCATGGAACTGTTTGAGTCTGGAGACCATATCGTGTGCTCAGAGGATTTGTATGGTGGATCTGTGCGTATGTTCCAGACAACAGGTGAGAAGCGTGGCTTGACCTTTACTTATGTAAATACAGCAGATGCCGCAGCAACAGAGGCAGCAATAAAGAACAACACAAAAGCACTTTACATAGAGACACCAAGCAATCCGACTATGCAGATCACCGACCTTGCAAAGATGAAGAGTCTTGCAGACAAGTACAATCTTCTTTTAATCGTAGACAATACCTTCTTATCTCCTTATTTTCAGAAGCCAATCCGTTTTGGCGCGGACCTTGTTATTCACAGCGGAACAAAGTTTTTAGGAGGACATAACGATACATTGGCTGGATTTTTATCTACCTCAAGAGAGGATCTTGCAGCAAAAATCCGTTACTTATACAAAACTGTTGGAAGCTGCCTGGCTCCGTTTGACAGCTATCTGTTAATCCGTGGTATCAAGACACTGCCAATTCGTATGGAGCGTCAGCAGGAGAATGCACTTGCAATCGCAAAGTGGCTGCAGACACAGAAAAAGATTAAGCAGGTTTACTACATTGGTCTGGAGGATCATCCAGGATATGAAATCAATAAGAAGCAGACGACTGGATTTGGAAGCATGATTTCTATTCGCACCGACAGTGAGGCAACAGCGCGCCGCGTACTTGAGCGTATTCGTCTTATTACCTACGCGGAGAGTCTTGGCGGAGTTGAGTCATTAATGACATATCCTATGCTTCAAACACACGGCGATGTTCCAGTTGAGACAAGAGAGCGTCTTGGAATCACCGAAGACTTCCTACGTTTTTCAGTTGGAATCGAAAATGTAGATGATTTGATCGCTGATCTTGATCAGGCATTAAATGGAGAAGACTGATATAAAATGATGATTTGACAAGACAGAGCAGACAAGATGTGGAGGTTTCAATTTGAAATACGATTTTGATAAAATTACAGACCGCAAAGGTACAGACTGTTTAAAATATGATTTTGCAAAAGAGCGTGGCAGACACGAAGGTATTTTACCTCTTTGGGTAGCTGATATGGATTTTCCAACATTGCCACAGGTCAGTGAGCGTCTTAGAAAAATCACTGAGCATGGAATTTATGGCTACAGTGATGCTAAGGAGCCGTATTTTCAGGCAATTTTAGGCTGGTATGAAAAGCATTTTTCATGGAAAATTCAGAAGGAATGGCTGATCAAGACACCAGGTGTTGTCTTTGCACTTGCAGCGGCAGTGCGCGCTTACACAAAGCCAGGTGAGGCAGTTTTATTACAGCAGCCTGTTTACTACCCATTTAGTGAGGTAATTGCAGATAATGAGCGTGTTATAGTAAATAGCCCGCTAAAGCTGATTGACGGCCATTATGAAATTGATTTTGACGATTTTGAACAGAAGATTCGCGATAATCATGTAAAGCTGTTTTTACTGTGCAGTCCGCATAACCCAGTTGGACGCGTATGGAAAAAATGGGAGTTAGAAAAGATTGGAGAAATCTGCATCCGCTATGGAGTAATTGTAGTAAGCGATGAAATTCACAGCGACTTTACATGGGGAGAGAATAAGCATCTGATGTTTGCATCTTTATCTGACGATTTTGCAAACATAAGCATTACATGCACGGCACCTAGTAAGACCTTTAATTTAGCTGGTCTTCAAGTCTCAAACATCTTTATTCCAAACGAGACACTTAGGTTTAAGTTTAAAAAGGCAGTAGATGCAGCTGGCTACAGTCAGGTTAATGTGATGGGCTTAGAGGCGTGTCAGGCAGCTTATGAGTACGGTGAAGAATGGCTGACTCAGCTAAAGGAATATCTGAAAGATAACATTGCATTTGTGCGTGAATTTATTCAGACAAGGCTTCCAAAGCTTACTATGATTGAACCAGAGGGTACTTATCTTTTATGGATTGATTTTCGTGCGCTTGGTCTGACAGAGGCACAAAGGCAGGATTTGATCGAAAATAAGGCAAATCTTTGGCTGGACAGCGGTGCAATGTTTGGACCTGACGGAGAGGGCTTTGAACGCTTTAATGTTGCATGTCCGCGCTCTGTATTAAAACAGGCATTTGAGCAACTAGAGGCAGCTGTAAATAGCTTATAAGGGAAAATTGAGATTTATTATGTAGAAAAGGAATGACAAAAAGTATGGGAAAATTACTCGAACCAAGCCAGAATATTGAACGCAGCATCATGAAGAAATATAGAAAAGAGCTGTGGAATCCATTTATTAAGGCAGTAAAGAATTACGAACTGGTTCAGGAAAATGATAAGATTGCAGTTTGTATATCAGGCGGAAAGGATTCTATGCTGATGGCAAAGCTGATGCAGCTGCTTCAGCGCTATGGCGATGTTCCATTTGAATTAACCTTTCTGGTTATGGATCCGGGATATAATGAAAAAAATCGTAAAAAGATTGAGGAAAATGCAAAGATACTTAATGTTCCAATTACGGTTTTTGAAACGAATATTTTTGATGTTGCAAATAGTGTGGATAAGTCACCATGTTATTTATGCGCAAGAATGCGCCGTGGTTATTTGTACAGCAAGGCTAAGGAACTTGGATGCAATAAAATTGCGCTAGGTCATCATTTTGATGATGTAATAGAGACAACATTGATAGGCATGTTTTATGCATCGCAGTTAAAGGCAATGATTCCCAAGCTGCACAGCACAAATTTTGAGGGCATGGAGTTGATACGTCCGATGTATTGCATTCATGAGGAAGATATTATTTCATGGATGAATTACAATGGATTAGAATTTATTCAGTGTGCCTGTCGCTTTACAGAAAATTATACTTTAAATAATAATGAAGGCGGAATGTCAAAGCGTCAGGAGATAAAGATGCTGATTCGCCAGTTAAAGAAGGATAATCCACTGATTGACAAAAGTATTTTCAACAGTATCCATGCAGTAAGCCTTGACACGATGCCGGGCTACAAAACACATGGAAAGACATATTCCTTCTTAGATAACTATTATAATAATGAAAGAAGTGAAGAGCAGCTGTAAAAATGGAAGGAAAAAATGGAATACGAACATATTGTGCATTCATTTGAGCCGATTTTTGACAGTGCATCACAGATCTTAATTCTTGGTACGTTGCCATCAGTTAAATCCAGAGAAACTAATTTTTATTATGGACATAAGCAAAATCGTTTCTGGAAGCTTCTGGCGGGAATTCTTTCGGAGAAAAAACCGGAAACTGTAGAGGAAAAGAAGGATTTCCTTCACAGAAACTGTATTGCGGTGTGGGATGTGATTCATAGCTGTGATATTATAGGATCATCTGATAGCAGTATTCGTAATGTAGTGCCAAATGATTTATCAGAGATATTGGAAAGTGCGGATATCAGGCAGATTTACTGTAATGGTGCGAAATCATATGAGTATTACCGAAAGTATCAGGAAAAAGAAACCGGGAGAAAGGCGAAGAAACTTCCTTCGACAAGTCCGGCAAATGCAGTATTTTCTATAGAAAAATTGACAAATGAGTGGAAGGAAATCTGTGGCCCATTGCAAGTGGCACCAGCGGGTATCGGGGGAGTTTTGCTTAACTGGTATGATTATAATGCAAGGATTTTGCCGTGGAGAAGTGATCCGACACCGTATCATGTCTGGATTTCTGAAATTATGTTACAGCAGACCAGGGTGGAGGCGGTTAAAAAGTATTATGACCGCTGGATGGAAAGCCTGCCGGATGTGAAAGCTTTGGCAGAAGTTCCTGATGATGAACTTATGAAGCTTTGGGAGGGACTCGGCTATTATAATCGTGCTAGAAATTTAAAGGCGGCCGCAGTTCAGATAATGGAAGAGTTCGATGGGGAAATTCCGTCAGATTATTCTAAATTGTTATCTTTAAGAGGGATAGGGGAGTATACTGCAGGCGCGATTGCTTCAATTGCATTTGGTATTCCAGAGTCTGCTGTAGATGGAAATGCCCTCAGAATTTTTTCAAGAATTCTTGCAGAAGATGGGGAGATAAATAAAACTTCAGTAAAGAAAAAAATAACACAGGAAGTAAGGCGTGTTTTGCCAGAAGAACGTCCGGGAGACTTTAATCAGGCATTGATGGATCTGGGATCTTCGATTTGTATTCCAAATGGAGAACCATTTTGTGAAAATTGTCCATGGGAGTCTATTTGTAAGGCACATAAATACGGTCAAGAAACAGATTTTCCAGTGAAAGCAAAAAAGAAACAGAGAAAAATTGAAAAAAAGGCTGTATTTTTAATAGAAGTATCTGATAAGATTATTTTACACAAAAGACCAGAGAAAGGGCTTTTAAGTGGATTATGGGAATTGCCTAATCTTGATGGCGAGCTTTCTGCAAAAGAGTTATCTGAACAGATGAAAAAATGGGAAATCGGAGATTATATGATAGAGCCATTGGGTGAGGGAAAACATATTTTTTCTCATGTGGAATGGCAGATGAGGGGATATCGTATTCAAATGAGAGACATTTCAGAGAAACTTTTAGAAAAGGAAGAATGGATTGCCGTATCAAGAGAAGATTTAGAAGAAAAATATGCAATTCCTTCAGCATTTGAATGTTATCGAAAACAAATTTATCGGGGATAGATTTGAAAGAAACAATTCTTGCTGAGGGATTATAGAAAGAAGATTTATTGAGAGTAGGTTTGAGAAAAACAATCCTTATTGGTAGGCTAGAAAAGTAGATTTACCAAGAATAAAATTGTAAAAGATAGTCATTATTAGTGTGTATAAAAACAGATTGATAAAAATAGATTTATTCGATAAAAACGCACTCGCTAAAAAGTAGAAAAACATAAAATAAATAAGAAATAAAAATAGAGTTATAGAAAGGAAACATTATGGAGAAATTAATCGTACTTGGAACGGGAAATGCTTCTGTTACAAAATGTTATAATACTTGTTCTATTATTCAGGATGAAAAGGGAAAATATTTTATGATTGATGCCGGAGGTGGAAATGGGATTCTTACTCAGCTTGAAAAAATGAATATTCCGGTTACAGAAATTCATGATATTTTTCTTACGCATGAACATACCGACCATCTTCTGGGAATGATCTGGATGATTCGTGTTATCGGACAGGCAATTCAGAAAGGAAAATATGAAGGAAATTGTACGATTTACTGCCATGATGGGCTGGTGAATGTACTTAAGACAATTTGTGAGCTGACATTAGTTAAGAAGATTACCAATCTTATTGGAGACAGAATTATTCTCTGTCCGGTGCAGGATGGAAAGGAAAAACAGATTTTAGATTATAAAGTGAAGTTTTTCGATATAAGATCTACAAAGGCAAGACAGTTTGGATTTGTGACAACTTTAAATAATGGAAAGCGTCTTACATTTTGTGGAGACGAACCATACCAGGAGCATTGTTTTGAATATGCATATCAGACAGACTATTTCCTTCATGAAGCTTTTTGCTTAGATGGGGAAAAGGACGAATTTAAGCCATATGAAAAACATCATGGTACGGTAAAAGACAGTGCAGAGCTGGCGCAGGAATTACAAGTGAAGAATCTGTTATTATGGCATACAGAAGATAAAAATATTCGTAAGAGAAAATCTCTTTATAAAAAAGAAGCAAAAAAATATTATAAAGGTAATGTGTATGTACCATATGACAGGGAGATTATTGAGTTAAAATAGTTAAAAAAATTAGACATTTCCGAGTGGATAATATTTGTAAAGTATATATTGTTTTCTTTATTTAAAAGTTGTAGTCATAGTTTTGTGAACGATAAAAGGATAAATCGATGAAAGAATAGAAGTGAAAGGAAAAAATTATGAAATTCAGACCATGTATAGACATACATAATGGAAAGGTAAAACAAATTGTCGGAGGGAGTCTTTTAGATAAAGGAGATTACGCACAGGATAACTTTGTTTCCGAAAAAGATGGAGATTTTTATGCTAAATTATATAAAGATGCAGGTCTTGAAGGGGGGCATATCATCCTTTTAAATCCAGCAGGCAGCCAGTATTATGAGGAAGATGTACGGCAGGCATGTCTGGCTCTTTCTGCTTATCCGGGAGGGCTTCAGATTGGTGGTGGAATGACTGCAGAGAACGCAGCATTTTTCCTGGAACAGGGGGCTTCACATATCATTGTGACTTCTTATGTTTTTAAGGATGGAAAAATTAACTATGAAAATCTTGAAAAAATAGTTGCAGTAACTGGAAAGGAACACCTCGTTCTCGATTTAAGCTGCCGTAAAAAAGGAGAGGATTATTATATCGTCACAGACCGCTGGCAGAAGTTTACAGATGTAAAACTTACCGAAGATGTATTATCTGAGCTCGCTGATTACTGTGATGAATTTCTTATACATGCGGTAGATGTAGAGGGAAAAGCAGGTGGAATCGAGGAAGATATTGCCGCATTACTTGGCAACTGGGATGGAATTTCGGTAACTTATGCAGGGGGTGTAAGCTCTTTTGAGGATTTGAGAAAATTAAAAGAACTTGGGAGAAATAAGGTGGATGTTACTATTGGAAGTGCACTCGATTTGTTTGGCGGGGAAATGCCATTCTCCAAAGTATTAGAAGAAATAAACTTCTGATTTGTGAGGCTGCGGAGCAGACGAACT
>ERZ827363.4083-NODE-4083-length-10541-cov-5.099847_pt1 | contig 10541 bp, 10 predicted proteins | sample MGYA00519776_ERZ827363 | MGnify/ENA primary metagenome ERZ827363 (study PRJEB31778, sample SAMEA3449288) | human gut metagenome | biome: human gut; feature: human-associated habitat; material: faeces | place: United Kingdom | collected 2010/2012 ...
TCAAGGTAAAACACCTCCCGGATCAGCGCCGGTTAGAATGGCTAAAGAAAAATGCTGAATAAGTATTAGATGCTTATCTTTCAGACGCAGATGACACGGATTTACTATTCTTATCCGTATTATCTGCGTCATTTGTATTAAAAACAAGCCATACCTGTTAATTAGAAAAGAAAACAAGGGCTTTCACCTTCTTTTTGCTTTTTATTCCTATCTTTGGAGCGACATAATACAATAACTTCAGCAAAATGAACGAACAGATACAACAAATCGCGGAGCGTCTGGCCGGATTACGGGACGCACTGGAGATTACGCCGGAAGAAATGGCAAAGGTCTGCAACCTCACGACTGAGCAATATTTGCTGCTGGAAAGCGGCACGGTTGATATTTCCGTTAGCGTATTGCACCAGATCTCACAGGCTTATGGCGTAGAATTAACCACGTTGATGTTTGGCGACGAGCCTAAAATGAGTACGTACTTTATTACTCGTAACGGAAAAGGTGTTGCCGTAGAGCGTACGAAAGCCTATAAGTACCAATCATTGGCCGCCGGTTTCGTCGGACGTAAAGCGGACCCCTTCTTGGTAACCGTACATCCCAAACCAGAGGATGAGCCGATGTATCTCAATTCCCATCCGGGGCAAGAATACAATATGGTATTAAAAGGACGTCTGTTACTACAGATCAACAATAAAGATCTTATCTTAGAAGAAGGTGATAGTATTTATTTTAACTCAGAGCTTCCTCACGGTATGAAAGCGCTGGATGGGGAAAAGGTCAGTTTCTTGGCCGTCATTTTATAAACGATCAACAGCATGTTAGAAAGATTTATAGATAAAACGACGTTTGAGTCGCAAGAAGATTTTATTAAAAACTTCAAGATCAAGGTTCCGGAGAACTTCAACTTCGGATATGATGTGGTAGACGCTTGGGCGGAGGAAGAGCCGGATAAGAAAGCGTTATGTTGGACAAACGATCATGGAGAGCATATTGATTTTACGTTTGCCGACTTGAAACGGTATACGGACCAGACGGCTTCTTATTTCCAATCCTTGGGGATCGGACATGGCGATATGGTGATGCTGATACTCAAACGTCGTTATGAGTTCTGGTTCTCTATCATCGCATTGCATAAATTAGGGGCTGTCGTGATACCGGCTACACACTTACTGACCAAGAAAGATATCGTTTATCGTGCGAATGCCGCCGATATCAAGATGATCGTTTGCGCCGGAGAGGAAGTGATAACGAAACATATCATAGAGGCTTTGCCGGACTCACCGACCGTAAAAAGTGTTGTATCCGTAGGGCCGGAAATACCGGAAGGTTTCGAGGATTTCCAACAGGGTATCCAAAACGCCGCTCCTTTCGTCCGCCCGTCTCACCCAAATAGCAATGACGATATCTCTTTGATGTATTTCACCTCCGGTACGACTGGAAACCCGAAAATGGTGGCCCACGACTTTACGTATCCGCTGGGGCATATCGTGACCGGTAGTTTCTGGCACAACTTGCATAAAGACAGCCTTCACCTGACGATCGCAGATACAGGCTGGGGCAAGGCGGTTTGGGGTAAGCTATATGGGCAATGGATCGCCGGAGCGACCGTATTTGTTTACGACCACGAGAAATTCACGCCTGCTGATATGTTGCAGATGATACAGGATTACCGGATCACCTCGCTTTGCGCTCCTCCTACGATCTTCCGTTTCTTAATTCGTGAGGATATGACTAAATACGATTTATCATCTTTACAATATTGTACGATCGCCGGCGAGGCCTTGAACCCCGCCGTGTTCGACACGTTCTATAAGTTGACCGGCATTAAATTGATGGAAGGCTTCGGCCAGACAGAGACTACGCTGACAGTCGCCACTTTCCCGTGGATGGAGCCGAAACCGGGCTCTATGGGTGTTCCCAACCCGCAGTACGATGTCGATTTATTGCGTCCGGACGGAAGCCGTGCGGAGGATGGCGAGCAAGGACAGATCGTGATACACACAACAAATGGCAAGCCTATCGGGTTATTCAAGGAATATTACCGGGACGCGGAACGTACCCGGGAAGCTTGGCACGATGGCCTGTATTACACGGGAGACGTGGCTTGGCGTGACGAGGATGGTTACTTATGGTTCGTTGGCCGCGCGGACGACGTGATCAAGAGTTCCGGCTATCGTATCGGGCCGTTCGAGGTGGAAAGTGCCTTGATGACTCACCCTGCGGTAGTGGAATGTGCTATCACCGGTGTCCCCGACGAGATCCGCGGACAGGTAGTAAAGGCCACGATCGTATTGGCGAAGGACTATAAGGATAAAGCGGGTGATGCCTTGATCAAAGAATTGCAAAATCACGTGAAACGTGTCACCGCTCCTTACAAATATCCCCGTGTTGTCGAATTCGTGGACGAACTGCCGAAAACAATCAGCGGAAAGATCCGACGGGTAGAGATCCGGGATAAAGATAATAAATAATAAATCATAACTTTCTTGAAAAGGATCGCTGTAAAAATAGGAAGCAATGTCCTGACCCGCAAGGATGGGACGCTAGATATCACCCGCATGTCCGCGTTGGTTGACCAAGTAGCGGACTTGCATCGGCAAGGTATGGAGATCGTCTTGATCTCCTCCGGTGCCGTGGCTTCTGGACGAAGCGAGATAAAGGCCGGCAAAAAGCTGGATCCCGTATCAGCCCGGCAACTGTATTCGGCGGTAGGACAGGCCAAGTTGATCAACCGGTATTACGAGTTATTCCGGGAGCATGGCATGACTTGCGGGCAAGTGCTTACTACAAAAGAGAATTTCGGGAGTCGTACGCATTACCTGAACCAGAAGCATTGCATGGAGGTAATGCTTGAAAACAAGGTGATCCCCATCGTGAATGAGAATGATACGATATCCGTAACCGAGCTGATGTTCACGGATAATGATGAGTTATCCGGCTTGATCGCTACGATGATGGGAATGGATGCCTTGGTGATTCTCAGTAATATAGACGGGATTTACAATGGAAATCCGTCGGACCCGGATAGTTCCGTGATCCGGGAAATCGAATGTGGGAAAACAGATTTGTCGGAATATGTACAGACTAGCAAATCATCCTTTGGACGCGGAGGTATGTTGACGAAATGTCATATCGCCCAAAAAGTGGCAGACGAAGGTATTGCGGTTATCATCGCCAACGGCAAAAAGGATAATATCCTTCCGATGTTATTGGCGGTGGATAGCGACACGGTCTGCACCCGTTTCATTCCGGCCTCGAAACCCGTCAGCAGCGTAAAGAAATGGATCGCCCACTCCGAGGGTTTCGCCAAAGGGGAAATACATATCAATAAAGGAGCCGAGGAAGCATTGACCGCCCCGAAAGCGACTAGCGTATTATTGGTTGGAGTAACCCGCATCGAGGGTGATTTCGAAAAAGATGATATCGTAAAGATAATGAATGAGGAAGGCGTGCAAATCGGCGTAGGCTGTACCGCCTATGACAGCGAGGAAGCACGTAAGCAAATAGGGCAACGGGATTTAAAACCGCTTATACATTATGATTATCTATATTTGGATTAAAAAGTATGAATGTAAAAGATATGCTGCGACAGGCATCGGATGCGGCTAAACAATTGATAACGCTATCGGATCAAACGATTATCGGGATCTTAAAGGAGACAGCGCAGGTTCTACGGACTCATACGGAGGAGGTACTCGCTGCGAATCGCCAAGATCTGGAACGTATGGACCCAGCGAACCCGAAATACGACCGGCTGAAATTAACAGAGGAAAGGCTACAAGGTATCGCCGCCGATATGGAGAATGTATCGACATTACCTTCTCCATTAAATAAGGTCTTGAGTGAGACTATCCGCCCGAACGGAATGGTTATCCGAAAAGTAACCGTGCCTTTCGGGGTGATCGGCGTGATCTATGAGGCTCGTCCGAATGTTACCTTCGATGTTTTTTCCTTATGTTTCCGAAGCGGTAATGTTTGCGTACTAAAGGGTGGATCGGATGCGGACTTCTCTAACCGAGCCTTGGTACGCATCATCCATTCTGTATTGGAGCGTCAGGGTATAAATCCGGCTGTATGCACTTTACTACCTCCGGATCGAGAGGCTACGGCGGAATTACTGGGAGCGGTCGGCTTGGTTGACTTAATCATTCCTCGTGGAAGCAGTTCCTTGATTCACTTCGTCCGGGAACACGCGAAAGTTCCGGTGATCGAGACTGGGGCTGGTATCTGTCATACCTATTTTGATCGCTCCGGAGATAAAGGCAAGGGACGTGAGATCGTAAATAACGCAAAGACACGGAGGGTCAGCGTATGTAATGCCTTGGATTGCTTAATCATCCACCGAGAACGTCTATCTGATCTTCCGTATATCTGTGAAAAGCTTCCGGACAGCAACGTAATCATTTATGCGGACGAACCGGCTTATGCCGCTCTATCTGAACATTATCCGGAGACGCTTTTACAACAGGCTAACGAAAACAGTTTCGGTACCGAGTTCCTCGATTACAAAATGAGTATCCGTACCGTATCCTCTTTAGACGAGGTTCTATCACATATCGCCCGCTACAGTTCAAAACATAGCGAAAGCATAATCAGCGAAGATCCGGAAACTATCCGGCGCTTCCAGCAATTGGTAGATGCCGCTTGCGTATACGCAAATGTATCTACCGCCTTTACTGATGGGGCCCAATTCGGATTCGGGGCGGAGATCGGAATCAGTACCCAAAAGCTACATGCCCGGGGACCGATGGCGCTTCCTGAATTAACGACTTATAAATACATCATAGAAGGAGACGGGCAGACGAGAATATAGGAACTCGCCTGTCTCTTTCTTCTTGAACAACACTTAAATCTAAACGAATAATGTCAACAGTAATAGATTCAAATATTTTCAATACTTTAGTTTCAAATACATTCTATTCCTGTCCTTTAGGAGGGGCTATCTATGATACGGAAGGAAATCTGATAGACTTGAATAAGGCGATGTTCGCTCATTTTTCCTTGGCGGATAAGCATGACTTTATTATAGAACATCTATTTAATAACATCGTACTAACCGATTCCTTGAAGTCATCTTTAAGAAAAGGTGACGCAATTATATGCGAAGAGCCCGTCACGTTTAAAGTAGAACCCATCTATACCGATGAACAGGGGCTTAGCGGGTATACGCTTTGGCTTACGCAGCAGGGAGAAAAAGAAACTGACAGGGAAAATAAACTATTGATGGGACAATTGAACGAGAGCCGGATATTGATGCGGCAAGCGTTGGAAGACGGTAAATTAGCCGCTTACTCATTCAGCTTCGACCGTTTCTCCACTTGCGACAAAAGGCATTGTAACCGCTGTTTTCAATTCTACGGCACGACCAATACTCTATTAGATAAAAACAGGTTTATATGTAGGGCTTTATCATCCGTACGTAAGCCCGAGGATAGTTTGGATTTCTTCTATCTGTTCAATAAAATCCGGGACGAGAAATTATCGTCTCACAACGTCACCTTCCACCTGAGGAATCAAGACGGGACTTATAAGATGTATGAAATATCGGGTAAAAGCATGGATATTGATGAAAGCGGCACCCCACATGTCATTATAGGTAGCATTATCGAAAAGGAAAACGACGAGCTAGCTATCGCGAATCATCAGAAATCCAAGGATCTTTCCCTATTGAAATCTACGTTTCTGGCAAATATGACGCACGAGATCCGGACTCCGCTAAATGCCATCGTCGGCTTCTCCGATATGTTAGGACTGGAAGATGATCCGGAAATGCGTGAACAGTATATTTCCATGATTAAAGAAAATAACACGGCTTTGCTCGAATTAATCAATGACACACTCGAGATGTCCAGAATCGAGTCCAATACGATCAATTGGTCATATGAGGATGTAAATCCGCTCGCTATCATGCACGATGTATACGAATACGCCTCTCCCCGCATATCCAAAAACGTACGGTTAATCTTGGATGATTCTCCAAACGTATCTCTTCACACGGATAAACATAAGCTTATGCTTATCTTGAAAAAACTACTTTCTAACGCCCTCCGATATACGGAGAAAGGAGAAATTCATTTCGGATACCAATCGTTGTATCCGGTCAGCGTGCAATTTTACGTGTCCGATACAGGTAACGGCATCCCGAAGGACAAACTAGGGCACATCTTCGAGCGATTCCTGCAATTGAACGAATTTGAACCGGGTACCGGATTGGGACTTTCAATCTGTAAAGGTCTGGTCACCGCCATGGGAGGTACCATTTGGGTGAACTCGGAGGAAGGGAAAGGTTCTACCTTCAGTTTCAAACTACCCATAACACCTCCGGATACGATCTCTTAAACAATTCCTTGGCCTTTCTAAAGGATAATTGACAAGTAGTCATTATCTTTGCCTTTAACAAAATATTATTGTAACAGATATGAGACATTTCACTTGCGTACAGGATTTAGGTGACTTGAAACAAGCGCTTAATGAAGCTTTCGAGATCAAGAAAGATCGTTTCCAGTTTAGTGAACTGGGAAAAAACAAGACGTTGTTGATGATATTTTTCAACTCAAGCCTACGTACCCGCTTAAGCACCCAAAAGGCTGCCATGAACTTAGGTATGAACACGATCGTTTTGGACGTTAACCAAGGTGCATGGAAGCTGGAAACAGAGCGAGGTGTTATCATGGATGGTGATAAACCGGAGCATTTGCTGGAAGCTGTTCCTGTAATGGGCTGTTACTGCGATGTGATCGGGGTCCGTTCTTTCGCACGCTTTGAGAATAAAGAAGATGATTATAACGAAAAGATATTGAGTCAGTTCATCGAGCATTCCGGCCGGCCGGTATTTAGCATGGAAGCGGCGACACGCCATCCGTTGCAAAGTTTCGCCGACTTGATCACGATAGAGGAATATAAGAAAACAGCTCGTCCGAAGGTAGTCATGACTTGGGCTCCTCATCCGAAATCATTGCCGCAAGCCGTACCAAACAGCTTTGCCGAATGGATGAACGCTACAGATTATGAGTTTGTTATCACTCATCCGGAAGGTTATGAGCTTGATCCTAGATTCGTAGGCAACGCTAAAGTGGAATACGATCAGAAGAAGGCTTTTGAAGGAGCGGATTTCATTTACGCAAAGAACTGGTCCGCTTATAAAGATCCGAATTACGGACAAGTAATCAGCACAGATCGTAGCTGGACCGTAGACGCTGAGAAAATGGCGCTTACGAATAACGCTTATTTCATGCATTGCTTGCCGGTTCGCCGCAATATGATCGTTACCGATGATGTGATAGAGAGCCCGCAAAGTATCGTAATCCCCGAGGCGGCAAACCGTGAGATCTCCGCACAAACCGTATTGAAGAAAATATTGATGGGATTATCTAATCTTTAGGATAGAGAGATAGGGTATTCTTTACGATGGGCATTCTTAGGTGTTTATAACAGGCATTCTTAACACCTAAGAATGCCCATTGTAAGCATCTAAGAATAGGCATCAAGGTTTTTCAATGTAAACGAGCCATCCCAACAATAAAAGAGTACTCCCCTACTCTTGTAGAAAAGTACTCTTTCTATGGCTGAAAACAAATCTATTAAGCCTCTCCTGTCGGACCTGCGAAGTCCTCAAAATTAGCTGTTTTGTTATTATTATTTCCTGCTTGAAGTTGCTCCCCAAATTTCTTGATATTGTCTTGCAAAGCGAATAACAAACGTTGAGCGTTATCCGGAGTTAAGATTACGCGACTTTTCACTTGTGCCTTAGGAGCTCCCGGAACCACCCGGATAAAATCTAGGATAAATTCAGAGCTTGAATGAGATATAATAGCCAAATTGGCGTAAGTTCCTTGTGCCATCTCTTCAGATAACTCGATCTGAATCTCGTTATTGGCAGGTTTGTTGTTTTCCATACTTTCTTCTTTTAAATTTATGGTGATTAAAAATTGCGAAGACAAATATACATATTTATTCTGGGTTACAAAGGGGTTGAAGACTATAAATGCAAAAACGACTACCTTCTCAGGCAGTCGTTTTCTAGTTGTGTTTTTAATTCTCAATTCTTTAGACCAATGTAAAAATACCTTTTGTGTTTGATATAATTGGTTTTGGCGTTTTAGTTAAGGTTTGTTTTGTCTAAGTGCTAATCTCTTTCACTTGAACTTTACAAAAGTAAGGGCTTTAGCAAAGACCACCAAATACTATATGTGCAATAAATAATACTATATCATCAACACTTGACACAAATCAATGTAAACATGCTTTAAATCATGTTTTAAATTATAAACCTCGAACGGGAATATTTCTCCCTGTACTCTGTAGGGGTACTCCCCCTACGCCGTTTGAATACCCGGTTGAAATTCGATAGATTATTAAAACCGCACCTGTAACATATTTCAGAAATACTGTCACTTGTATCGGTCAAACGGCATACCGCCTCGGCTACCCGGATCTCGTTCAAGTTATCGATAAATGTCTTTCCCGTCCACTTCTTCAAGAAACGCATCAATGAGGCATCGCTCATATTTGTTAACTTAGCCACTTCCGACAAGGTGATACGTTTTTGATAATTTTCGTGTAAATATAACATGATACTATCTAAACGATCGGTATCGTTATTATTATAGTTCTTTACCGTGTTCACGGCATTCAACCGACGGGCTGCTTTATCCAAAGATAGAATCTTAAGAATCTCGACCAAACGCAACAGGTTCTTGAAAGAATCCGGCTTGTTATCGTTCGACAACATTCTTAATTTATCTTGAATGCCAAGTATCATTTCCCGGCTGAAAACAAGACCACTGGAAGCGTTATCAAACATATCCTTCATGGTCTTGAAATGCCGTCTATTGATTAAGCTATCAAATAACGATTTATGAAATTGTATCGTTATCTCAAAGATCCCATTACACGGACACTTATGGTTCGAGTAAGCATGCTTCGTTCCTCCCGCGATCAACACCAAATCCAGATCATCGATTTCCTCGACCGAATCGCCAACTATCCGGATAGCACCAGCGGCATTCTCCAGATAGTTCAACTCAAACTCCATGTGTACATGTAACGGAAAATTAAACCCCGATTTCGGGCGTTGCATGACCAAGAAGCAATCTTCTGATGAAAGCGGGGTAGTTTCCTTCAATACGTCTACTTTCCCCATACACACAAAGCTTTTTTATTCGAGTATCAACGTACTGATTACCGGGCAATGGTCGGATGGGAACAGGTTATTCAACGTTTCAGTCAATACACCATGACGCAATACCTTGATATTCCCTTTCACGAAGATATAATCAATCCATTCACGCTTGTCGTAAGGGATCTTTCCAAAATCATGGAATGTCCATTCCGGGCCGTAAGTAAACCCTGCGATCGTGCGGGAATGAGTCAAATGACGAGGATCACTCGGATTAGTCAATACTTGTATCGGCTCATCAGAAGGCACGGCATTGAAATCGCCAGTCACGATTATAGGCAAATTCTCGGATAATTTCTTCGCTTGCTCCAGCACCAAAGAAGCTCCTTCATGACGAGCCACTTTCCCCATATGATCCAAGTGCGTATTCAAGAAGAAGAATTTCTTTCCCGTATTCTTATCTTTCAAGATCGCCCAAGTAGCTACGCGCTCGCATGCGGCGTCCCAACCTTTCTTACCAATGGCATTTATATCTTCGGCTAACCAGAAATTACCGCTTTTCTCAACGGAGAAACGATCCTTACGATAGAAATCGGAGCGTACTCCCCTTTCGTCTTGCCATCCTCACGACCAACACCCACATAAGCGTATTCCGGTAAACGATTAAGCAAATCATTCAGCTGATTATTCAAGACCTCTTGCGCACCGAACACATCCGCCTCATAGAATTTCACTAAATCAGCAGCGAAATCTCTTCTGAATTTCCATTGATTATCCTTATCACCCGAATTATCGTAACGGATGTTATAAGACATTACATTCATTTTCTCATCGTTGTTTTTAGCGAATAAGCAACCAGTGGCAAATAAAGCCACCATTAAACAAAGTAAAATTCTCTTCATGATATTGATTATTATATGTTTCTTATATGTCTCAGTATTTATCTATGGTCTTTGTTACCTCGCAAAAATAAAGTTTATCCATTTATTAAGCAAATAAGGAAGAACAAAAAAGGCCGACAGATTGCTCTGCCGGCCTTTCTTTATAGTTTATTAAACGTTCCTATTCTTCATCATCTTTGTCCATGGCATTGAAATCAACCACGTTCTTGCGATTAGCGAAGATACGATCGAACTCATCCTTTGCGCCTACGATCAGCTTATCAAACTCACGCTGACCGGTACCGGCAGGAATCAAGTGACCACAGATAACGTTCTCTTTCAAACCTTCCAAACGATCTACCTTCCCGTTGATAGCAGCCTCGTTCAATACTTTCGTCGTCTCTTGGAAAGATGCGGCGGACATAAAGCTGTTCGTCTGCAAAGCGGCACGTGTGATACCTTGAAGGATCTGGTTGGCTGTAGCCGGAATAGCGTCACGTACCTCGACCAGCTTAAGGTCACGGCGTTTCAACATACTATTCTCA
>ERZ827363.4091-NODE-4091-length-10525-cov-5.280325_pt1 | contig 10525 bp, 3 predicted proteins | sample MGYA00519776_ERZ827363 | MGnify/ENA primary metagenome ERZ827363 (study PRJEB31778, sample SAMEA3449288) | human gut metagenome | biome: human gut; feature: human-associated habitat; material: faeces | place: United Kingdom | collected 2010/2012 ...
CGCCGGTGAAGGCCAGCGGGATCGTGAACAGAACAATGAACGGCGACAGCAGGCTCTGGAACTGCGCCACCATGACAAAATAGACAAAAGCCAACGCCAGTGCAAGCATTTTTGCCATCTGGCTCAGCATCTCGGTGACCTGGGTCGTCTCACCGGCCAGCTCGGCGGTCACGCCGTCGGGCAGGTCCAGTGCGGCCAGCTGCGGCTCCAGCTCGCGGGAGAGCAGCGTCGTGTTGTAGCCGTCGGCGGTCTCACTCGTCACGGCCAGCTTGCGGGAGCCATTCTCGCGGGCAATCGTCGTATAGCCCGCCGTCGTGGTGCGGGTCGCGAACTCACCGAGGGTGTGCGTCTCCTTTACGCTGCTGCCGTTCTCGTCGGTGGTCGTCGTCTCGAACTCCATATTGAAAATATCGTCCAGCGTCGGCGTGTCGGTCTTATCGACGATGACGACGCTGTAGCTGTCACCGCCCGCCTTCAGCGTCGTGGCGGTGGTGTCCGTCGTCAGCTTGGCGGCGATCTGCTGGTAGACCTGCGCGACGGTCAGACCCATCCGCATAGCCTTGTCCTTGTCAATCGTGATGTTGATCTCGGCGTCGCCGGCGTCCTGGCCGTCAGTGACGTTTTGGATACCGTCGATGCCCTCCATCAGCGCCATGACCTGCTTGCCCGCGGCGGCCAGGTCATTGAGGTCGTTGCCGTAGAGGTCCACCTCGATGCCGGAGCCGGACAGCGCACTCATGTCCATCATGCCATTGGAGTTCACTTCAATTTCGCAGTTTAGATCTGCTGTTTTGCCGTAGATCTCCTGCTCCACGACCTTGGCCTTGGGTGCCTTGTCGCCCAGCAGGACGTAATAGGTAAACGTGGTGTTGTCGGCGGCAGCATTGCTGCCGGCCATGGCGACCATGTCGTTGGCACCGCCCGACATCGCGCCGACGGTGTCGACGCCGTCCACGGTCATGACCGCGTCCATGACGCTGTCCGCCGTGGCGAAGGCGTCCTCCTTAGCCGTATCGTCAGGCACATTGACCGTAATGGTCAGCTGGTTGCTGCTCATGTCGGGGATCATGACGATGCCCATGGTAGCGACGCGCCAGACCGACACCCCCAGCAGCGCAATGGCCAGCGCCAGCGGCACAGCCTTGCGGCGCAGGCAGAAGCGCAGCAGCTTTTCATAGCCGTTCAGCACCTTATCGAACAGCGGGTGCTTGATGTCCTTCTGCTTTTTCAGCACGGTGGAGCCCGCGCAGGGCACAACGGTCAGCGCCACAACAAGGGACGCCAGCAGACTGAAGGTGATGGTCCAGGCCATGTCGCTGAGAAGCTCGCGCACCATGCCGGTGGTGAACACCAGCGGCAGAAAAACGCAGATCGTCGTCAGGGTGGAGGATACGATGGACCCGGCCACCTGACGCGCGCCCTGCACCGACGCGCGGGCGGCGGGCACGCCGCGGCCCCGCAGACGGTAGATGTTTTCAATGACGACAACCGAGTTGTCGACCAGCATGCCGACGCCCAGCGCCAGGCCGGACAGCGACAGGATATTGAAGGTAATGCCGGTGAAATACATCAGCACAATGGCAAACAGCACGCTCAACGGCATACTGATGGCCACGACGATGGTCGGGCGCAGGTCCTTCAAAAACAGTGCCAGTACGATGATGGCCAGCGCCGCGCCCTCGATCAGGTTGGACAGCACACTGTTGACGATGAGCTTGATATAGTCGCCCTGGTCCATGATGGGCGTCAGGTGCAGGCCCTCGTTTTCGGCCATCATCGTTTCCATCGCCGCGCTGCTGGCGTTGGAGACCGTCGAGGTGGACGACGTCGAGCTCTTGTACAGCGACAGCAGCACGGCGCGGTTCTTGTCCACCTTGGCGTAGGCGTCGTCGGCGTTGTCGGTCATTTCGACCTCGGCCACATCGGACAGGCGCACGTCGCCGATGCCGTCGATATTGCAGAGCACCATGCTTTTCAGCTCGTCCGCGTCGGCAAAGGCATCACCGACCTTGACGATGTAGCGGTTGTCGTCGCCGTCGCCGCCCTCGATATAGCCCGCGGGCATCGAGAAGTTCTGCGCATAAATGAGCTGCTGCAGTGTCGCCATGTTCAGCAGCTGGTTCAGATTCGCGCTTTTCAGCGCCTCCTCGCGGGCGGACTCGTATTCCTCCTGCGCGGCCTCGAGCTGGGTCTTGCCGGCCTCGAGCTGGGTCTTACCGCTGGAGACCCGGAACTCGCCCAGCTGCAGCTGGGCCTCGGTGCCGCTCAGCAGCAGCTGGACGGCCATATCGGCCATGGCGGGGTCTACCGCCTCGTCGCCAAGGCTTGCCAGCATTTTTTGCAGCTTGTCGCGCTGTTCGTTCAGCTGGGTCAGCATTTCCTGCGCTTTGGTCAGCTGGTCGCGCAGGGCGGCGGCGGTGTCGTTCAGCGTCTGCTGCAGCGGCTGCATACCGTCGTTCAGCGCAGTCTCGGCCTCCTGCCGCGCAGTCAGCAGCGTCGTGGCGTTCTGCAGGGCGACCTTCGTCGTGGAGAGCGTCGACAGATTGCCGCTCAGCTCGCTGACGCGGGCGCGGCGGGCGGCGTTGCCGTCGATGACGGCCTGGGCCTGCGCCTGCTCGGCGCGCTTGGCGTCGATCTGCGCCTGTAAATCGGCCCGTTCGGTCTCGTCCTCGGTGTTGTTGAGGGAATCCTGCAGCGACGCGATCTCCACCTCCAGCGCCTGAATGCGGGCGCTCATGGCCGCATACTGGGCATCTAAGTAGGCCGCAGTCTGCTCCACCGTCATATTCTGCTCCAACAGCCCCTCGTCTGCGGCGCGCTGGCGGATGGCCGCATCCGCGCGGTCGATCGAGTTGACCATCGCGCCCATCTTGTTCAGGTCGCTCTTGGCTTCGGCCAGATTGGCCGGGAGCGCGTCGGCGTTATACTGCGGGTCGTAGGCGGCCAACACCGTCTTGCAGCTGGCAAACAGTGCATCGTCGATGGGCAGCGTGACCTCGGGCAGGGTCGTGCTTGTATTTTTGGCGTTCTCCAGCTTGCGGTTTGCCTCGTCCAGGTCGGTCTGTAGGCTGGCGATCTTCTTTTCCAGCTCGGGGATCTGCTTGTCCAGCTCGGTGATGGCATCCCGCAGCCGGGTCGTCACGTCGGCCTTCTGGCTGTTCAGCTGGGCCTTGCCTGCGTCCAGCTGGGCCTGGGCGGCGTCCAGTTCTTTCATGCCATCGTTGATTTTTTTCTTGTTGGCATCCAGCTCTTTTTTGGCATCGGCCAGGCGGTCACTGACCTTGACCAGCAGCTTGTCGTTGACAGCGTCGATCTTTTCCTGGTCGAGCGTGATCTGCACCGACTTTTCCACCAGGCCCGTCGTGGACACGCTGGCCACGCCGTCCACGCGCTCGAGCCGGGGCAGCACGTTTTCGCTGACATAGTCGGACAGCTCGTAAATATCCATGCCGTCGTAGTCCACGGCAATGTACTGCGTCGCCATCATGTCCGGGCTGATCTCCATCAGCGTCGGCGTGGACGCCATGTCGGGCAGCGCGTCGCCGAGCTGGTTCACGGCGGTGCTGGCCTTGACCATGGCGCTGTCCATATCGGTGTCGTCCTGGTATTCCAGAAAGAGCAGGCTGTAGTTTTCATTGCTCTGGCTCGTCACGTTCTTGACGCCGTTCAGCGTCGAAAGTGCATTTTCCAGCGGCTTGGTCACGTCGGCCTCGACCTGCTCGGGGCTGGCGCCGGGGTAGGTCGTGATGACCATCAGGTAGGGCAGGTTCATGGCGGGCAGCAGGTCCGTCTGGATGCCGGTCAGGCTGACAAAGCCCAGCACCAGCACCAGAATGACCGCCACCAGAATGGTAAATGGCTTTTTAACGCTGTATTTCGGCATGGAAGTGTTCCCTTTCTTTTCCGACCGACCGGTCAGTCGGATTTATTATAGCATCCTGACCGCCGGTTGTAAAGGGCTGCGCGTCCAGCGCGCCATGGAGCTGCTAAGAGCATCGGCATCTGCCCGATGGCCTACAGCCATGCACTGAAATTTGCATCCTAAAAAAGAGCCGACAAAAGCTCGTTGAAGCTTATCGTTTCAACGAGCTTTTGTAGGTTTTGTGGTGTTGTGTACCAAGGCTCAGAACGGATTTTGTCCCATGCGTACAAAAGAATGCCGCATGGTACCGACCTGTTCCAAACCCTTTTGGGAGCGGGTTAGTTTTTAATCTGCTCCCCTTCCGGGAAGATGATTTTATCAATCGGGAAGTAAATCACCATCTGCACGCCGCCATTGATGACGGTAATGAGGATGTTGTACACGGCCGGCGCGAAAAACCGTTTGCACAACGGCACATACAGGCCCATCAGGAAGCTGCACACAATGGTGATGAGCACGAACGCCACCACATACCAGGCTATTTGGAACCACACGTTGCCATGTGATTTGAACGTGATGTTGCGCTGCATCGGAAAGTTCACGCACTGCGCCATGAACAGCGTGATGGCGAACGCCGCGAAATACCCCATGCCGCCCGTCGCATCACCGGTGACCGGATAGTCGAACACGTACGTATCGACCGGTCCAAGAGTCAGATGGATGAGTTGGCATGGTATATCGCACCAGTTGGTGTTCGCGTAGAACAGGTTGGGCAGGAACGTGAGCATCACGTACTGCAGTATGGTGACGAACAGTGAGAACGCATAGAACATCACGAACTGCGCGATCAGCCTATGCTTCGCCGCGAAGCGCCGCCACCACACGGCAATCGGACCGCCGTCGTGCCCACTGATGATTTCAGTCCGTTCGGGCATCATCCCTCCTACCTCGTCGAATCCGTACGATTCACGATGCCGATCGGCTCGACGCTCACCTGCGCCGATAGCCTGCCGTCGCTTATGTGCAGCACCGCCGTACCTTCTTGTGACTGCGGCATCCTCACCACGGCGAGCGCCTCGCCATAGTAGGTGCCAGTTTCGCCGGTGACGAAGCTGCCCTTGTTGCAAGGTGCGGCGCAACCGAAACCGAGCAGTTTCGCTCCGCCGACAGCTTCGTCAGCGTCTCCGCCGGCCCCGCCTCCCTTGCCGTCGGGACCGATCAGTGTCGCACGTAATGTGCCTCGCTCAAGTGGTTTGGTCACGCCGTGCTCATCGGTGTAGCGCACGCGCACGTACGCGAGTTCACGACCCGTATATTCCACGGATGCGTTCAATCGTGTTTCGGCAGAAGCGCTGACCAACTGATTGCGGCCGATTTCACGGCCGGATTCATCGTAGGCCACGGCTTCCAGCGTGCCCGGCTCGTATGTGCATGAGAAACGGGCGATGCAATCGTTGCGCATTGCCTTGCGTCCGATTTCACGGCCGTTGAGCACCAAGGAGACGGACGCGGCCCTCGCGTAGACCTCAACGTTCGCCTTGCGGCCTTCGCAGCCATTCCAGCTCCACGAGTCGATGGCGTTGCTCATCTTCCACGCGCTCGGCGAATGCTTGTCTCCCGTATGGTTCACCGGGCAGACAGCCAACCATGGTCCGGAAGCCTCCTCCAACGCCACACGCGTGTAATATGCCTCACCCAATGCGCGGCCGGTCAGGTCCACCCGTCCCGAACCGGCGGTCAGCCAGCCGTATTCGATGTTCAAGGTCGCATAATCCTCGTACTCCCAGGCCCCCACGCCGGTTTCACCGATGTAATCCATGCCCGCCCATACGAAGTCGCCAATCAGCCGCGGTTCGCGTTTGGCGAGCTCGCGGAAGCGGTATGCATCGTTGCAGAAGGTTTCGGAGCCGAGAATCAGTCGATCCGGATACTTCTTCAGGTCGTGAACATATCGCTTGATGCCATAGTTGTAGCCGGCCACGTCCATCGCGGCGAACGCATCCCGCGTCACCCAATCGCAAAACGGCAGCGCAGCACCGGTCTTCATGAAATCGGCGCCCAGCACGCCGGCCATATTGTTGAAGAACTCACTGCCGACAGCCTTATGCTTGTCGGCGGCCCGTCCTGCGGCACGGCGCTTCTCGGCGGCCTCGGCCTCCTTCGCGGCCTTCTTGTCGGAATACTGGCCAAAGCCGATCGACGAAAGAAAATTGAAGAAGATGTTCACACCGCAGGTGACAGGACGGGAGTCGTCAAGCGCATGCAGATATTCAGTCATCGCACGCGTGAGCGCAATACCGCGCTTCTGCGCCGTTTCCGACACCTCATTACCGGTGGAGTACAGTATCACACTCGGATGGTTGCGATCCTTCATCACCATGTCGGCAAGATCCCGACGCCACCATTCGTCGAAATAATCAACGTAATCATGCTGCGTCTTATGAATATACCAATGGTCGATATACTCATCCATCACCAGCACACCAAGTCGGTCACACGCCTCCAACAGTGCTTTCGAACACGGATTGTGCGCGGAACGGATGGCATTGTAGCCATTCGCCTTCATCAGACGAATCTTGCGCTCCTCGGCGTCGGCATACGCGCATGCGCCAAGCACGCCGTTGTCATGATGGATGCACGCGCCCTGGATGATCACGCGCTCGCCGTTGACCAGCAGTCCCCCGCTCCCCCATTCGAGCGTACGGATACCGAACGTGGTCGCAGCCTCGTCGGAATCCCCATGTTGCGTGGTGTAACGCGCGGTGCACACGTACAGTTCCGGATGGTCCACGGACCATGGTTTCGCGTCGGCAATGCCGAACTCATACCTGTTTACCCCAGCCTCGCATGGTTGCGTGACACTGGCTGCGATCCCACCCGCCATGTCGGCGATTTCAATGTGCACACTGCCTGCCGCAGTCGTTTCGACCTCGACGCGGATACGTGCGGTGCCATTCGCCGGATCCGCGGCGATAGTACGCACGAAGAGACCGTCCACTGCGATATGCTCGGCGGGCGACGTCCACAACGTGACGGGACGGTAGATACCGGCTCCGGAGTACCAACGGGAATTCGGCTGATCGGCATTGCGTGCAATCACGCGAATCTCATTGTCTTCACCGAAACGAACGCGGCCGGTCAGATCAACGTAAAAATTGGTGTATCCGTATGGGCGAAACGCCGCCTTCTCACCGTTCACCCACACCTCGGCATGATGATAGACGCCCTCGAATTCAAGCAACATCCGACTGCCGACCATATCCCGTTCCGGCATGAAATGCTTGACGTATTCATAATCGCGACCTTCGAACCAGCCGGAATTCAATCCACTTGCCGCGAGCGCATGGCGCGGCTCATACAGCATCGCATCATGTGGAATCGTAACGGCGGTCCAATCCTCATCGGCGTCAAGATGGCGATAGGCCCAGCCTGCATTGAAATCTGCTGCCTGCATGATGATTCCTAAAATCTCCTCTGAAATTGCAACGTATGGCATGGCCACCGGCGACGTCTTTACGAATCGCAATCACTGCGATCGGCGCTCGCCGCCGGATGGCCTGATGGCGGTACCGCCCATATGAACGGCATACGGTCGTTATTCGGCGGCCGGTTCCAGCATGACCGCCGTATGTTGCGCGTCCTTGGCGGTGAACGCCTTGACGACGAGCAGGAGGATGGCCACGAGGTAGCATGCCACACCGATCAGTGCGACATTGAGCGAGGTCTGCTCCGATGCCGGATAGTTGACCGGAATGAAGTAGATGTCGGCGGCAAGGCGCACGCGTTCAAGCACGAACTGCGCGAAGCTCACCAATAACAGCACTTCGGCTCCGATCAGCAGTACGTCGTTCAGCACCGCCGGTAGACGGTTGCCGGCGAACGCACGGGCGGCGAGCGCCACGATCGCCACCACGCTCAGCGCGATGACCAGCGCGCTCAATCCTTGGCCGGCCATGTATCCGGTCGTCGAATTGACGAGGTAGACCATCAGTCCGATGAGCGTCGCCGCTGCGGCCGCAAGCTCGGAAACATGGGTTTTGATTGTCGTTGCCATGATCGTTCCTTTCACTTCGAAGCCGCCGTCGGACCGTTGGCCGCATTGCGGGCGGGACGGATGCGGCCAGGCCGATCAGGGTGACCACGCCGGAGGCGGCGATTACGCCGAGATAGACCGCACGCCACCACGTCATGACGTTTTCGGTGTGTGTGCTGGAGTTCACGCCGTTCATCGCGTTGGAGTTGGCGATGGCCCAGAGCGAATAGTGCATGTTCTGCTTGATGGCCAGGAGCATGTCACGGTCCTTGCTCAGCGTGGCGGCATCCCAATACTTCACGCCCTGATTGCCGAAGCCGCAGAAGGCTGATGTGCCTGCGAGCACGGATTCCTTCGGTGCCGCATGGGGCGAGACCGAGGTGAAGTCGGTGACGTTGTAGCCGGTGAAGCCCCACTCGTCGCGCAGGATGTTGACCATGACTGCGGCGTTGGCGCTGGAGGCAACCGCACCGATGCGGTTGTAGGAGGTCATCACGCCGAGCGCACCTTGGGTGTAGGTGTTTTTCTTGGCATCGTCGGATTCGAAGGAGGCCGGCTTGCCGTTGGCTTCGAAGGCCTGCTGGAAGTTGCGTAGTTCCATTTCGCGGGCTTTTTGCTCGCTCATGAACGTGGCTATGCCGGACCTGTTGATCTCCTGATCGTTGAATGCGAGATGCTTCACGTTCACCAGCACGCCCTTGGACTGCGCGCCCTGCACCACGGCGGAGCCGATGTATCCGGATAGGATCGGATCTTCCGAATAGTATTCGACGCCACGGGAGTTATAGGCGTGACGATGCAGATTCATGGCCGGTGCGATCATGATCGGCAGACGGAATACCAGGCTGCTTTCGCCCAGAATCACTTCGCCGTTGCGGTAGGCGAGCTCCTTGTTCCAGCTGTAGGCCAGGTTGGTGGGAGAAGGAGCCACTCGGGAGCTCTTGTCGGCGTAATCGTCGGCATCCGCATAGGCCTTCCCCTGATATTGACCCTCATTGAGATAATGGGAGTCGGATCCGCCTGGACCGTCATCCGTGGTCATTTCCTGCAGGCCAACGGAGTCGATCGCGCCGATGGCGTGGAACGCGGTCTCCGCGAAATGCATGAACTCCTTGACGGAAACCTTGCTGGTCAGCTCGTCCCAACGCTCGTCATCGTAGGAAGCGCCCTTCATATCGTTGAGAGTCAGGCTGCTTGAGGTGTCGCCGATCGTGATGTCGGAGACGTCGCCGTCCGACTTCAGGTCGATGAAATCGTTGTTCAGCAGTTTGGAGACTTCCTCATTGGCGCTGATGCCGGAGTAGGTCTTCGGGAAGGTGCCGTTCCAGTCGGAACGGGTCAGATACGTGACCGCGCCCTTGTCAAAGGCGTTGTAATCGGTGGCGTACTTGCCGTCGGAGAGCTGGTTGGTGATCTTGGTTCCGGTGCTGGAGGTGGCGAAGGTATCGGCATCGACGTCGCCGTCCCACGACCACGTATAGGTCTTGGTCTTGTCTCCGGCGGCGGTCATGCCGTCGGATTCGGAGTATCCTTGCGCGGCAAGCACGTTGTTCAGGGCGTCATGCACGTCGTCGCCGATGGAGAAGTAGTAGTCACCCGGATCGACGATGTAGGTCTTGGCCTTGTTTGAGTCATAGCTGGCAAGGTTTGACAAGTCCACCGTCATGGTGATGGTCTGCGAGTCGCCCGGCTTGAGGGCGTCAGTCTTCTCGAAATCCATGAGTTGGATCGCGGACTTCTCCACGCCGTTCTTCTTGTCGTAATCGGTGTATGGCGACTGCGCGTACAGTTCCACAACGTCCTTGCCTGCTGTATCGCCGGTATTCGTCACGGTCACGGTAGCGACGGAATCATTGCCATGCCGCGCAACGGAGAAATCTGACCATTTGAAATCGGTGTAGCTTAATCCGTACCCGAACGGGTACACGACTTCCTTGGCGTAATCGTAATCGCCCGCGTTGCCCTGACCGAGGACCTTGTCCTCGTAACGGGTCTCGTAATACTTGTAGCCGACGTAGATACCTTCCGCGTAATCCACATAATTGTATTTGGTGGCTTTGCCGTTCTCGTCGTAATACTGGTAGCTGCCGAAGTTCTGCGCGGCCGGTGAGGCCAGCGCATCCGCGGCGAATGTGTCGACGGTCCTGCCGGAGGGATTCACTTCCCCGGAGAACACCTTGGCAAGGGCGTTGGTGACGTTCTGCGAATACACCACGGCCTTGATGTTCGGGTACTGCTTGAGCCAGTCGAGTTCCATGGCAGCACTGGATTTGACGAGAAGAATCACGTCCTTGTAGTTGTCATTAAGGTATTTGATGATTTCGGTTTCGGTGGAGTCAAGCTCGATGTAGCTCTTCTCCTTGTCTTCCTGCTTGTCGGCGTGGTTGTACATGGAACGCGGCATTGTCAGTCAATCCGATATGAATAAACTGCAAGTTTAACGGAATAAATTGTTTTTAGAACGGAATCAGAAAACTAGATGCGAGACTTTTGGATCAACGAAGCCCAGACCATATAGCCGGGAGGGCCGATAAGACAAAAACCTAGGAGGGATAAAGAGTTTTAAATAAAGGGGCCTCCCGGGAGCCAAAGGCTCGACCGGGAGGCCCGATACGTTTGAAGCGGCGGCG
>ERZ827363.4092-NODE-4092-length-10519-cov-2.988532_pt1 | contig 10519 bp, 7 predicted proteins | sample MGYA00519776_ERZ827363 | MGnify/ENA primary metagenome ERZ827363 (study PRJEB31778, sample SAMEA3449288) | human gut metagenome | biome: human gut; feature: human-associated habitat; material: faeces | place: United Kingdom | collected 2010/2012 ...
CCGTGCTGGCCTTCTCCGCCGCGCAGAACAACGACAAGGTGGGCTGCATCTTCTTCTCGGACAAGGTAGAGAAGTTCATCCCCCCGAAGAAGGGGCGCAGCCACATCCTGATGATCATCCGCGAGCTGGTGGGATTCCGGCCCGAATCGGCGGGGACGAAGCTCTCGGAGCCGGTGCGGTTCCTGACCAACGTCAACAAGAAACGCTGCACGACCTTCATCCTCTCGGATTTCATGGACTCCTCGAAGGACAGGGCGGCGCTGGACGACGCGCTGAAGATCGCCGGCGGCAAGCACGACCTGGTGGGCATACGCGTCTACGACCCGCGCGAAACGGAGTTGCCGGACGTGGGAATCGTCGAGATGAAAGACGCCGAGAGCGGACGTAAGGTCTGGGTCGACACCTCGTCGCGCACCGTGAGGGAGCATTACGCCGAAAAATGGCGGCAGCGCAGCGCACAGATCGAATCGACGCTCAAGCACAACCGCATCGACACGGCGATGGTCTCGACCGAGGGCGACTATGTGTCGGAACTGATAAAACTGTTCAAACAGCGATGAAACGACTTTTTGCAATAGCGCTGCTCCTCGCGGGCGCAGCGGCGCGGGCCCAGTCCGACGTGCCGCAGGTCACGGCGCACATCCAGCCCGACAGCGTCATGATCGGCGACCGTTTCGACCTGGTGGTCGACGTCGAGAAAGACCTGGTGCAGGTGGTGCAGTTCCCCGAATTCGAGGACAAGCCGGGGAGCCCCATCGAACTCCACAAGGAGTATCCGATCGACACGCTCGAACGCGACGGCCGCCACCTCAAACTCCGCAAGCGCTACACGCTGGCGGCGTTCGAGGAGGGCAAGTGGAATCTCGGCCGCCCGGCCGTGCTCTATGCCGACAAGAACATCGTCGACACGCTTTGGGCGCGCGACTCGCTCTACCTGGAGGTGGCGACCTTCCAGATCGACTCGACGTCGCAGTCGATCTACGACGTGAAGCCCCAGTGGAACCTGCCGTTCCGCTTCGGGGAGGTCAGCGGTTACGCCCAATGGGGCGCGCTCGCACTCGTATTGCTGCTGGCGGCGGCCTATGCGTTGAAACGTTACCTGGAGAGCCGCGGCAAACGCCTCGGCGACCTGTTCAGGCCTTCGCCGCCCCAGCCGCCGCACGTCGTGGCGATCAAGGCGCTGGAGGCACTGCACCACCAGAAGCTGTGGCAGAACAACAAGCACAAGCAATATTATTCGGCACTGACGGACATCCTGCGCACCTACGTCGCGGCACGGTGGGGCTTCGGCGCCATGGAGATGACCTCGGATGAGATCATAGAGGCGATGCGCGCGGAGGAACTGCCCGACAAGGCCCGGATGGATCTGACGGCGATCCTGCGCGACGCCGACCTGGTGAAGTTCGCCAAGGCGACGCCCGATGCGGAGCAGAACGAGGCCGACTACCTGAAAGCCTACTATTTCGTCGAGGAGACCAAGGTCGCCGAGGCGGAGGAGGAGACCGAAGGGCAGGAGCCGGTGAAAAACTAAAATGCGTGACAGATGTATAAACTCATATACACAGTGGTATTCCTCCTGGCCGCACTCGGGGCTTCGGCGCAGAACATGCCCGAACGCAGCGAGGTGCGGCGCGGCAACCGGCAATACAACAAGGGCAACTACGAGAAGAGCATCGAACGTTACGAGCGGGCGCTGGAGGCCGCACCGGAATCGTTCGAGGCGACTTACAACCTCGGCAACGCCCTCTACAAGGCCGAGCGGTTCGACAAGGCCGAGCAGACGATGCGCAGGGCCGCGGCCGACTCGCTGCGTACGGACGGGGAGCGTGCCGAAGCGTTCTACAACCTGGGCAACGCCCAGTTCAAGCAGCAGAAATACAAGGAGGCGCTCGAAAGCTACAAACAGTCGCTGCGGCTGAACCCTGCCGACCAGCAGGCCAAGTACAACTACGCCTACACCAAGCGCCTGATAGACGACAACGAGGACGGCGGCGGTGGCGGCGACGACAAGAACCAGGACAAAGACCAGAACCAGGATCAGCAGCAACAGGGCAACGGACAGGACAAACAGGACGGCGACCAGCAGCAGGACGACAAGGGCCAAAAGGGCGATGACCAGGAGCAGCAGGGCGGCGACCAGGAGCAGCAGGGCGACCGGCAGCAGTATCCTTCGCAGCCGGACAAGGAGGGCGAAGGCGACCAGGAGGGGCAGCAGCAGCCCGTTCCGGCGGGTATCTCCCCGCAGGAGCAGGAACAGATGCTCGATGCCATCCAGGCCCAGGAAGACCGCACGCAGGACAAGCTGAAGGAGAAACAGGGCGTCGTCGTCCGGGGAACGAAAAACTGGTAAAACACAAGGACTATGCATTTCGCATCACCATACTATCTGTGGCTGCTGACGGCACTCGTACCGATGGCCGGCTACTACGTCTGGCGGACGTTGCAGGGCGGGGCGGCGATACAGATCTCGTCGGTCGACGGTGTCGTGCGCGCCCCGAAGACCATACGTTATTACCTGCGGCACCTGCCGTTCGTGCTGCGTGCGGCGGCATTCGCGCTGCTGGTCGTGGCGCTGGCGCGCCCGCAGGACGTGGAGCGGCTTTCGCACACGAACACCGAGGGCATCGACATCATGCTGGCGATCGACGTCTCGGGCTCGATGCTGGCACGCGACTTCCGGCCCGACCGCATCACGGCGGCCAAGGAGGTGGCCGGATCGTTCATCGCCGACCGCTACGGCGACCGGATCGGGCTGGTGGCATTCGCGGGCGAGGCCTTCACGCAGAGCCCCCTGACCACCGACCAGGGGACGTTGCAGACCCTGCTGTCGCGCATCCGCAGCGGCCTGATCGAGGACGGCACGGCGATCGGCAACGGCCTGGCGACGGCGATCAACCGCCTGCGCGAGAGCGAGGCCAAGTCGAAGGTAATCATCCTGCTGACCGACGGCGTGAACAACCGCGGCGAGATCGCCCCGCTGACGGCGGCCGAGATCGCCAAGGCGCAGGGCATCCGCGTCTACACGATCGGCGTCGGCACCGAGGGCATGGCGCCCTACCCCGCCGTGGACATCTACGGCACGCCCACGGGCGGCACGGTGATGGCCAAGGTCGAGATCGACGAAAAGACCCTGCGGTCGATCGCCGAGATGACGGGCGGGGAGTATTTCCGCGCCACGGACAAAGCCAAGCTGAAAGCCATTTACGACCAGATCAACCAACTGGAAAAGAGCAAGGTGGAGGTTACGGAACACGTTACTTACCACGAACAATATCTCTTGTGGGCGCTGGCGGGGCTGCTGCTGCTGTTCGCGGAGTTCCTGTTCGCAAACCTGGTGCTCAAACGGATACCCTGACGGGCACCACGCCCCAGACGCCGGCAAAGCCCTCCCTTTGCCGGAAGGAAGATTGCGGAGGGAATGTCGCTGTCCGACAGGCACCCCAGGTGCCTTAATGCAAACCCGGCGGGTCGGACAGGGACAGCAAACGGGAAACAATACGCCGGGCAGGCATTCGTTATGTTCAGATTCGCAAATCCGCAATATCTCTGGCTGCTGCTGGCAATACCGGCACTGGTACTGATCTTCTGGGCAGCGGCGGCACGCCGCCGCAAAAGGCTCGCACGCTTCGGGAACCCCGGGGTGCTGGAGGAGCTGATGCCCGAGGTCTCGACCGGGCGCACCGCGCTCAAGTTCATCCTTTTCTGCACGGCCGCCGTCCTGCTCATACTGGCTGTGGCACGCCCGCAGTTCGGGTCGAAGCTCCGCGAGGAGAAGGCGCAGGGCGTGGAGATGATGCTCGTGGTCGACGTCTCGAACTCGATGCTGGCCGAGGATTTCGAACCCAACCGGCTCGAGCGCACCAAATATGCCATCAACAAACTTTTCGACGGGCTCAGGCAAGACCGCGTGGGGCTGATCGTCTTCGCGGGAGAACCGAAGGTACAGCTGCCCATCACGTCGGACTACCGTATGGCGAAGGCCTTCGCCAAGCGCATCGACCCGTCGCTGGTGTCGGTACAGGGCACGGCCATCGGCAAGGCGCTGTCACAGGCGCTGCTGTCGTTTTCGGGCGAAACGGAAGAGACACACAGCCGGGTCATCATCCTGGTGACCGACGGCGAGAACCACGAGGACGACGCCCTGGCGGTGGCCAAACGCGCCGCGGAGATGGGCATACGCATCTACACCATCGGCATCGGCACGCCCGAAGGCGCCCCGATCCAGATCGGCGGGGAGTTCATCAAGGACGAGAAGGGCGACATGGTCGTCTCGAAGCTCGACGAGAAGATGCTCTCCGAGGTGGCCGGGATCACGGGCGGCGCCTACGTGCGTTCGACCAAGCAGTCGATCGGCCTCGACGAGATCGTAAAGAGCATCAACGAAATGGAACAGACCGAGTTGTCGATGATGCGTTTCGAAGAGTTCAACGAGCAGTACCAATACCTGCTCATCGCAGCGCTCGTGCTGCTGCTGGCGGAGTTCCTGCTGCTCGACCGCCGCAACCCGCTGCTGGCGCACCTCAACATTTTCCGCGAGAAGTAACCGGAGGGGTTGCGTGCGCGCAGCGACGGCCGGATTGCAGAGATAAAAGGAGGACAAGGACGCAAAGGAACAAGGATGAGCGCAAGAATAAGCCGGAACAAAGACGGAAGGATACGCGGACGAGCGCAAAGATAAACCGGGACAAGAACGCAAGGGTACACGGACGGGCGCAAGGATAAACGAACAAGGAAAACACAATCGGGAAACATAACCGGGAAACGGACGGCGGGATCAATAGCAAAGAACCGACCCGGCATGGAAAAGGGCTGTCAGGCATATCGTTGACAGCCCTTTTTTATTTGCACTGCTGCCATCCGGGGCATTTCAGGACACGCGGTTCCCGGGAGGCCGGAAAGACTTGGCGCCCCCCCTTTCCCATTGTAGCGGCAGGCACATCGCGAGAAAGCATCCCGGGAATCCGCCCCGGCGGGGTTACTCCACGATAATCTCGTCGGTGAAAATCCAGCCGCCGGGATGGCCGTTGTGCAGGGCTTTCAGCCGCACGTAACGCGCCGCGGTTTGACCCGACCAGCCGAACTCGCGGTAGCAATCCTGCTTGTATTCGAACGGGATGTCGTTTTCGACCACCGCAAGGGGCGTATAGTGCCTGTCATCATCCGAAACCGAGATTTCGACCGCACGGGGCATCCAGATGTCGGCATAGAAACCCTGCATGAAACAGGCCGCGATACGTTTCACAGGCTGGCGTTCCCCGAGGTCGACGACCAGTTCGACATCCGTATCGAGCCACCCCTGCCAGCGGCGGTCGCCGTAGTTCCACCCGCCGCACAGCCCGTCGGTCAGCGAAGCGTCGCCCGCAGCCGGGTATTTCGGGCTGTAAGGCGTACGGTAAACCACCTGCCTGCCGGTCGAAAGGCAATGCAGGGTATCGAGCGATTCGGGGCGGGGGCCGACGGCATTTTTCTGGTCGAAGGGGTGGTATCCGCGCTGCTGCATCCACGCCACGGCGTCGAGCACGCGGGCGTGGAAGTCGTCGTAGTCCTTCCGTTCGGGGGCGCTCCACCCCACTTCGGCAATCGCCAGCAGGCGCGGCCAGATCATGTGTTCGGCATGTTCGGCTGTGGGCACGTGCTCGCACCACAGGTTGCCCTGCACGCCGAGGATCATCGGCACGACATCCGCACCCAGCGAATCGGGCGCAGGGTCGTAGGAGTAGGCTTGCGCGAGGGTGAGGAACGCCGCGGCGGCGACCGGCTCGCGGGTGGGGTCGTCCTGGCAGAAATCGAGGTAGCAGTAGTTCGAGGGAGCCATCACGGCGCGGTGTCCGGCCCTGGCCGCGGCGATCCCGCCCTCGGTGCCGCGCCACGACATGACCGTGGCGCCGGGCGCGAGCCCGCCCTGGAGAATCTCGTCCCAGCCCAGCAGGCGGCGGCCCTTGGCGGCGAGGAACGTCCCGATGCGGTGCACCAGGTAGCTTTGCAGTTCATCGACGTCCTGCAGTCCCTCCCGACGCATCCGGGCGGCACATTCGGGGCAGGTGCGCCACCCCTGTTTCGAAGCCTCGTCGCCGCCGATATGGATATATTCCGAAGGGAAGAGCCCGATCACTTCGGAGAGCACGCTCTCAAGGAATTCGAACGTCTGCTCGTTGCCGATGCAGAAATCGGAGTCCGTGTAGGGTTTGCCGCTGCACGAGAGTTCGGGGTAAACGGCCAGCACCTCCTCGCTGTGCCCCGGCATCTCGATCTCGGGAATCACCTCGATATGCAGGGCACGGGCGTATTCGACCACTTCGCGGATGTCGTCCTGCGTGTAATAGCCCCCGGCGGCCGCCGGGTCGTCGCGGTGGCAGTAGCGTTTGCCGCCGAAGTTCCATCCCTCCCAGTCGGGATAGGGACGCCAGGCGGCGATGTCGGTCAGGGCGGGGTATTTTTTGATTTCGATGCGCCATCCGGCTCCGTCGGTCAGGTGCCAGTGGAAGCGGTTGAGCTTGTAGCGCGCCATGAGGTCGAGCTGACGTTCGACGAACTCCTTGTCGCGGAAATGGCGCGAGACGTCGAGCATGAAGCCCCGGTAACCGAAGCGCGGGGCGTCCACGATCGTGACGGCCGGAATGCGGCGGCCGTGGTGCCCGGCCAGTTGTGCGAGCGACTGGAGTCCGTAGAACAACCCTGCGGCATCGGGGGCCGTGAGCGTGATCTTTGTGCGGGAGACGTCGAGACGGTAGCTTTCGGGGGCGCCGTCGCCCGTACGAAGCAGTTCGAGTGCGGGCATGTCGCCGTCGGAGGCCTCGGCAAAGGAGGCGGGGAAGAATCCGTCCGCGGCACGCTGCATCCACGCCGCGAGGTCGGCCTTGTCCTGCCCGTCGAGGTCGGTCGTGTAGAGCAGCTTGGCAGGCATACGGAAGGCACCTTCGCCCCACGTCACCTGCTGCGGGGCCGGGATGATGCCCGTGGCCGGGCACCCGCCGCCGGCGCACGAAGCAAAGGCGAAAGCGGCAAGGCAAAAAGAGATAAGCGTGATTTTTTTCATAAGGTCTTTAGGTCGGGTACAACAACAAATCGGGATGAACCGGCAAAGCCGGAGGAGGGCGGAGCGAGCCGTGGCCGCAGCCGGAAGGGCGCCGCCGGAGAACAGCCAGCCAAAGGCAAACCGCAGCCGAAAACCGTCGGGGAACGGGGACAGCCGGAAACCGAAACCGCCGACAGACTGCCGACAGGCCACGACAGGCCACGACAGGCCGCCATCCGGGGCGGGTTTGCAGCCCGAAGCAGGGACAGCCCGAAGCAGGAGTATGAAAAAAGGCCGTGCAACCCGGCTTATGCCGGGGTCGCACGGCCCCTGTCGGTCTATAAGCGGACTAATTCCACTTGGTGTCCATCATCGTCGGGTTGGAGCTGCCGCCGACGGCATCGTAACCATGGCCCGTGAGGTCGCGCACGATATTGCCGGAACCGCTGTCGTTGGGCTCCCAGGCGTTCATGCGCCAGTAAGCGAGCAGCCCGTCGGACGTGGGGTCGACATAGTTCATGTTGTTGGCGATCTCGGATTGCGAGAGGGCGCGTGTCCATACGCGGCACTCGGCGACATAGCCGTTCAGCGTACGGCCGCCGCCATAGGAGGCTCCCAGGTAGAAACCGCCCGAATTGTCGCTCGTCAGGTCGATGGTCTCGCCCTGCGTTTCCACGCCCGTGGCATACTGCCCGTTGATATAGATGTCCCACGAAGAGCCCGTCCAGACTGCGGCGACGTGGTACCACTTCTCCTTGTCGAACGGCTTGTCGGTAGCTGCGGGCTGGTAGGAGTCGTGACAGATCTGGATGCAGTCGGGATCGACCTTCACGTCGCCGAAACGTACGCCGCAGATGCCCTCGATACCCATGATGGAACTGATATAAGGATCGCGGGTCTGGAAGCCGAGCATGTATACGCGGGCTTCGAGCGTGAGCTGCGGAAGGGCTGCCAGGTCGGAATTCTCCTGGAACGAAGTCACCTTGTAGATGTTGCTCGATCCCAGGTAGATCGCCTTGCTGATCACCGGGGTCTTCAGCACGATGAAGAGCGTGCGGCTCGGTTCGAGCACGCTTATTCCGCCGGATACGGTCTTGATGCCCACGGGGACGCAATAGGTCACGCCCTCGGCGAACTCCGAGACGGACGACACCGTGAAGTCGATCGCCGAAGAGGTGTTGTAGCCGGCCAGGATGGTCGTTTCGGTCGAACTCAGGGCGTAGCTTTCCTCGGGCGGAATCTGGTAGTTTTTGCCGTACTTGTCGTTATAGGCAGCCAGCAGTTCGGGCCGCACTTCCAACTGGATCCGCACGTCGTGCTCCATAACCACCGAGGAGGATACGGTGATCGAGGTCTCGGCAGGGGGTTCGTCGATGGTCATTGATTTGTCGGGATTGTTCTGCGCATCGGTCATGTAGATCGCAGGATAGGTCTCCGCGGACTCCTGACAGCCCGTCGCCGCAGCGGCGGCGAACAACAGCGGAGCGACCAAATATTTCAGTTTCATAGTTCTCTTGTTTTAGGTTTAGTTTGCAGGGGCGAAAATCTCGGCCTCGTTCATACTGGTGAAATCGGTTACCCGGCCGACGTATACCCGGAGATAGCGGGCTTTGACGGTCTTCTTGAACTGGAATATCTTCCAGTTGTCGGCCGAGAGTTTGGGCACGAACGAAATTTCATTGGTGAGGCTATACCAGTTGGTGCCGTCCTCGCTGTACTGGAAATCGGTACATTCGGGGTTGGAGTCCTCGTAGTAGATATGCCAGCGGAAGCCGTTGATGTCGTAGGCCTTGTCCAGCGTGATGATGAAGTTGCCGCCGTTCCCCCACGAATAGGACGCATTCGCGGCATACCAGCAGTTGGAGTCGAGCTTGCCGTCGAACATGCAGGCCTTCTGCGCATCGGAATCGAGGTTCCAGACGCCGTTGGCGCCGCTCGAAGCGGTGCCCTGGTAGCAGACGATCGTCCACCCGGAGGCAGGTTCGATCTTCACGCCCGTAAGCGCCGTCGCATCGACGTCGATCTCCATCGCCGACACCGTACAGCAGGTAGCGTACCAATGGCTCCTTCGAGGTATAAATATCTTCCGCGGGAAGTTCCACGACGATGGGGATCAGGTAGTAACCCTTCTCGATCCCGGCAGAACTTACGGTAACGGACACCTCGTCGGACAAGAACGCACCGGCTGCCACGCCGAGCGTGCCGAGTGAAACACGCGCGGGGTCGATCGGCTCGTAGGAGGTGCCGTGCTTTTCGTTGTAGGCATCGACCAGCGAATTGTCGATAGCCAGCGGGAACGAAACGTCGGCCGGGGCAGGACGAGCCAGCTCGACCCGGATTTTTTCGTCCACCTCGCCCGTGATGGTACCGTCGTCCCCGACCAGGAACAGGTATTTGGACAAGCCGGTCGAGGTCAGACCGACGATCAGGTCGCCGCCGGCGGGGTTCACATCCTGGATCGCCTCGCGCATATACTTGTAAGGCATCGACGAATTGGCGTACTCATACTCCATGTGATAGGCACCGAAACCGGCGCCGAAACCCTGCGTGGGGTTGAAGCGCGCCATGCCCAGCAGCGAGTTGACCCACTGGCCGTCGCGGCATTCATGCGACACGCCGCCGGTTTTCCAGAGGGACTCGAAGTTCTCGGCGAAGATATACTGCTCGGGCTTCCAGCCTTTCTTATAGGCATCGTCGAAGCGATCCTGCAAATCGGTATAGCCGTAAGAATTATAAGCCTGCACGATGCCGTAGTCGAAGCAGTCGGCCACATCGGCATGCACGGCATAGGGCACGCCGTCGATCATAAGCAGGCGTCCCGTCCCCGACTTGGGGCCGACGTATTTGCTCATGGCCAGGATCAGCTTCCTGAACAGCTCGTTGTCATGTCCCACGAACGGCCCCGAAGCGCCGTAGCCGGGTTCGTAGTCGACGTCGATGCCGTCGTAGCTGTACTTGTCCATCGAGTCCTTGCAGTAGGCTTTGGCGTAGGCCTCGATGGCCTCGTCGGTATATTCGCCGCCGCCGATCTCGGTGAGGAACGGCTCGGGCATCTTGTCCGAGAAGATCGTGAAGGTCACCTTCGTGCCCTTGATCTTCTGCACGAACTCCTTGTCGGCGATCTGCTCGGGGGTCAGCGAATGCCACTGGCTCCAGATGGAGATGATATCCATCGAGTCGGGAGCACTCTGCAGGCGGGTCTGGTAGGATGCGCCGACGGCCGTCCACGAACCGTACCAGCCGAAAGCCAGTTTGTGTTTGGTCTGCTTGTAGGCGCGGAGATTCTGGTAATAGGCATTGTCGCGCAGGATCGGCGACTGCTGGTCCGGATGCTGGATATTGATCCGCTCAGGCGTCGTCTCCTTCGTACAGGAGGCCACCGCGGCCGCCAGCACGAGACAAACTACTGCATGTTTCAATATATTTTTCATAGTTTACTCAGGTATAGTTTCAGGTTACTAATTCTTTTTGTCCTTGCCCATGCCTACGTTTTCACCGGCGTTG
>ERZ827363.4093-NODE-4093-length-10517-cov-3.261996_pt1 | contig 10517 bp, 8 predicted proteins | sample MGYA00519776_ERZ827363 | MGnify/ENA primary metagenome ERZ827363 (study PRJEB31778, sample SAMEA3449288) | human gut metagenome | biome: human gut; feature: human-associated habitat; material: faeces | place: United Kingdom | collected 2010/2012 ...
AACTTTTTATGATTCAAAGCTTTACATGGTTGCTGTTCACTTTATATGACCAGAGTGTGTTTGAAAAAGACATTCTGCAAAATATACTGTAAAATAGGGCGCGCAGATTGCGGAAATGATTTTCAAAACGCTCTCTAACAACCTGTATTTATCAGCCTGAATTACCTGATTTCCAGAGCAAAGCAGCTTTTTTATCTGCTATAGTTTTATTTTTCAAAGCCCTGATACACATTTTTACCACTGAAGCAGGCTGGCTCCATAGGTAAGTCCACCGCCAAATCCTGAAAGGATAATCCAGTCTCCTGAATTTAATCTGCCTTTTTTATTCCACTCATCCAGGAGAAGCGGAATGCTTGCGGAGGATGTATTTCCCAGATTTTCTATATTCATCGGATACTTTTCCAAAGGTTCGTTCATGTGTTTTGACACTGAAGCAACGATTCTTTTATTCGCCTGATGAAGCATGTAAAAGCGGATTTCTTCTTTTGTTTTTCCTGCTTTTTCCAAAACCTCCATAATCACTTCCGGAACTTTGGAAACTGCAAATTTGAATACTTCTTTTCCATCCATCTGCATGTAAGTTGAAGAAATATCTGCGTCTTTTTCTATAAATTGCTGCTGATTGCGGCTGACACAGGTAAGGGCTTCGCCTTTACTTCCAATAGAATGAACAGCCTGGGTATAGACTGCATTTTCTTCCGCTTCCAGCACCACCGCACCGGCGCCATCGCCAAACAATACGCAGGTACTTCTGTCCTTCCAGTTTGTAAGATGGGAAAGAGTTTCAGAACCAATTACCAATGCCCTGCGATAAATCTGCTGCCCCAGATAGGCTTGAGCTGTATTCAATGCCAACAGAAATCCTGTACATGCACCGTTCAGATCAAAGCAGGCTGCGTTCACTGCACCGATCAGTTTCTGCACTTCACAGGCAGCACATGGCATAATCCTTTCAGATGACATGGTAGACACCAGGAGCAAGTCAATCTCTTCCGGTCGCATTCCTGCATCTGAAAGAGCTTCCTCAGCCGCACGAGCTGCCATATAAGCAACGGTCTCTCCACCGCTTGCAATATGTCTTTGACCGATTCCGGTTCGCCCACGAATCCACTCATCACTTGTATCCATCATGTGGGACAGTTTGTCATTGTCCCACACCTGAACCGGCCTGTAGGAACCGGTTCCCTTTATTTTTCCAACCATAATACCCTCCAGGTATGTTGTGTAGTTTCTTGTTTTTAATTTAAAATAGTTTGATTATCAAAGTATATCATATTTTTGGGCTTTGTCAATAAAAAATACTGTCAAAACCAAACTTTATTTTGTTTCGGTTCTGACAGTATTTAGGGGTTATTTCTTTACTTTGACTTTGCAGGTAATTTTTTTGTTTCCTGACTTCACTGTAATTGTAGCTGTTCCTTTCTTTTTCGCAACTATTTTTCCTTTTAAATTTACTGCTGCTACTTTGGAATTGGAACTTTTATAAGTTACTTTTTGCTGGCTGGTGACTGGTGTGAGAGTAACTTTCAGCTGAAAGCTTTTTCCTTTTCTGGCAAGGATTATATTCCGTTTATTCACGGAAACAGACGTTGTTTTTACAATGCCTTTCTGCACTTTTACCTGGAAAATCCTGCGGCTTCCGTTGGTATAAGTGATGGTTACCGTTGCTTTTCCGGCTTTTTTACCAGTGATTTTGCCCTTCTTATCCACTTTGACAATTTTCTTATTGGTGGTGCGGACTGACTTTATTTTACCACCGGACTTGTAGGTTTGTTTTACCCGTAAGGTAAGTGTGGTGGTAGTTTGCACGGGTGTCGCAGTCGGCACTGGGGTTGCAGTCGGGATTGGAGTGACGCTTACAGTGGGTATCGGTGCTACGCTCGCGGTTGGGGTCGGTTCCGCACTTACGATCGGCGTCGGTTTCACGCTTACGGTCGGAGTCGATTCCGCACTTGCAGTCGGGGTCGGAGCCACACTTACGGTTGACGTCGGTTTCACGCTTACGGTCGGAGTCAGTTCCGCACTTGCAGTCGGAATCGGTTCTACGCTTACGGTCGGAGTCGGTTCTGCACTTACGGTTGGAGTGGGTATCACGCTTACGGTTGGGGTCGGTTCCGCACTTACAGTCGGGGTCGGTTCCGCACTTACAGTCGGGGTCGGTTCCGCACTTACCGCCGCAGTTGGTGTCACTGTAGGCACAACTGTAACTGCGGGCTCATTTTTCCCCTTATTATCTGCATAACTCTCTTCTGCCAGAACCGGCAAAATAAACACAGGACCAGCCGTTTCTGCTGAAGTAGTAGAAAAACTGGTATACTCCACACGCTCCTCACCAATGGTAATATATTGCCCCTTTGTAGCCCTTCCTACCAGCAAATACCGTGAAGATGGCGGGGTTCCCACATCATCCCATGTGGCATCCACCAGATACCAGTTTCCATCATCCATCTGTACATAATTCCACATGTGCGCTCCAGGAGTTCCTGAAGAAGTTCCCCTGGCTGTTCCGCTGACACAGGCACAATTTATTCCCATATAATAGCAGAAAATTTTCATGGATTTCGCATAGCCCTCGCAGACAAATGCAGGATCTGCATCCAGAAACAACGAGGCGGCAGAATGCACCCACAAAGTATTATCGTTCCTGTAAGTAACTCTCTGACAGATATAATCATGAATCCGCTTTATTTTCTGCTCCATATCCATGCCCACAGTCTGCTCATTCAGCTCTGCAACAGCACTCTGAACACCACCCATAAAATCCCCCATTCGAGTATGGGCATTCTCACTGATTTCCCTGTTCGCCGGTTTAAAGGTGAAATTCTTAAAGGTTCCCCTGTATCCGGTAGAAGAGGATCCATCCCGAACACAGCTGACCCGGTATCCATAGTTGCTGCCCCTGAACCAGAATGCCTGTGGATAATCATAGGAAAAAGCATCTGAAGCTGCCTGAATGGCTGTTTTCACATCATTGGTAGCCTGTACATAGCTTTCTCCTTTTCTCTGAAAACTGCCATCCTCAACAACTGCTTCAAATGTAATGGTATCAGGAAATTCAAAAAGAAAATCAACACTGTCCAGATACTGGCTGTAATCCACCACATAATTCTGCACCAGAAGATCATACAAGGCCTTTGCATTTCCATCCAACTGAGCACCATAGCTATCCGTGTAATAGTCCAGAGAAAAAAGGCTGATGCCGCTGTCAACGGAATCTCCTGCAATAGCACCGGAGATGATCTCACCAGATTCTTCTGCCTCAATCCTGTCATTTTCCTCTGTGGAAATTTCAGCCTGAAAGCCATTTAAATCCTCATTCCCCACTTCAGGAGCAGCTGAAAATTCCTCCTCGTTCTCCTCGTCAGCCCATATTTCTTCTACTGCCCCAAAGCCTTCTGCATCCTGCATTTCTGCGGCAACGCACAGGGGCTGAGCAGCCATGACAAATGTTGAAAGTATAACCAGTAAGCGCTTCCGTTTCTTCATTTATCCCTCTCTTTTCTTATAAATCATTGCATATTTATTTCCAATTCGTTATAATATTTTAACATGAAATTTTATTTTTGTGTGAATAGCAGAGCATATTTCACAAATATTTTTTACACAGGAGATTCTATATATGAATAAAGAAAAGAAAATACCAGGACATATCCTCTCGCTTTTTATCATTCTTCTCTCTATCAGTGGTGTATGTCTTCTTATGTATAAAGCCCAGTTTCGGTTTAACCTTCATCAGCCCATTGAATATGTTATGATGACAACTCACAAGCCCACAGGTACCATAACCTTGACCTCGGATTCCCCCGTTCTTACAGAGACGTTTACCTGTACAGTTCCTGAGTTAAAGATGTTTACACTTGAGGGCACTGCAAAAAATAAAAATTCCGATGCCCGCCTTTTCATCACTCTGGCAAATGCAGATTCCGGAGAAATTTATTATCAGGCAGAACACGCACTTTCCGTTTTCCGAGCAACAAAAAAGAAAGAACTGACCTGCGATCTGCCCCAGCCAGTAAGTGCCTCTGAAAATGCACATTTACAATTAAAACTGGAATTAATAAATGGGGACAAAACGGTTCTTTCTTTTACATCAAATGAAAAACAGGCCCTGGTTCAGGAGTTTAACAACGATACAAACAGCCATACAAATATTATTTATTCCTTCACTTACGGCGACAATAATTTCATGCTTTATTTTTATATTGCGCTGTGTGTGATCTTGCTTTTATTTATAATAATGACATTTTATCTGATCATTATCCGCCAGATGACTGTGACGAAATTTTATATTCCTGTTGCTTTATTTCTGGGACTGATTTTCCAATGTCTGGTTACTGTTCACGGAGTTCCGGATGAACCAACGCATTTTGATGCAGCTTACAGCCTTTCTAACAAAATGCTGTTTGTAAAAAATACGGAAACCCCAGGCAATACCATATATAAACGGCGTTGTGATGCTCAGTTAAGCGATATGTTAAGCAATGGACTGGAGACGAACTCCTACTACCAGCTTCTGTTTCACAGCTTTGAGTTTGCTTCGGATACGGATCTGATTGAAATTTCCTATGTAAGCACATCAGGTCTGGTTCCTGCAGTCGTTTATGTTCCGGCTGCAATAGGACTTAGTATTGGACGGCTGCTGCATCTTTCCCCCATGCTTACCTTCCAGCTGGCAAGGATCTGCAGTCTTGTGGTATTTATCCTTCTGGTCTATTTTGCCATTTGCATTGCACCATTTGGAAAAAATCTTCTGGGAGCACTTGGGCTTTTGCCTATCACACTGCAGCAGGCAGCTTCTGCTTCCTATGATTCTGTGATAAACGGGTTCATCTTTTTGTTTACGGCACTGTGTTTTTACCGTTTACATAACCCTAAGCGAAAAAAAAGTTACCTGATCGCTCTTGGATTTCTGGCACTGTTCATTGCAATTGTGAAAGGCGGGGTTTACCTTCCACTTTTGTTATTGCTGCTCATGTGTTTTTCCCATGTGCCCCATCATCACATGCATAAAAAGATGCGCTGGATCGTTCCTTTATGTATCTGCGTGGGAGCTGTCCTTTTAATTGCAGTTACTTTAATTAAATTTATGCCTATGTTTTCTGCAATGTTTGCCACAGATATTTCTGCGGATCCGGAAAATACTATTTATCCGATTTCATATGTATTCCAGCACCCGCTCCAGACCATTTATATTTTATGGAATACGGTCATCCAGTGCAGTGACACCATTCTACGAGGCTTATTAGGTGGAAAATTATCCTGGCTGGATATTAATATCAACTGGTCCCTTTTAATAGTATTCCTGATCATTCTTTTACTGCTTGTAAACGTAAAAGGAGACGCCCCGGTTTTCACCAGGAAAAACCGGACATTTATCGCCTTTAGCTGTCTGGGATCTTTGCTGCTGATCATGTTTTCCATGATGGTCGGTTATACCACAATGGATTGTGATCATATACAGGGCATTCAGGGACGTTATTTTCTTCCTCTTGCTCCAGCGCTGTTTTCCCTGTTCTCTACAGCTATGGTGTCTGTGGATCATAACCGCAGCTGTAAAATATGGGAAACTATGATGGTGATTGAAAGTCTTGTTGTTGTACAGGCTATAACAATGATCATATAACAAAAAGTGGAAGCCTTTTTTGTGCTTCCACTTTTTATTATTTCTCCAGGCAAATCTATCGCCTCTAGAGCGCGTTTGAAAAAGGCTTTCCGCAAAGTGGGGCGTGCAGATTGCGGGAATGATTTTTCAAACAGGCTCTGGCGTTATTACCATATATAAATGTCCGTGCTTCGCACTGCTGTCCAGAAGCTTCATTGTAATTTGTTATACTGCTCCTGTATCCTCTGCAGTTCCATTTCAAAGTCCTGCCGGTTCTTCTGAACCATTGTCTGCAGGACCAGTCCGGAAAACAATGACTGAATTGCTCCCAAAACAGCAAAACCACATACGATCAGAGTAGGAATTTTTCCCACACGTCCGGTTTCAAGGAAGGTTACAAATACCGGGATAAAGAATCCAATTCCAAGGATCAAAAGCACTGCTGCCATCAGTCCGAAGAATGCCATTGGCTTATAATTACGGTATAATTTGGCTATGGTTTTCAGTACCCGGAAGCCATCTGAATATGTATTCAGTTTGGATTCACTGCCTTCGGGACGGTCTCTGTACTCGATCACTTCATTTTCGATATACATGTTCTTATCAACTGCGTGAATGCTCATTTCAGTCTCAATCTCAAACCCCTTGGATAATACAGGGAAGGACTTTACAAACTGGTAGCTGAATGCTCTGTAGCCTGTCATGATGTCGTTTATCTGGGTTTTAAACATAATGTTAATGCATTTACGCACCAGACTGTTTCCAAAATTATGGAATGGCCGCTTGTTCTCTGTAAAATAAGTAGATGACAGACGATCTCCCACTACCATATCAACCTTTTTATTCAATACCTTCTTAACCATTGAGGGGGCAAATTCTGCGGGATAAGTATCATCTCCGTCTGCCATGATATAACACTGTGCATCAATTTCACGAAACATCCTGCGAATAACGTTTCCTTTGCCCTGCTGATATTCGTATCTGACTACAGCACCTGCTCTGCGGGCAATTTCATCTGTATGGTCAGTAGAATTATTATCGTATACATATATTACCGCTTCCGGCAATACTTTCTTGAAATCTGTTACAACCTTTTCTATGGTTTTGCTCTCGTTGTAACAGGGGATTAGTACTGCTATTTTATCCATTTTAAATGCTTTCCTTTCCGGCGATTCTTAAGTAAGTTTTCTTTACGCAAAAAATCCGTCGATTGTCTTGTAGCTTTATTTTACTACATAGACAATCGGCGGGCAAGGGGATTGTTCCCCAAACTATCCGATCAATACTTTTTTCCCCTCAAAAGCAAATCCATAATGGAAAATATTCTCTTTCTGAACTCCCCGGCTTAAAAGCTCACAGTCATAATCTTTTTCGTTTATCTGCTGTAATGCATTTGCTACAGTATCTTCCAATGTCTTTTCTTTACGTGGATTAAATACTTTAAATTCCAGGACAAAGGCATCTTTCGTTTTCTCCAGGGGTTCCAGCATAACATCATATCGGCCAAATCCACTTTCCCGATTAGAGGTAACCCGATACTTTCCTGCAAGTTCAACAATCAGCCCAAGTACAAATCCATGATAAAATCTTTCAGGATTGGTATCATCAGACGGATTTCTGCCAGTATCAAAGGTACTGAAAGTCGCTTCTGCTACACGGTTCATATATTCATTCATATAATCCAGATCTTTTGCCAGAAAAGCTTTCAGAAAATCATTATATGGGACTGTTTCATCAGAAAACCATCCCTCCACCATATCTTCAAAAAGCATTTTGACTTCCTGATTTGTCAGAGCCAATTCATAGCTGTATCTACCACTGGATACATCAAACTCACTCTTTACAACTTTCAAATAACCGCCAGCAAGAAACAGACTCCAGATTGCCCCCTTCTTCCGCTGCAGCTGCTCAAAAATAATTTCCTCGTCAATTTCCGTCTGAAAGCTTTTCCCTGCCAACAGATCTTCCATGACCATTTTTATCTGAGCAGATCCTTCTCTTACCAGTTTTCCCACAAGCTGATTGGAACTGGTATTTGCCCAGTAGGGTCTTAGCTTCTTCTCTTTCAAAAAACATGTGATTGACCATGGATTATAAATATCCTTTTTGTTTCCAAAGGAAAATCCGTCATACCATGTCTGAACTTCGACTTGCCGATCTGACATTCCATACTTTTCCAGGGCGTCAAATACTTCTGTTTCTGTAAATCCAAAGCAATCAGCATATTGCTCAGAAGTAGTAGTTATAACTGTTAAATTGTTTAGATCAGAAAAAATAGACTCTTTACTAACCCGCGTTATTCCTGTCAACAGAGCTCGTTCCAGATAAGGATTTGTCTTAAATGTGGAATTAAATAATCCACGCATAAAACCTGTCAATTCGTCCCAAAATCCATACATGTAAGCTTCCTGCAACGGCGTATCGTACTCATCAAGAAAAATCAGAACCTTTTTTCCGTAATAACTGTGTAAGCACATAGAAAGACGCTTCAGTGACATTGCAGCAACCGCATCGGACATCGTTGGCGCAACCAGAGAAAAATAATCTTTTTCTTCCTGACTTAAGCGTTCACTTTCCTTTAAAAATCCAAATTCGGCATATAAATCCTGAATTACCTGACAGATTGCCTCCCGGGCGGAGGTAAAAGTCTGCCCTTTTATGTCTGCGAAACTGAAAAAAATCACAGGGTATGTTCCCTGAATTTCTCTATATTTCTCATGATTCCAGATTGATAATCCCCGAAACAGTTCTCCTTCTCCCCTGTATTTTTCTGAGAAAAAGCATTCAAGCATATTTAAATTTAAAGATTTTCCGAATCGCCTTGGCCGCGTTATCAACGTAGCAACATCCTGGCTTTTCCACCATTGGCGGATAAAATCTGTTTTGTCAATGTAGAAGCTATTGGCTTCCCGAATGGATGCGAAGGCGGTATTGCCGAGGGAAATTGTCTGGTGGGAGGTGTTTTTTATTTTCATTTTACTGCTACTTTGCTGTTCTGATACTGATAACTGATTGTTTATCTGTTCCGATTTGGAGTTTTCACCAATCTTCATTTAAGCGCCCTCCCATTTCATAATAATATATTTTTAAAGAAATAAAAATCCGCCGATTGCTTATGTAGTTACATTGTACTACATGGGAAATCGGCGGGCAAGGGGATTATCTAGTCTTCTACAAGTTCAAATCTATATCGTTGCTTCACTTCCGGGTACTTATCACGATCCACTTCTGAGGCAAACATTTCTAAAGGCCTAATATACACTTTAAAGTCACCATACAAAGCCTGATACACAACAAACTGTTCTCCAGTTTCAGAATGCTCTGCTATATATAAAACTTTATATTCATTTCCTTTAAAATGCTTATACTTTCTGTTCGTCTCAATTTGTCTCATCGTTATGCTCCTTTTTTATTAGCTTGACAAGTTCGGCTAAAAATCTCCATAAGAAAATTATTACACATATAAAGAAAAAACCAATTGCCAGCCAGATTGTTGGCTTTATGTCGACAAGCACAGATGTCCTTTTTAAGTGTCCTATAATCTCTGTTACCTGGTTAACAAATAGCCCTACAAAAATAGCCACAATAAATCCATCCAAAGCTAACTTTTTAAACTCAGCAATTCGTCGCAGTCCTGCTTTTTCCTCAATCTCGTTCTGCGCTTTTTTTAATGCACGTTCCTTTACCTCTTCTTCAATTTCTTCCCGAATTTCTCTTTTCAATTCTTTCTTCGTCATGTCAATAAAAAGAGCCAAATCCTCATCATTTACCTTCGAGAATAAAATATCCTTTTTCAGCTGTACATAATTATCAATCAAATTATCTAAGCTTGTTGCCATTTAATTATCCCTCTTTAATAAAAGACTTACTGCTTCAGCCACTTTATCTTCTAACTTTTTGGACGCAACAGCACCTCTAAACTCCTGTTCATTTTGATATACAGCATTTACTTTATTTTTATACATCTTCTCGCTTGATGGTGTACTTTTCAGTTCTTCAAATACTATCTGGGCAATTCTAACCCCTGGAAAAATTTTAATTGCATAATCAGTGGCATTAAACAATCCTAGTTTCAGATTTCCCTCATAAGTACTATTACAATGCTGATCACTTACTAACAGACCCAATCTGGTAAATCTCGTTCTTGGACGAATATGAGCTGTAATACTCTCTGGAAGCGCAATATTTTCCCTTAATGATACAAGAACATATTCTTTAGGAGATAACACATAACCACTAGCAGGAAGCTCCATTTCATCGTAAATTGAATCAATTTTATTTTGATCGGTAATATCAATACAGCGAACTTCCTTTTTTAGTACCGCAATACGTTTACCTATTGCTAAATCATATGACTCACTCTGCAATGACTCCTCAAAAAAGGGATTAATCATTCCAGCTGTACTTTTCTTTTCATTTGTACATAAAGCACGGATATCTTTATCTGTCAAAATCATACATAGTCCCCCTTTTAGTTTTTAGTCTGTTTTGATAGTATAGCATATTTTATGATTAAATACCAAATTTCTTTTTTGGATTATCCAGTAAACAACCATATATTCCCCCAAAATGTTATTTACCTTTTATCCTTCTTAAAAACAATAAGTTTACTCAATAAATAATTAACTACTATAACTACTACCTGAACGATGATCTTTGACAATTTGTCATTAATTTTACAAAGTGTAACCCCAAAAAACATTCCTCCCATATCAATAAACAGCGTAGCCACTCTGGACAAAATAAATTGGGATGCTTCTTTTACTTTATTCTGATTTTGACTCTCAAATACAAATTTTCTGTTTGTAAAATAAGCAAACGCGACAGCACCTATCCAAGAACATATATTTGCGATTTGAAGTTCAACTGGTTTTAAAGGATCCAGTACTGAAATAACCAATATATAATATATTCC
>ERZ827363.4098-NODE-4098-length-10493-cov-6.154340_pt1 | contig 10493 bp, 9 predicted proteins | sample MGYA00519776_ERZ827363 | MGnify/ENA primary metagenome ERZ827363 (study PRJEB31778, sample SAMEA3449288) | human gut metagenome | biome: human gut; feature: human-associated habitat; material: faeces | place: United Kingdom | collected 2010/2012 ...
CTGATGAAATCAGCGTAGTAGAGCCCACTCAACCACTGCGTCTTGCTCGACAATCAAAAAACAATTAAGAGGCTAGGACTTTTGTCCTAGCCTGTTTTTTTGCTTTCTTACAAAAATGTAAGAAATAAAGGGTAAAATGTAAGATTATGTTATGGTGAAAGCGTTTCAGTTTTAGTACAATAGATTTGTAAAAAACGATTGAAGCTTTTATCGAGCTAGAAAGGAATGGACCATGATCCTACTAGACGTTCAACATATCAAAAAAATCTACAAAACCCGCTTTCAAGGAACGCAGGTCGAAGCCCTAAAAGATATTCACTTCACTGTTGAAAAGGGCGAATACGTGGCCATCATGGGGGAATCAGGATCCGGGAAATCCACCCTCCTCAATATCCTAGCCATGCTGGACCAGCCAACCGAAGGACGGGTCTACCTCAATGGCACGGACACCTCAACCATCAAGAACAAGGATGCCTCGAGCTTTCGTCGGGAAAAACTAGGCTTTGTCTTTCAAGATTTCAACCTGCTCGACACCTTGTCTGTCAAGGACAATATCCTCTTGCCACTGGTCCTCTCTCGCAGACCGGTCAAGGAAATGATGAGCAAGGTGGAGAGCGTCAGTCGGGAGTTGGGCATTCACCAACTTCTTGAAAAATACCCTTATGAAATCTCTGGTGGGCAAAAGCAACGGGTGGCCGTAGCACGGGCTATCATCACCTCACCTGAAATCCTCCTTGCGGATGAGCCAACAGGGGCGCTGGATTCCAAGTCTTCGGCTGCTTTGCTGGATGTCTTTGAAGATATCAATACCATGGGCCAAACCATTCTCATGGTGACCCACTCAACCGCAGCAGCAGCGAGGGCCAAGCGCGTGCTCTTTATCAAGGATGGGATCCTTTACAACCAGATCTTTCGTGGGGAAAAGACAGAGCGTCAGATGTTCCAAGAAATCTCAGATACTCTGACGGTCATGGCGGGAAAGGAGGATCGTGATGTTTAAATTAACAAGTAAATTGGCTCTTTCCAACCTCAAACAAAATCGCAAGTTGTATTATCCTTTCGCTATAGCTGTCATTTTAACGACCATGATCCTTTATAGTTTTATCGCCTTGGCAACGACCCCTCATTTAGAAGCTTCTTACGGAGGACGAACGGCAAGAGCTGTCCTTGGTTTTGGTTGTTTCGTCGTCCAGCTGGTCGTCGTCATTTTAGTGGCTTATGCCAATGGCTATGTCATGAAAAATCGTTCCAAAGAACTGGGCTTGTATAGTGTTCTGGGAATGGAGAAGAAGCACCTCCTCGTCATGACCTTATGGGAATTGCTCTTCTTCTATGTTCTCACAGTTGGAGTAGGACTGGGTTTGGGACTCTTGTTTGATCGCTTGATTTTCGCCTTGCTTCTAAAATGTATGGGGCTTCCAGTCGTCATTCAATCGACCTTCCAGATAGGGGCTGTTCTTAACACTTTACTTGGGTTAGCCTTAGCTTTTGGCCTCATTCTCTTGTTGAATTCTTTCCGCCTCTTGCGCTACAGTTCCCTCCACCTTATGCAGCAAAAGAAAGCAGGAGAGAAGAAGGGACGCTTCTTGCTGGTTCAAACTCTGTTAGGACTTGGGCTCTTAGGAATTGCGTTTTATATAGCGCTAACCGTTGAGTGGCCAGTTGCGGCTGTCCAAGGATTCTTTATTGCCGTCATCTTGGTCATTCTAGCGACTTATCTCTTATTCAACGCAGGCTCTATTACCTTCTTAAGATTTCTCAAAGGTCGGAAATCCTACTATTACAAGCCAGAGAATTTTATATCTGTCTCCAACTTAATAGCTCGGATGCGAAAAAATGCAGCGGGCCTTGCGACCATTAGTATTCTATCCACCATGGTCTTGGTCACCTTAACCGGGTCGCTCAATATCTTTATTGGAGGGCAGAATTACCTAGATACGGTTTACCCTTCTGATTACATGATTAGTGTGGGGCATATGCCTTCAGATGCTGAAACAGAATCGGTTATTGAGGATGTTCAAGCTCAAATTAAGAAAACAGCCGATGCGACACATCTATCAGATTATCAGGTGGCACAGACTACATACTGGTCGGCTGAAATTCGAAAGATTGATGGAAAGATCTTAGAGGTGAATGACCAGTCCACTCCATCAACTGGTCAGGAGTTGAAGTCAGAAGGAACAGTCTACTTTTTTGATCAGGCGACTTATGAGCAACTGACCGGTCAAAAAGTTGAGCTTGGGGAAAATGAAATCCTAGCCTATGGGTATCAATATCCTGGAAAATTAGACGCACAATTAGAAATCAATGGGAAGACCTTCACGATTAAAGAAAAACTAAACTCCAATTTTATCCAAGGAAAACTCCCCCAAGGTGCCCTGTTTCAACACCAAATGGGCTTGTACCTGGTCCTCCCTGACTTGAACCAACTGGGACTAAAAGTTGATAAAAATTTGGAATTCTCTATTACTGCTAAAAATAAAGATAACCAAGATTTTATTTCTGGCTTGATCAAAGAGCTGTATTCGACAGACAAAATCAGTCAATATGGTGCGACTTATTTTGGTGGATTTGATCGATACAGTATAGAGAAAGATTGGCGTGAAACAGCAGGGACTCTTCTATTTATCGGGATTTTTCTATCGGCGATCTTTCTATTAGCTACAGTTCTTGTCATTTACTACAAACAGATTTCAGAGGGCTATGAGGACCGGGAAAATTTTGTGATCTTGCAACAAGTAGGATTGGACCAAAAGCAAACGTCCACCACCATTCGCAAACAAATTCTCACCGTCTTTTTCCTTCCTCTATTCTTCTCCTTCCTGTACCTAGGAGTAGCCTACAAGATGATCGCAAAAATCGTTGCTATCTTAGGAGCAACCAATGCGGGCTTGGTGCTTCAAACAACTCTTTCTATCTGCGCTGTCTTCTTCATCTCCTATGTCCTTGTCTTTCTTCTGACTTCTAGAAGTTATCGGAAGATTGTCGTGAGATAGCGTTCGAGTCTATAAAAGATTAGAAATAAGATGAAACATACAACATTTTGTTAGCACAAAAAACACCGAGGATCAAATCCCCGGTGTTTTCTATCACGATTATTTCACGTGTTTTGCAAGTTCTTCTTGCGCTTTTTTGTTTGATTCTTCTTTTTCTTTCAACCAATTCTTATAAGCTTTTTCATGTTCGGCAGTTGTAACTGTCTTATCTTGAAGTTTTTGGTATTTGAAGAAGGTTGTTTCACCTTTAATACCAATTGCAGAATTTGCTGCTGAGAATGGCGTTACCTTCGTGATAGATGGAACTCCACCCTTAGAGTAGATTGGAAGTACCATTGCGTTTTCAGTCAACCAAGCTTGGGCAGCAGCGTATTTTTCATAACGTGCATTGGTATCCAATTTTTCAGCATTGGCAGCATCCAACAATTCTTTGTATTGGTTCAAACCAATTTTTTCGATGAGAGCTTGGTCTTTCTTAGGATCAAGTCCCATACCAGTCAAGGTTGAACCATCTGTTGGGTTCAAGATATCCAAGTAAGTAGATGGGTCTTGGAAGTCAGGTCCCCAACCAGTGATATCCATATCAAAGTCTTTTTGCTCTGGTGATTGGGCAAAGTAAGTAGCGTTGTCTGCATCGTCTGTAGACAATTTTTGTACATCGATCACGACATTGTCTTTACCAAGAGCTGTTTCAATAGAACTCTTCATAGAGTCTGCTTGTTGGACAAGAGCATTAGAAGATTGGTCTACGACATAGTCGATATGGATTGGGAATTGAACACCTTGTGATTGCAATTCAGCCTTCGCTTTTTCAAGTTCCGCTTTGGCTTTATCCGCATTATGCAAGCTATCTTGAGCATCTGCGAAGCTAACACCTTTCCACTCATCTCCTGTTGCGGCAAGTTTTTCTTCAACGAGCGTACCGAAGTCTTTTCCGTTGGCTTGCACAAATGTTGGTGGAACTAGAAGGGTACGTAGAGTTTTTGATGCTCCGTCTTTCCCGTTAACTTGAGCGCTGTAGGAAGTTCTGTCTAAAGCAAAGTTCAAGGCTTGACGGAAATTCTTGTTTTGAAGAGCTGTCTTAGTACTGTTCTTTTGCTCATCAGACGTCTTCTTCGTATGACCGTAGTTTTGACGGTTGACGTTGAAGTAAGCGTAGTAAACAGTAGAATCTTGTGGGGAATAAACGATGTTATCCTTGAATTTCTTCTCAATTGTGCTGTAAGTTGAGCTTGTTGGGAAGAGACGAGCAGTAGATAGGTTCCCATCTGAGAAGTTACGAGCAAGATAGTCTTGGTCAGATCCATCGAAGTAAGTCAATTTAACCGTATCGATGTGAACATTTTTCTTGTCGTAGTAATCAGGGTTTTTATCCAACTCGATTTGTGATTTTGAAGTGAAGGATTTCAAAATGTATGGACCATTGTAGAGGATACCATTTGGTTTCACACTACCAAAGTCTTTCCCAGCTGATTCCAAGAATTTTTCATTAACTGGCATCATGGTAGCAGTCGTCAATTTAGAATTCCAGAAAGATTCTGGTTGGTTCAAAGTGTATTGAAGAGTGTGATCATCAACAGCTTTTACCCCAACGGTTGAGAAGTCTTTGGTTTTCCCGTTTACATAGTCATCCAAGCCTTTGACCGAGTTTTGAACCAAGTAAAGAGCATCCGATTTTTTATCTGCTACGTATTTTAGAGATGTCACGAAATCTTGTGCAGTGACGTCAGCGTATTCATTTCCTTCTGAATCATACCACTTTGCATCTTTACGAAGCTTGTAAGTATAAGTCAGACCGTCTTTTGAAACGGACCAGTCCTCAGCAAGAGCAGGCACTAAGTTACCGTATTGATCGTTTTCAAACAAACCATCGACCAAGTTGGTTGTAATGTCGCTTGTAGTTGAACGATTTGAAGTCAAATAGTTCAAGGAATCAGGGTCTGTACCATACACGTAGTTGTAGGTAGTCCCTTTTGACGCATTAGAAGATGAGCCACATGCAGCAAGGAAAAGCGTTGAAGCCGCGGCGACACCTGCTAAAAGAGCAAGCTTCGATTTTTTCATATTCGTGTCTCCTTTTGAATAATTTTAATTATTATACTCCAATCAATCTACAAAATAAAGTGTTTTTTGAACTTTTTTTGTATATTTACACACCTGTATACAGAGAAACCCTTGATTTTAAAGGATTTTTAAGGAATAAAAATTTTTTAAAAAAATTTACTATTATGCTTTACATACTAGTTGAGAAAGAGTATACTGATAGTGAACAAGCTAGTATGTAAAACAAACTAGTGAAAAATGTGAAGAAAGAGGTGAGAAGGATGAAAGAGTCCCAATTACTAAAGGGAGTCTTGGAGGGCTGTGTGCTGGAGATTATTTCCAAAAAGGCCATCTATGGCTATGAATTGATCCAAAGTCTCAAAGAGATGGGATTTGATAAGATTGTCGCCGGGACCATTTATCCCCTGCTTCAAAAATTAGAAAAACAAGGAATTATTCATGGGGAAATGAGGCCGTCTCCAGATGGTCCTGATCGCAAGTATTTTTCACTCAGTGATGCTGGAAGAGAGCGCTTAGGGGAATTTTGGGACCAGTGGCAGGAGCTGGTTACAAAAGTAGAACGTATCAAGAAGGAGGGAGAAGAATGGTAGAAAGTTATACCGAAAAAATGTCAGATGAATTGATTCATCTAAACAAAGAGGATCAAGCCTATGTGAAAAAAATGGTGGCCTATATTGGGGCCAAGTCCTATTTTTATGATGATGAAGCGCTCGGTGAACAACTCTACAATATGGTTTGCGATCTGAAAGTTGCTGAAAAAGAAGGCATACGGGCGGTGGATTATTTTGGAAAGGATCCACGGGCGATGGTGGATCAAGTTCTTTCAGACTTGCCTAAACGCTCTTTAGGATCTTATGTGGGACTCGTCTTCCTACTTGGAGTGATCTTGGTTGGCATGCGTTATTTAATGGATTTTACCTGGATGACACCACTGAAAATCGAACCCTTAACCTATATTGTCATTCTCCTCAATTTCTTGGTGTTCAGCCAGTTCATCACATGGCTTTGGTCCAAACAGAGCTATGGAGAAATGAAGTGGCTTAGGGCTACTTTTATCAGTGTGATCAGCCTGATGGTATTTCTGAACATCGTACGACAATTTTCGATCTATTTTGGCCACATTGGGAGTCTCTTCTTATCAGATGGTTGGGCGATTGTTCTCGCTGTCCTAGTCTTACTTGGGTTTGCAGTTATGGCCTATAGAAGCAGGAATCGTTTGATGTCGAGTCTACTAGTCATGGGCCTGACTTTCCTAGTTACTGGATGCTGGATGCGTCTCGTGAATCAGGAAACTGCTCATTTAATAGGCTGGCTCCTTCCTCTCATGGGACTAGTCCTGACCCTTATTGTATTTTGTCTCCAAAGAAAGAAGGAAGAAGCATGAAATCAGCAATGTATTTTGAAGAAACGCAGGCCTTGATGAAAACTTTTAGCCAAGAGGATCAAGTTTATTTCCAAGATCTCTGGGATTATTTCAATCTTGCAGGTTTCTTATATGAGGAGAAAGCCTTAAGAGAGCAGGTCTATAATCTAGCACTTGACTTTTCGCAAGCAGGAGCGGATGGTCTCACGGCAAAGGATTATTTTGGTCTCGATCCAAAGGGAATGGCAGACCAAATCATCGAAAATATGCCCAAAGAATCGACGCGGTCTGTTTTGAAATATGGGGCTATCTTTTCAGGTATTGTGATATTTTATCGCCTCTTAAGTGATTTTGCTTCTCAAGCGGTCCTTGTGCTCAAGCCTCTAGTCTATTTGACAGACATCATTTTGGGACTCCTAGCTGTTGGGATCATCTTCTATCTCCTTCGTCGTCTCATTTTTGCGGAGGAAAAAACGAAAAAAGCAATTTATGTAGCATTTGTTCTAGTTCTAGGATTCTATTTTGTTGGTGAAATAGTGGGGGTCCGTTTCTTGCCAGCTCTTGCATGGTTTGTAGTCCCTAGTCCTTGGGATGCTCTTCTCATGACAGGGTCTAGCGGAGCTCTCATTCTTTGGCAATGGAAAGAAGAGTTTGGACGAGCTTTCATCTTTCCTATCGTCGCCTTTTTAGTGGTTGGATTCTTACATCGCTGGACCTTGGCACAAGGAGTTCAGAATCTTGGTATGACAGTTCTTCTGCCCACAGTGATCATCATCTTTGGGCTGGTTATTTATTATTGGTTTACGATTCGTGCTTTGAAAAAGAATAGGACGGAAAGTGATAAATAGTAAGAACAGGGGGGGCTGGGACAAAAGTCCTAGCCTCTCAATTATTTTTGGATTGTCGAGCAAGACGCAGTGGTTGAGTGGGCTCTACTACGCTGATTTCATCAGCTTTTACAGCCCTACTCAACTGTGCGGAGGTGGGACGACGAAATCGAATTCTAACGAATTACCGATTTCTGTCTCACTCTCTTTCTTATCCAAGTATGATAGAATAAACTCATTAGATGGGAGAATATACATGAATCTATTTCGAAAAAAGGGACTTGGGCAAGTACACCCGGATCTAAATCGCCATTTACGATTGTGGGATTTGATTATTTTAGGAATTGGTGCCATGGTGGGGACAGGGATCTTCACGATTACGGGGACTGCAGCGGCGAATTTAGCTGGTCCAGCCTTGATCATTTCAATTGTGATTGCGGCTTTTTGCGTCGGCTTATCTGCCCTCTTCTTTGCAGAATTTGCCTCTCGTATTCCTTCAACTGGTGGGGCCTATAGTTACCTCTATGCCATCTTTGGAGAGTTTCCAGCCTGGATTGCCGGTTGGTTGACTGTGATGGAATTTATGACCGCCGTATCAGGGGTAGCCTCAGGTTGGGCTGCTTATTTCAAGGGCTTGTTGGCCAATCTTGGCTGGCGTCTGCCGACGGCTTTAAATGGGACTTTTGATCCAGCTGCGGGAACTTATGTGGATCTCTTGCCTATTTTGGTCATGGTCCTCGTCACTGCCTTAGTCCTTATGAATGCAAAAGCAGTCTTACGTTTTAATTCCTTGCTGGTCTTACTCAAGTTCTCCGCTCTTGCCTTGTTTATTCTTGTCGGGATTTTTCACCTAAATCCTGGCAACTGGGCAAACTTTGCTCCGTATGGATTTGGCGAAATCTATGGTGGTCAGACAGGGATTATGGCTGGAGCTTCGCTCATGTTCTTTGCCTTTCTTGGTTTTGAGTCCATTTCAATGGCGGTCGACGAAATCAAGGAACCACAAAAGAACGTCCCTCGCGGCATTGTCCTCAGTCTCTTGATCACAACCATTCTTTATATCTTGGTCACCCTGGTTTTGACCGGTATGGTTCCTTTTAAGAACTTAAATGTAGAAGACGCGGTTGCCTTTGCCCTTCGTCAGGTCGGAGCTGGTTGGGCTGGAAATTATGTATCCTTAGTGGCTATTTTGACCTTGATTACCGTCTGCATTTCCATGACCTTTGCCCTTTCACGGATGATTTACAGTTTGGCGCGGGATGGGCTTTTGCCAAAAGCTATGAAACAGCTCGATCCAAAAACTAGAATTCCCAAAAATGCAACACTAGTAGCTGGCTCGATGGCTGCCATTGCTGGTGGAGTCTTTCCACTTGCAAGTATCGCTTCCTTCTTAAATATTTGTACCTTGGCTTACCTGGTTATGTTGGCCTTTGCCCTCTTGAAATTGCGCAAGGAACACGGTGCTCCTGGACCTGGTGAATTTAAAACGCCTTTGGTTCCGGTTTTGCCAATCCTATCGATTGTGGTCTGTGTGTCCTTTATGACCCAGTATTCTCTATCGACCTGGCTGGCCTTCGGAGTTGCTCTCTTGATTGGGATAGGAATTTATTTTGGCTATGGGTATCGCCATTCAGAAGGAAATAAATAAAAGATGAAAGCTAGAGTAGAAGAACTCTGGCTTTTTGTATAGGGAAAGCTCTTTTTTTGATATAATAAAGGGAGAAAGTTAACTAGATAACAAAGGAGAAAAACATGACATTTGAAGAGATTTTACCAGGATTAAAAGCCAAGAAAAAATATGTACGAACAGGATGGGGTGGGGCAGAAAACTATGTCCAATTGTTTGATACCATTGAGCAAAATGGGGTGGCTCTGGAAGTGACGCCTTATTTCCTCATCAACGTTTCTGGTGAGGGTGAAGGTTTCTCCATGTGGAGTCCAACTCCTTGTGATGTCTTAGCGACAGATTGGGTGGAAGTCCATGACTAAAAGTGTCTTGATTACAGGCGTGAGTTCCGGGATTGGTTTGGCTCAAGCTCGTCTCTTTCTAGAAAAGGGCTACCAGGTCTATGGCGTGGACCAGGGAGCGGATCCCCAGTTAGCAGGTGATTTTCACTTCTTACAGAGGGACTTAACTCTTGATTTGACGCCGATTTTTGACTGGTGTCCTGAGGTCGACGTCTTGTGCAATACGGCTGGGGTATTGGATGACTACAAACCACTTCTTGAGCAAAGCGCTCAGGAGATTCAGGAGATCTTTGAGATCAACTATGTGACTCCGGTAGAGCTGACACGACATTATCTGACTCAAATGTTGGAGAAGAAGCAAGGGATCATCATCAATATGTGCTCCATTGCTTCTAGCCTTGCAGGCGGAGGTGGGCACGCCTATACCTCCTCTAAACATGCCTTAGCAGGATTTACCAAGCAATTAGCTCTAGACTATGCTGAAGCTGGGATTCAGATTTTTGGTATCGCACCAGGTGCTGTCAAAACGGCTATGACCGCTGCGGACTTTGAGCCAGGCGGTCTAGCAGACTGGGTAGCTAGTGAGACCCCTATTAAACGCTGGATAGAGCCAAGTGAAATAGCTGAAGTTAGCCTCTTCCTAGCAAGTGGGAAAGCGAGTGCTATGCAGGGACAGATTCTGACTATTGATGGTGGTTGGAGTTTGAAATAGAGAACTGAGAAAGCAGGAGGTTAAAGCATGCACGAATATGATTTTGGTTTTTCCTTACCGAAAGGATATCAGGTATTTCTTGATGACTTAGGGGATCAGCCAGGTTATGACATTGGTGAGACAGGTATTTGTCTCTATGCTAAAGAAGATCTTACCGAACGCAATCAAACCTACCAGATTGATGAGGATGAACCAGATTTCTTTATGATCGGTCAAGATGGGGATCTGGCCTATTTCCTCAAAAAGAATGGGGACGATAGCATTTATGAAAATGATCTAGGTGCGCTAGGTTCTCTCGAAATGCAAAAGGTAGCTGAATCAATTGCAGACTTTATTAATCAGATCTTGCAGGAGGAGTAAGATAGAAATAGAAAGGGGACTGAGAAAGATAGCTGCAAAAAGCTCGTCGATTTACTCAGTCTTTTTTAAAAAATTTTTTAAAAAATCTTTTCTCATTCATTTTGGATTCATCTTTCTTAGATAAAATAGAATCATCAAGAAGAACTTGATAAGAAAAAAAGAAAGTTGGTAACTAACATGAAAAAATCAATTAAACAAAAAGC
>ERZ827363.4099-NODE-4099-length-10491-cov-5.592468_pt1 | contig 10491 bp, 12 predicted proteins | sample MGYA00519776_ERZ827363 | MGnify/ENA primary metagenome ERZ827363 (study PRJEB31778, sample SAMEA3449288) | human gut metagenome | biome: human gut; feature: human-associated habitat; material: faeces | place: United Kingdom | collected 2010/2012 ...
TACGTCCGCAGCGGGCAGAAGCTGCTGCGCTGCGGCTATACCACCGGCACCTGTGCGGCGCTGGGGGCAGCGGGCGCGGCCCGGCTGCTGCTCACCGGCCATGCGCCGGAGACGGTGGCGCTGCGCACCCCAAAGGGCATCGTGGTGGAGGTAGCACCCCTGTTCTGCCGCCGCACCGACACTGGGGCCGAATGCGCCATTGAAAAGGACGGCGGCGACGACGTGGATGTGACCACCGGCTTGCCGGTGATTGCCACAGTGGAGCTGCTGCCGGGCTGCACGGACATCCGCATCGACGGCGGCAGAGGTGTGGGCCGGGTGACAAAACCCGGCCTCGACCAACCCGTTGGTGCCGCCGCCATCAACCATGTGCCCCGGCAGATGATCGCCGAGGCCCTGCGCCGGGAGGCTGAAGCCGCCTGTTATACCGGCGGCTTTGCGGTGACCATTTCCATCCAGAACGGCGAGGAAGTGGCCCGGCGCACCTTCAACCCGCACATCGGGGTGGAGGGTGGCCTTTCGGTGCTGGGCACCAGCGGCATCGTGGAGCCCATGAGCCAGCAGGCCATCCTGGACACCATCCAGCTGGAAATGAACCAGGCTGTTTTGCGGGCCGGTACCCCAAAGCGGCTCATCCTTGCCCCGGGCAACTACGGGCTGGACTACCTGCACGACACCTACCCGGCCTTTGCGGCTATCCCGGTGGTCAAGACCTCCAACTTCATCGGAGATACGCTGGATATGGCGGCTTCCGCCGGGTTTGAGCAGGTGCTGCTGGTGGGCCATGTGGGCAAGCTGGTCAAGGTGGCCGGCGGCATCATGAACACCCACTCCCACACGGCCGACTGCCGCACCGAGCTGTTCTGTACCCATGCCGCCCTCTGTGGAGCAGGCCGGGAGCTGTGCGCGGCTTTGTACGCCGCCGCCACCACCGACGCCTGTCTGGAGCTGCTGGACGCCGCCGGACTGCGCGCCCCGGTGCTGGAAAGCCTGCTGGATGCCATCCAACTGCACCTCGACCGCCGGGCGGGTGAAGCCTTCCGGGTGGGTGCAGTGCTGTTTTCCAACCAGCACGGGCCGCTTGGCGCAACACAAACTGCAAAGGAGCTGCTTGAACAATGGAACAACGCATGACCGGCACCTTTTACGGGGTCAGCGTCGGCCCCGGCGACCCGGAACTGCTGACTTTGCAGGCCGTGCGTCTGCTGCGGCAGTGCCCGGTGCTGGCTGCGCCGCAGACCGCTTCCGGGCAGATGCTGGCGCTGGACATCGCCCGCCGGGCGCTGGGCAGCGAGCTGGACGGCAAGACCATTCTACCCCTGCAGTTTGCCATGAGCCGGGACGCCGCCGTGCTGCGCGCTTCTCACGAGACCGCTGCCAGCGCAGTGCGGCCTTTTCTGGATGCCGGGCAGGATGTGGCCATGCTGAAACCTGGGTGACGTGTCCATTTATGCCACCTTTGGCTATCTGCAGGAGATCCTGCAGGCGCAGGGCTATGCCACCGCGATGGCGGCGGGTGTGCCCAGCTTCTGCGCGGCAGCAGCCCGGCTGAATCAGCCCCTTACCGGCGGCATGGACGCTCCGCTGACCATCGCTCCCGGCAGCCGGGCCGACGAGGCATTGGACGCCCCCGGCACGAAAGTCCTGATGAAAACCGGGCGTCAGCTGCCCGCCCTGCTGGACACCCTGGACGCCCACGGTGCGTTGAGCCGCAGCGCCCTCGTGTGCAGCTGCGGCCTGCCGGATGAAACGATCTTCCCCGACCTTTCGACTGCGCGCCCGCCGCAGGATGGCAGCAAGGCCGGATATTTTGCAACGGTACTGGTAAAGGAGTAACTGCTATGGTACACTTTGTAGGCGCGGGGCCCGGTGCCCCGGACCTGATCACTCGGCGGGGCGCAGCCCTGCTGCAGGAGGCTGATTGCATCATCTACGCGGGCAGTCTGGTCAACCCGGCCCTGCTGGGACTGGCAAAACCCGGCTGCGCCATTTACAACAGCGCCGAGATGACGTTGGAACAGGTGCTGGATGTGATGCGCACCATGGAGGCAGACGGCAAAATCACCGTGCGCCTGCACACCGGCGACCCCTGCCTGTACGGGGCCATCCGGGAGCAGATGGATGCACTGGACGCCGACGGCATCGCCTACGATGACACGCCCGGCGTGTCCAGCTTCTGCGGCGCGGCGGCGGCACTGAATGCCGAATACACCCTGCCCACCGTGAGCCAGACCGTGATCATCACCCGCATGGAAGGCCGCACCCCGGTGCCCGAGCGGGAAAAGCTGGCCAGCCTTGCCGCCCACGGGGCCACTATGGTGATTTTCCTGTCCATCGGTCTGGTGGACAAGGTGCAGGATGCTCTGCTGCAGGGCGGTGCCTACACGCCGGACACCCCCGCCGCCGTGGTATACAAGGCCACCTGGCCGGAGCAGAAAACCGTGCGCTGTACCGTGGGTTCTCTGGCGCAGAGCGTGCACGACGCCGGCATCACCAAAACAGCGCTCATCGTGGCAGGCGATTTCCTGGGCACCCGGTACGAGCGCAGCAAGCTGTACGACCCCGGTTTTACCACCGAGTTCCGCAAGGGGTCCGACCAATGACCCGGGCCTATCTGGCCTTTACCGACACCGGTCTGGCACTGGCCCGGCGGCTGGCAGACGCCCTGCCCGGCAGTGTGGACCGCTGCGGCAGCAGCGGCGTCTCCCTTGCCGGGTGGACTGCCCTGCAGTTTGCGCAGAGCGACGCCCTTGTTTTTGTGGGAGCCGTGGGCATTGCGGTGCGGGCCATTGCGCCCCACTGCCGCAGCAAGGCGTCGGACCCGGCGGTGGTGGTACTGGACGAATGCGGCCGCTTTGCGGTGCCGGTGCTGTCCGGTCATCTGGGCGGTGCCAATGACCTGGCTCGTGCACTGGCCGCCGTGTGCGGAGCCGTTCCGGTGATCACCACGGCCACCGACGCCCACGGCATTTTTGCGGTGGACGAGTGGGCAAAGCACCAGAACTGCACGGTGCTGGAAGCGGAGCGCATCAAGCATGTCAGCAGCAAGCTGCTGGCCGGGCAGTCGGTGCGGTTTGCCGCTGAGTTTCCCGTGCAGGGCACCCCGCCCGCCGGGGTGGATCCTGCACGGACCCCTGCCGAAGCCGATTTTGCCCTTACCCTCTCCCCTGCCGGGGACGCTTTGCATCTGGTGCCCCGCATCGGGGTGCTGGGCATCGGCTGCCGCAGGGGGACATGTGCCGAGCAGTTGGAAGCCGCCTTTGCTGACTTCTGTGCCCGGCACAGCCTTGCCCCGGCGTGCATCGCGGCGGCGGCCAGCATCGACCTGAAGGCTGACGAGGCCGGGCTGCTGGCGTTCTGCCGGGCCCACGGCTGGCCCATCACATTTTATTCTGCGGAGCAGCTGCGGGCACTGCCCGGGCCGTTCACACCATCTCCCTTCGTGCAAAGCGTCACCGGGGTGGACAACGTGTGTGAGCGGGCCGCTGTGCTGGCGTCCGGCGGCTGCATCCGCATCCCGAAACAGGCGGGCGGCGGTGTGACCTTTGCGCTGGCGCTGTGCCCCTATGCCCCGGACTGGAGGTGGCAGAATGGCTGATATCGTATATGTGGTCGGGCTTGGCCCCGGCGACCCGCAGTTTTTGACCGCACAGGCGCAGAGCGCCCTGGAAGAAGCCGAGGTGCTGTGCGGCTATCCGGTCTATCTGGATCTGGTACGCCCCTATTACCCGGAAAAAGAATATTACGCCACCGGCATGACCAAAGAACTGGACCGCTGCCGCTGGGCGCTGGAAACTGCCCACAGCGGCCGGACCGTGGCTCTGGTGTGCAGCGGCGACGCCGGAGTGTACGGCATGGCCAGCCCCCTGCTGGAGCTGGCCGAAGGCTGCCCGGACGTGACCGTGGAGGTGGTGCCCGGCCTGACTGCCGCCCTGAGCGGCGGCGCGGTGCTGGGTGCCCCGCTGGCCCATGATTTCTGTGTGCTCTCTCTTTCCGACCGGCTCACCCCGTGGGAGGTCATCGAAAAACGGCTGGCCGCAGCGGCCATGGGCGATTTCTGCATGGCGGTGTACAATCCTTCTTCCAAGGGGCGGCCGGACTATCTGGCCCGGGCCGTGCGCATCCTGCTGCAAAACGGCAAGGCCCCGGACACCGTCTGTGGGCTGGTGCGCAACATCGGCCGGGAGGGCCAGAGCGCTCAGGTGCTGACGCTGGCCCAGCTGGAGCAAACGCCCGTGGATATGTTCACCACCGTGTACATCGGCAACCGCAACACCCGGGTGCTGCAGGGCCGCATGGTCACGCCGCGGGGGTACCGCGTATGAGGGCAGTGGTGTTCAGCGGCACCACCGAGGGCCGCATTTTTTCCCGGCAGCTGGCCCAGCTTGGGGCGGACGTTCTGGTGAGCGTGGCCACCCCGCTGGGCAGCGAGGAACAGGGCAGCTTTGCCGGCATCACAGTGCACTGCGGCCGGTTGACCCCGGACGAGATGGCCGCCCTTGTGCAGAGAGCCGACCTGTGCGTAGACGCCACCCACCCCTATGCGGTGGACGCCACCCGCAACATCCGCACGGCCTGCCGCACCGCCGGGGTGGAATATCACCGGCTGCTGCGTGCGCAAAGCCCCCTGCCTGCCGGGAGCATGGTGTTCCAGTCGGCGGCACATGTGGCGGATTTTCTGGTCCAAACGCAGGGCAATGTCCTGCTGGCCACCGGGGCCAAGGAGCTGCCTGCCTTTGCGCAGCTGGCCCCGGAACGGCTGTACCCCCGTGTGCTGCCTACACTGGACGGCATTGCCGCCTGCGAGGCCGCGCACATCCCCCACAAGAATATCCTTGCTTTACAGGGGCCGTTCTCCTACGCACTGAACCGGGCCCTGCTGGAGCAATTCTCCATTCGCTTTCTCGTGACCAAGGACGGCGGGGCCGCCGGTGGCTTTGCCGAGAAAGCGCAGGCTGCCGCCGACACCGGCGTCCAGCTCATCGTGATCCGCCGCCCGGCCGAGACCGGTGAGACGGCAGACCAGATCCTGACCCGCTGCAGGGAGGTGCTGAAAGGATGATCACACTCATTGGTATGGGCTCCGGCACCCCCGGCAGCCTGACCGCACAGGGTCTTGCCGCCCTGCAGGGTGCCGACCGCATTCTGGGCGCAAAGCGGCTGCTGGCCACACTGCCGGAGGGCTGCACCGGAAACCGGCAGGCCCTGTACAAACCGGACGAAATTCTGGCCTGTCTGGCCGCGCACCCGGACGAGGAAATTGCGCTGGTGTACAGCGGCGATACCGGGTTCTACTCCGGCGCATCCCAGCTGCTGCCCATACTGCGGGCCTTTGGCATCTCCTGCCGGGTGCTGCCCGGCCTTTCCAGCGTACAGCTGCTGGCCGCCGCCGTAGGCCGCCCCTGGCAGGACTGGACTCTTGTTTCTGCCCACGGCTGTGCCTGCGACCCGGTGTCTGCCTGCATGAACCATAAAACCGTATTCTTTCTCACCGGCGGGGCCGAGACCCCAGCCACCCTGTGTGCCGCACTGACCGCCGCCGGGCTGGGCGATGCCCACGCCCTTGTGGGCGAAAACCTTGGCACGCCCGACGAAAAGATCCACTTTGGCACCGCGCAGGAACTGGCCGGGCAGGCCTTTGCTTCCCTGAGTGTCCTGCTGGTGGAACATGCCGTGCACCCGGAACGCCGCACCCCCGGCCTGCCGGATGAGGCCTTCATCCGGGGCGAGGTGCCCATGACCAAGCAGGAAGTGCGGGCCGCCGCGCTGGCCAAACTGGCCGTGCGCCCCGCCGATACCCTGTGGGACGTGGGGGCCGGTACCGGCAGCGTGAGCGTGGAGCTGGCACTGGCCGCCCCGCAGGGGCATGTGTATGCGGTGGAGTGTGAGCCGGACGCCTGCGCCCTCATCCGCCGGAACCGCGAAAAATTTGCGGCGTGGAACCTCTCCCTCATTGAGGGCCGTGCCCCTGCCGCACTGGAAGCCCTGCCTGCCCCGGATGCCGTGTTCATTGGCGGCACCAAGGGCAGCATGGCCGCGGTGGTGGACACGGTTCTGGCCAAAAACGCCAATGCGCGCATCTGCATTGCCGCCATTGCGCTGGAATCCCTGAGCGCCGCCATTGCAGCCCTTACGGCTCATGGCCTTTCCGCTGAGGTGACCCAGCTTGCCGTGAGCCGTACCAGACCGGCAGGCAGGCTCCACCTGCTGACCGCCAACAACCCCATTTTTCTGATCACGGGAGAACGCAAATGATGCAGTTCGTCATCGCCGCACCGCGTTCCGGCAGCGGCAAGACCACCGTCACCTGCGCCCTGCTGGCCGCGTTGAAAAAGCGGGGCATGGACCCCTGCGCCTTCAAGAGCGGGCCGGACTATATCGACCCCATGTTCCACCGGTCGGTGCTGGGGGTGGAGAGCCACAATCTGGATCTTTATCTTTCTGCCAAAAATACGGTACGGGAACTGTACGCCCACTATGCTGCCGGGCACGGGGCTGTGGTGTGCGAAGGGGCCATGGGTTTTTACGATGGGCAGGGCCTGACCACCCGCGCCAGTGCCTGGGAGCTGGCCGATGCGCTGGACCTGCCGGTACTGTTGGTGGTACAGCCCAAGGGGGCCAGTGTGACGCTGGCCGCAGAGATCCAGGGCCTTGTGCATTTCAAACCGGAGAGCCACATTGCAGGCATCCTGCTGAATGACTGCTCCGAAAAGCTCTTCCGGATGCTCAAGCCCCTGCTGGAAACCGAGACCGGCCTGCCGGTGCTGGGGTATCTGCCCCGCCTGCCGCAGGCGGTGGTGGAGAGCCGCCATTTGGGCCTGAAAACCGCCGGAGAGATCGCCGATCTTGCCCAGAAGATCGGCCTGTTGGCCGATGCGCTGGAAGCAAATCTGGACTGGGCAACGCTGGAAGCGCTGACCGAACGACCGGCTCCTGCCCCGGTGCCGCCGCCTGCTCTGCAAACGGCGGGCGTCCGCATTGCTGTGGCACAGGATAAGGCATTCTGCTTTGCCTACGCCGAAACGCTGGACTGCCTGCGCACTGCCGGGGCAGAGCTGGTGTTCTTCAGTCCGGTGCACGACACCGCCTTGCCGGAGGACATCTGCGGGCTGTATCTGCCCGGCGGCTACCCGGAACTGTATGCCCGGCCGCTGAGCGAAAACAAAACCATGCGCGATGCCATCCGGGATGCCGTAAATGGCGGCCTGCCCACGGTGGCAGAGTGCGGCGGCTTTCTGTATCTGGGGCAGACGCTGGAAGATGCCAGCGGTACCGCCTGGCCCATGGCAGGCGTTCTGCCCGGCAAAGGCGTCAAGGTGGGGCGGCTGGTGCGGTTCGGCTATGCCGACATGACCGCCAAAGCCGACAGCCTGCTGTTCCATGCCGGAGAGCATTTGTATATTCACGAATTCCATCACTGGGATTCCACCGACAATGGTTCGGGCTTTTCCGTTTGGAAAAGCGAAAAAGTACAATGGGAATGCGGATTTGCAAGCATGAGTTTGTACGCCGGTTTCCCGCATCTTTACTGGGCAGGCACTCCCCTGCCCCGCCGCTTTGTAAGTGGTGCGAAGTTCTATCAACGACAAAAGAGAAACACACATGACTGAAACGGAACTGAAAACTTTACTTTCCGGCATCACCCCGCCGGATGAAGCTGCCCGCGCCGCCGCCCACACCCACTGGGCCGGGTTGGCCAAACCTCTGGGCGGGCTGGGCGCACTGGAAACTTTGCTGGAAGATGCCGCCGCCCTCACCGGCAGTGCGGCGCTGGATGTTTCCCACCGGGCTGTGCTGGTGCTCTGCTCCGACAACGGCGTGGTGGCTCAGGGCGTGAGCCAGACCGACCAGAGCGTGACCCGCGCAGTGGCGGAGAATCTGGCTGCCCGGCGTACCAGCGTGTGCCAGATGGCCCGTACTGCCCACTGCGATGTGGTGCCCGTGGACATGGGCATGGCCGGAGACCCGGTGCCGGGGGTGGCAGACTGCCGCATTGCCGCCGGTACTGCCGATTTCACGCAGGGTCCCGCCATGACCCGCGCCCAGGCTGTGGAGGCCGTCGGCCGGGGCATCCGGCTGGTGCAGGAGCAGAAAGCTGCCGGTGTGCAGCTGCTGGCCACCGGCGAAATGGGCATTGGCAACACCACCACTTCCAGTGCGGTGGCAGCGGTGCTGCTGGGCCAGCCGGTGGAACGGATGACCGGCCGGGGAGCCGGCCTTTCGGATGAAGGGCTGGCCCGCAAGGTGGATGCCATCTGCCGGGGCATCCTGCGCAACGAGCCGGACCCCACAGACCCTCTGGACGTGCTGGCCAAGCTGGGCGGCTTTGATCTTGCCGGGCTGTGCGGCGTCTTTCTGGGCGGTGCGCTGGAAGGCGTGCCCGTGGTAATGGACGGCTTCATCAGCGGCGTGGCGGCCCTGTGCGCCGTGCGGCTGTGCCCTGCCGCGGCCAAAGCGGTGTTTGCCAGTCACTGTTCCTCGGAGCCTGCCGCCCGTCTGGTGCTGGATGCACTGGGCAAGGCCCCGCTTCTCACCGCCGGGCTGCATCTGGGCGAGGGCACCGGCGCTGTGGCCAGCCTCCCGCTGTGGGACATGGCACTGGCGGTGTACGACCACTGTTATTCCTTTGCGGAGGGCGGCATCACGCCGTACACCCCGCAATGCTGACGCTGGTGATCGGCGGGGCGGCCAGCGGAAAAAGCGAATACGCCGAGAGTCTGGTACTGCGCAGCACTCTGCCGCGCTATTATCTGGCCACCATGCAGGTGTGGGACGCCGAATGTGCCGCCCGGGTGGAAAAGCACCGCAGAATGCGGGCGGCAAAACAGTTTGAAACGGTGGAGTGCCCCCTGCATCTGGACGCCGTGCATCTGCCCGCCCGTGGTACCGCGTTGCTGGAAGATCTGGGCAACCTGACTGCCAACGAGCTCTATGATCCCGCCGGGGCCGGGCCGCAGACCGCGCAGGCCATTCTTTCCGGGCTGGACGCCGTGTATGCCCAGTGTGAAACCCTGATCGTCGTCTCCAACGAGGTGTTCAGCGGCGGGGCCGACTACGCAGGCGACACCGACCGCTATCTGCTGGCGCTGGCGCAGGTGAACAACGCGCTGGCCGCCCGGGCCGACGCCGTGGTGCGGGTGGTGTGCGGCATCCCTGTTTATTATAAAGGAGTGGAAAAATGATCGTTTTGCAGACCGTTGCCGTGGCGTTCGCCATGTTTTCGGCTGTGCCGGTGCCGCAGTTCAACTGGACCGAAAAGAACATGCGGTATGCGATGTGTGCCTTCCCGCTCATCGGGGTGGTCATCGGGCTGCTGTGGTTCCTGTGCGGCGTGCTGCCCCTGCCGGGTGCGGCGCGGGCGGCGGGCTTCTGCCTGATCCCGGTCTGGGTCACCGGCGGCATCCATCTGGACGGCTACGCCGACACCTGCGACGCACTTTCGAGCTACGGCGACCGGGAAAAGAAGCTGGAGATCTTAAAGGACCCTCACTGCGGGGCCTTTGCCGTGATCCGTCTGTGCAGCTACTTTGCGGCCTATCTGGCCCTGTGCGCCTGTGTACAGTTCACCCCGCAGGCAGGGCTGCTCTGGATGATGGCATTGGTGCTGGAACGGGCGCTCTCCGGCTATGCGGTGGCGGCGTTCCCCATGGCAAAGAACACCGGCCTTGCCCACACCTTTGCCTCGGCAGCCGACAGAGCCACTGTACGCCGGGTGCTGGCCCTTCTGGCCGCTGTACTGTGCTGCGCCATGCTGGCACTGGGTGGTTGGGCGCTGGTGCTGGCCGCACTGGCTGTGCTGTGGCGGTACCACGCCATTGCCTGCAAGCAGTTCGGCGGCATCACCGGTGATCTGGCCGGGTGGTTTTTGCAGAAAACCGAGATCTGGATGCTGGCGGCACTGTGTGCCTGCCAGTGGGGAGGGCTGTTATGATCTTTATCACCGGGCCGCTTTACAGCGGCAAGCGCACCTTTGCCAAGACCCTGCCCGGACGGTGCATCTGCGATGTACAGGAGCTGGCCGCCGGGGCCGAAAATCCGGAAAAACTCGCGGACGAGCTGTCCGCTTACGATATCGTGCTTGCCACCGAGGTGGGCGGCGGCGTGGTACCCATGGACCCCGCCGAACGTGCCGGACGCGAAGCCGCCGGGCGGCTGGCCTGTCTGCTGGCCGCACGGGCAGACTGCGTTGTGCAGATGTTCTGCGGCATCCCCACCGTTCTGAAAGGAGAACTGCCAACATGCTGATCTATTTCCTGCGCCACGGCCTGACCGAATACAACGCCGAGAAGCGCTATCAGGGCCAGCGGGACATCCCGCTTTCTGCCGCTGGCCGCGCGATGCTGCGCAAGGCAGACATCGAGCCTCGAACCGTGTACACCACCCCGCTGTGCCGCACCCGGCAGACCGCTGAGGTGCTGTTCCCCACTGCAAAGCTGGTGGCGGTGGATGACCTGAAGGAGATGTGCTTTGGCAGCTTTGAGGGCCGCAATT
>ERZ827363.4107-NODE-4107-length-10467-cov-9.299270_pt1 | contig 10467 bp, 6 predicted proteins | sample MGYA00519776_ERZ827363 | MGnify/ENA primary metagenome ERZ827363 (study PRJEB31778, sample SAMEA3449288) | human gut metagenome | biome: human gut; feature: human-associated habitat; material: faeces | place: United Kingdom | collected 2010/2012 ...
TGCGGTCGATGACCTCAGTGGCGATGTCCACGGCGGTGTGGAAGCCGAAGGTGACATCGGTGCCGTAGATGTCGTTGTCGATGGTCTTGGGCAGGCCGATGATGTTCAGACCCTCCTGGGAGAGGAGGTTGGCCGTCTTGTGGGTGCCGTTGCCGCCGAGGCAGAGCAGACAGTCGAGCTTGGCGTCCTTGTAGGTCTTTTTCATGGCCGCGACCTTGTCGATCTTGTCTTCTTCCACCACGCGCATCAGCTTGAAGGGGGTGCGCTTGGTGCCGAGGATGGTGCCGCCCAGCGTCAGGATGCCGCGGAAATCGTCCTCGCACATCTCCTTGTATTCGCCGGTAATGAGGCCGTGGTAGCCGTTCAGGATGCCCACGATCTCGACGTTCTCGCCGAACCGTGCATACAGGGCTTTGGCCACGCCGCGGATGGTGGCGTTCAGGCCGGGACAGTCGCCGCCGGAGGTCAGGATACCAACACGTTTTTTCATATCGAACAACCCTCGTTTCTTCCGTTCTCCCTCAGAAGGGGCAGGTGAATGATACTATAAGAGTATTCCCAAAGGGGGCGGGTGTCAAGAGCCGGGAACGAAAAAAGGCGTGAAAACGCAGAGGTAGGGAAGACAGAAAAAACATGGACGGAAAAATCAAAAAAAGTGGTTGACAAATGGAGGCGGAGGCTGTATAATATTCTTCGTCAGCGGCGCTTCGGTGCTGAGGGCGAAACCGAATAGTGGGGATTTGCATAGTGGTAGTGCGGTAGACTCTGACTCTACTTGTGGGAGTTCGATTCTCTCATCCCCAACCAGTTACCGCAGCCGAATAAGCTGCGGTATTTTCGGGGCATAGCGCAGTTGGTAGCGCGCCTCGTTCGGGACGAGGAGGCCGTGGGTTCAAATCCCGCTGCTCCGACTTAAAAAAGCAAGTACACATTCGTGTACTTGCTTTTTTATTTAGTCGGGCGCGGGAATTGAACTATTCACACAAATCCCTATCTCTTTCTTCTGAAATATGCTAAAATAGTACCACTACGACACAGGAGGTCTTTCTATGCTCAAACGTCTGCGCAGCGCCCACCCGATGCTCTACTGCCTTGTGGCTGAGGTGCTGTTTCTGGGGATGCTGTTCGTGGCATCGCTGCTGTCGCTTCTGCTCATCTTGTTCGTCGTGCGGGATATTGATGCCGTCGATGATTATATGCTGACCTTCATGCAGGAGGCAGCAGGCGTGCTGGTGGCGTGGCTCTTTCTGGCGCGCACCGGGAAGAGCGGCCTGCTCCGCCGCCGGGGCAGCGGCTTTTTCAACGGTCTGCTGGTGGGCCTGTACCCCATCGCGCTCATCAGCTACAACGCCTACAATACCCTGCTGTTTGGCAGGCCGGAGGGCGATATGCTGCCCGCGTGGCATGTCGTGTGGTTCCTTATCGGCATGACCAGCGTCGGTGTGGCAGAAGAGTTTCTGTTCCGGGGCGTCATCGCCCAGACACTTCTGGAGCATTTCGGCACCAGCCGGGCCGGCGTCTGGAAAGCCTGCCTGCTGTCGGGTCTTTACTTCGGTGCGGCCCACCTGACCAACCTCACCGGCAGTGCGCCGCTGGGCGTTCTGATGCAGTGCGTCTTTGCGGCCTCGCTGGGTACGCTGCTGGCGGCGGTCTATTTCCGCACCGGAAACATCTGGGTGACGGTGTTCATCCACGCCGCGATGGACATCACGTCCATGCTCATCGGCGGCCTGTACGGCACCGAGACGGTAGCCGACAGCATCAGCACCTATGACATCACCATGCTGACGTCTATCGCGGTCTATCTCATCCCCACGGCGTTCCTGCTGCGGAAAAAGAAGCTCAGTGAAGTGGAGCTTTATTTCGGACATGATATGAAATAAACGGAATGGCCGCGCACAGCTGTGCGCGGCCATTCCGTTTTCTATCTCAGTTATTCGTAATCAATGGGCAGAGTCGGCAGACCGTTCAGCTCCAGCCCGGCGGTATGGCCCGCGATGTACTGATAGTAGCCCTGAGCCGCGATCATCGCGCCGTTGTCGCCGCAGAATTTCAACTCGGGCAGGTAGACCCTGGCCCCCAGCTTCTGGGCGCCGTCGTTGACCAGCTGGCGCAGACGGCCATTGGCCGCGACGCCGCCCGCCAGACAGACCTGCTTTGCGCCGGTGTCGGCGGCGGCGAGAAGGAGCTTTTCTGCGAGGATGCCCGCGATGCGCTCCTGAAAGCTGGCCGCGAGGTCGGGGACGTTGATGTCAGTACCCTTCATCTGGGCCTGATTCACCTCGTTCAGCACGGCGGTCTTGAGGCCGGAGAAGCTGACGTTGTACTTGCCCTCTACATGAGGCACCGGCAGACGGTAGGCTTTCGGGTCGCCGGTCTTGGCGGCGTTGGCGACGCTGGGACCGCCGGGATAGGGCAGGCCCAGCGTCCGGGCCACCTTGTCGAAGGCTTCGCCGGCGGCGTCGTCCACCGTGTGGCCGAGGATGTGGTAATGGGTATAGTCCTGCACCTCCACGATGTGGCTGTGTCCGCCGGACGCCACAAGGCAGAGGAAGGGCGGCTTCAGCTCCGGGTGGGTCAGGTAGAGGGCCGCAATGTGACCCCGCAGATGGTGGACCGGCACCAGCGGCTTGCCCGCCGAGTAGGCGAGGCCCTTGGCAAAGTTGACGCCCACCAGCACTGCGCCGATGAGGCCGGGCGCGAAGGTGACAGCCACGGCGTCCACGTCGTCGATGGTCTTGCCTGCGTCCAGCAGAGCCTTTTTGACGGTGGCGCTGATGAACTCGCAGTGGCGGCGGCTGGCGATCTCCGGCACGACGCCGCCGTAAAGTGCCTGCTCCTTGACGCTGGTGGAGATGACGTTGCTCAGCAGGTGCCGGCCATCTTCCACCAGAGATGCGGCGGTCTCGTCGCAGGTAGATTCGATTCCTAAGATGATCATGGTTTTAGTGGGCCTCCAGCCAGTTTTTGCCCTGATGCACTTCGGTGCTCAGGGGGACAGCATAATTGACACAGCCTTCCATCTCTTCCTGCAGGATGGCGGCGGCTTTCGCGGCTTCTGCCTCCGGGGCCTCGACGATGAGTTCGTCGTGGACAGTCAGGATGAGGCGGCTCTCCATCTTCTCGTCCCGCAGACGCCGCCAGACCCGCACCATCGCCAGCTTGATGACGTCGGCGGCGGTGCCTTGGATCGGCGTGTTGCGGGCCATCCGCTCGCCGCTGGCCCGGATGTTGTGATTGTTGCTGGCCAGCTCCGGCAGGGAGCGGCGGCGCCCGAAAAGGGTGGACACATAGCCGCAGTTCCGGGCGTCGGAGATGGTCTTGTCCATGTAGCCGCTGACTTTCGGGAAGGTGGCCAGATAGTTTTTCAGGAAGGCGTCGGCCTCCTTGACGCTCACGCCGATGTCCTTCGAGAGGCTGTAAGCGCCCTTGCCGTACATGATGCCGAAGTTGATGGCTTTTGCCGAAGAGCGCAGGCGGGGCGTGACCTGCTCGAGGGGCAGACCGTAGATCTTGGCGGCAGTGCTGCGGTGGATGTCCTCGCCGGTGAGGAAGGCCTGCTGCATATGCTCGTCGCCGGTGACGTGGGCGAGGATGCGCAGCTCGATCTGGCTGTAGTCGGCGTCCACCAGAACGCAGCCGGGCCGCGCCACAAAGTAAGCGCGGAGCTGGCTGCCCAGCTCGGTGCGGATGGGGATGTTCTGCAAGTTTGGCTCGGTGGACGAAATGCGCCCGGTGCGGGCCTCGGTCTGGATAAAGGTCGAGTGTACGCGCCCATCCGCGGCCGTGGCGTTCAGCAGGCCGTCCACGTAGGTGGACAGCAGCTTGGCGTAGGTGCGGTATTTCAGGATCTCGTCAATGACCGGGCTGTAGGGGCGCAGGCTTTCCAGTGTCTCGGCGTCGGTGGAGTAGCCGCGGGCGTTTTTCTTGCGCGGCGGCAGGCCCAGCTTGTCAAACAGCGCCTCGCCCAGCTGCTTCGGACTGTTTACGTTGAACGAATAACCGACGGCTGTATAAATATTGTTTAAGATCCCGTCCAGCTCGCTGCGCAGGCTGTCGCCGAACGCGCGGATGCCGTCGGCGTCAATCGCAAAGCCGATGCGCTCCATGTCGGCCAGCACCCGGGCCAGCGGCAGCTCCATCTCGTCCAGCAGCTTGCGCTGGCCGCTCTCGTCCAGCGCGGCGGCCAGCGTGTCGCACAGGCCCGCCAGCACGCCCGCATCGGGCGCGGCCTCACAGGCAAAGGCGGCGTGTACGCCGTACTCGGCGGCCAGGGAGTGTACCTCATAGCCGCTGGCCGACGGGTTTAAAAGATACGCGGCCAGCTTGCCGTCAAAGCGCAGCGCACTGCCGATGCCGCCGTGCTCCAGCGCCAGGCGGTAGAGCGGCTTTGCGTCGAACGCCCAAAGCTCGGCACCGCTGTCCAGAATCGCGGCCAGCCGGTCTGTGTCGGGCAGGTAGACGTCCTGCCCCTGCACAAGGTACCAATCGCCGTCGGCGTTCCGGGCGGCGTAGAAGCGGCCCTCCAGCAGCAGCGGCAGGGGGGACGGCTCGACGGTCTCGAGCGGTGCGGCATTCTCGGATGGGGCGGGCGCGGTGCCGCCGTTCAGGCCCCAGCGGTCCACCAGCTTGTGCATTTCCAGCGCGGCCAGCAGCTGCGCGGCGGCAGCGGGGTCACCGGGCTGGCGCAGGTAGGCGGCAGGGTCGGTCTCGATGGGCGCGTCCTTGCGGATCGTGCCCAACATATAGGACAGGTCGGCCTTGTCGCGGTTGGCGGTCAGCTTGGCGCGCTGCCCCGGCTTGACGGCCTTGTCGTCGATGTTGTCATAGACGCCTTGCAAACTGCCGAACTTCGAAATCAGCGCCAACGCGGTTTTTTCGCCGATGCCGGGCACGCCGGGGATGTTGTCCGACGCATCACCCATCAGGCTTTTGACGTCGATGAGCTGCGGCGGCTCGATGCCGTACTTCTCGCGGATGGCGGCGGGGTCCATGGGGATGGTCTCTTTGTTGGTTGCCAGCAAAACCGTCGTTGCATCGTCCACAAGCTGCAAGCTGTCGCGGTCACCGGTAGCCAGCAGCGTCGTGCCGCCCGCGGCCTCGCACGCTGCGGCCAGCGTGCCGAGAATATCGTCGGCCTCCCAGCCCGCCTTGCTGACCTGCACAAAGCCAAGGTCGGTCAGCAGCTCCTTCAAAACCGGCATCTGCTGGGCCAGCTCCTCGGGCATGCCGTGGCGGGTGGCCTTGTAGCCGTCGTAGGCGGTGTGGCGGAACGTCGGCGCGCGCTCATCCCACGCGATGGCGACGGCGTCGGGCTTGTGCGCCGCCAGCAGGTTGAGCAGTATATTTTGGAAGCCGTAGATGGCGTTGGTGTAGCGGCCATCCTTCGTCGTCAGCAGCTTGATGCCGAAAAACGCGCGGTTGACCAGGCTGTTGCCGTCCAAGACCATGAGTTTCATGCGCAATACTCCTTATAAACAATCTACATTTCAGTATACCACATTTGCGGAAAATATGGTAGAATAGAATGTAAAAATCGAAAAGTCTAAAGCCTTCCCCCGCGGGCGGGGGAAGGTGGCGCACAGCACCGGATGAGGGGGCGGGCTTACGGCCAAGACCCGGTCACGGGCGGCTGCGCGGACTTTGCCCTCATCAGCCGCCTGCGGGCGGCAGCTTCCCCCGAGGGGGAAGCCTTTTGGAAAGGAAACTTATGCAGCTACGCAACTTATCCATCCCCACCGGCGCGGTGTTTGCGCCGATGGCCGGCCTGACCGACGCGGCGTGCCGCCATCTGATGGCCGACCACGGCGCGGCCTGGACCGTCAGCGAGATGGCCAGCGCCAAGGCGCTGAACTTCCACGATGAAAAATCCCTGGCTCTGCTGCGGGACAAGCACCCCCACGGCCTGTACGCCATCCAGCTGTTCGGCGCGGAGCCGGAGTCGATGGCCAAGGCAATTCTGTTTGTAAGGGAGCAGGGCATCCAATTTGATATTCTCGACATCAACATGGGCTGCCCTGCGCCCAAGATTACCGGCAGCGGCGCGGGCAGCAGGCTGCTGCTGGACCCGCCGCTCTGCGGGCAGATGGTCGCCGCCGCGCGCAAAGCGCTGGGCGATGATACGCCGCTGACCGTCAAGATGCGCATCGGCTGGGACGCCGACCACCTGACCGGCGTCGAGGTCGCCAAACAGCTTGAGGCCAACGGCGCGGACTTGATCGCCGTCCATGGCCGCACGCGGGAGCAGATGTACGTCCCGCCCATCGACACGGCGGCCATCGCGGCCATCAAGCAGGCCGTGTCCGTCCCGGTGCTGGCCAACGGCGACGTGACCACCGCCGACGAAGCCCTTACCTTATTAGAAGCAACCGGCTGCGACGGCGTTATGATCGGGCGCGGCGCACTGGGCGACCCGTGGCTGTTTGCGCAGGTGCGCGCGGCGCTGCTGGGCGAGGAACGCCCGCCCGAGCCGACGCTGAACCAGCGGATGACCGCCTTGCGCGACCAAATCTACGAAATGTGCGAGGAAAAGGGCGAGTGGGCCGCCATGCCCCAGGCCCGCAGCCAGGCCATGCACTATATGAAGGGCCTGCACGGCGCTGCCGCCCTGCGCCGCTACTGCTCGATGCTCGAGCACTTCAGCGATGTGGATACGCTGATCGAGGCAGTGTACAGATTGCAGTAACGTAGGGGCCGGGCATGCCCGGCCCGCAACTTTCCCGTAAAAGCGCAATAACCGGTATGCCGCGGGCCGGACATGTCCGGCCCCTACCGTGGCGCTTCAAAACCGTCCCCTCGTCAATTCGTCCAGATTCTGCTCGTAGCAGGGCAGCATGTGCTCGATGAAATACTCCGCCTCGGGGCTGTGCATGGCGTGCAGGGCGGCCATCTGCTGGGCGTAGGCGGCCTCAAACTCGCGGTTGCCGCCGCGGTCCTCCTCGATGCACTTGATGACGGCGGAAAGCCGGTCCGCGGCCTTTAAAATTTTGCGCTCGGCGTCGTTCAGCACACTGCCGGTCAGCCAGACCTGGGTCTCGGCCTGTAATTCTTCGGGCTGCAGGCTCGCCATCACGCGGGCGCTTTCGTGCTCCACGGCCTTGTACGCTGTGCGCAGGGCGTCGTTCTTGTACTTGACGGGCGTCGGCATATCACCGGTCAGAATCTCCGGTGCATCGTGGTAAATGGCCGCTGTGGCTACGACCTCGGGCCGCAGGGCCGCGCCGGTGCCCGTGCAGTGCCTGCCGATCAGGCAGAGCGTGTGCGCCAGCATGGCCGTGTCGGCGGTGTGCTCGCTCAGGGACTCGGGGCGGGTGCTGCGCATCAGGCACCAGCGGGTGATGTACTTCATGCGGCTGAACAGCGCACTGAACGGATAGGTTTTCATCTTCACGCGACCTCCGGTTTGTGGTATAATAATCAAATCGTAGGGGAGGAATTTATCCCTCCCGGGCACGTTCCCGCTGCCGCAAGGCTCCCCGGGCGCATATAGAATGCGCCCCTACGATTGCGCCGATTCACCGTAGGGGCGGATTCCATATCCGCCCGTGCAGGTGTCCGGTGCGTTGCATCGACCCGGGGGGCGTCGGGGACGCCGCCCCCTACAGCTCTACGGTAAGTATACCACAACTTTCCTCAAAGTGAGGCCCCATAAAGGGGACTATCAATATGCAAAGCACAATTTTTAAACAAAAATCGAACTATTGGCGCGTCTTTGCACTCTGCTTTTTCACGGCGGTGCTGCTGTTTGCGCCCCACTGCATCGTGGATGCCGTCGCGGGCGGCGGGTACTTCCACTACGCGGGGGACTTCAACGACCAGCAGATCAACTTTTACCAGTACGCCAACGCCTTTGTCAAAAACGGCGGGTCGTTCAGCTGGGCCACCGACCTGGGCAGCGGGTTTGTCAATTCCTACTCGTTCTACCTGCTGGGCAGTCCGTTCTTCTGGCTGTCCATGGTCGTGCCCGCGCGGCTCATGCCGTGGGCCATGGTGCCGCTGCTCTGCCTGAAAATGGCCGTTGCGGGCGGCGGCGGGTATCTCTGGGCGCGCCGTTGGGTGCGGGACGAGACCTGGAGCATGCTGGCGGGCTGCCTGTATGCGTTTTCCGGGTTCAGCATCTACAACATCTTTTTTAACCATTTTCTGGACGTTGTGGCGCTGTTTCCGTACATGCTGGCCGCGCTGGACGACGCCGTCATCGACGATAAAAAGGGCGCGTTCCCGTTCTGGGTCGCGCTGAACCTTGTCGATAACTACTTCTTCTTCGCCGGTCAGGCAGTCTTTCTTATCATCTATTTCTTCTGCATGGCCGCCGGGCGGCGGTATGAGCTGGGCCTGCGCAAGTTCGTGCGCCTGGCGTGGGAGACAGCTCTGGGCTGTGCCTGCGGGTGCGTGCTGCTGCTCCCGGCAGGGCTGTCGCTTCTGCAAAATCCGCGCACCATCGACCCGTTCAGCGGGTACGGGTATCTGTTCTACGGCAAATCCCAGCAGTACGGCGCGATTTTTTACAGCACCCTGCTCATGCCCGACGCGCCCTATTTCAAGGACCTGTTTCAGGAGGGCATCCTCAAGCACACGAGCCTGACGGCCTATCTGCCGTTGGTCGGTGTCGCGGGCGGGCTGGCGTTCTGCCGCGCAAGGGAGCGCCACCCGTTCACCTACGTTTTAAAGGTCTGCGTCGCCTGTGCGTTTGTGCCGGTGCTGAACAGCGCGTTCTATGCGCTCAACTCGAGCTACTACGCGCGGTGGTACTATATGCCGATTCTGGTTTTGTGCGGTGCAACGTGCTATCTGCTCTCCCGCCCGGCGCTGGCCGAGCAGCGTCTGCCGCGGGCGCTGCGGCTGACGACCTTCCTGACGCTGACGGCGGTGGTGTTCGCCGTTGTGCCGGGCAAGGACGACGACGGCAACACGGTCTTTGGCGTGCTGGACGAGCCCGCGCGGTTCTGGGCTATCTTCGGCATGACGATGCTGGGTATCGTGATTTTTGCGCTGCTGTGGCATTTTTGCCGCCGTAAGCGGCGGTGGGGCGCGATTCTGACCGCCGCTGTGCTGGGATTCAGCCTGCTGTACGGCAGTTTGCATCTGTCGCTGACGAAGTACGCCCAGTGGGACGTGGACAGCAATCTGATTGCCGAAACCTATGATTCCGTCGAGGACGTCGCCGCCGCGCTGCCGGACGATGCGTTTTACCGCATTGACGCCTACGGTGCGCACAACAATCTGGGGCTGTGGTTCAACAGGAGCTGCCTGCAATTCTTCAACTCGACGGTTGCGCCGAGCATCATGGCGTTTTACCCCGAGGTCGGCGTCAAGCGGGACGTGAACTCCAAGCCCGACGCCGAGAACTACGCCCTGCGCGACCTGTTGAGCGTGCGGTACACGCTGGTCGCCAAGGACAAGGAGACCGAGTGGACCGACAAGGATCTGCCCGGCTGGCAGCGCACCGGCGAGACCGATGCCTACGCCCTCTACGAGAACGAAAACTGGGTGCCGATGGGCTTTACCTACGACTGCTACGTGACAGCGGACCAGCTGGAGCGAGTAAGCGAGGAAGAACGCGCCCAGATTTTGTGCCGCGCGATTTTGCTGGACGACGACCAGATCTCCGCCTTTGGCAGCCTGCTGGAACCCTTGCCCGACGAGGAGCTGACCAACCGCGGTGAGGATGCCTACGCCGCCGACTGTTCCGCCCGCCGTGCCGCCGGTGTGGCAGCGTTTACCGCGACGGACACCGGTTTTACTGCAAAGACCGCCTATGACGCGGACGAGCTGGTGTTTTTCAGCGTGCCCTATGACGACGGGTTCAGTGCCACGGTCAACGGTGAACCCGCCGCGATTGAGAAGGTGGACGACGGCCTGATGGCCGTGTACGTGCCCGCGGGGGAGAACGAGATAGAATTTACCTACCATACGCCCGGATTGAAGGTGTCCGCCTGCGTGAGCGCAGCGGCGATTGCGGTGTATGGGGTGTATTTGCTGTGGATTATAAGGAAACGAAAAAGCCAGCCGGGAAGTAAGCGGTAACATTTGCAGGGGGGCGGCCCCGACGCCCCGCTACGAACTGTTGGAAACGGAAGCCATTTGCGCGGGCGAAGCCCGCGGGAAAGCCTCCCCATCAGGGGAGGTGGCCGCGAAGCAGGCCGGAAGGGTCCAGCCCGTTGACGGTGGGCATAGCAAAGTCGCGGGCCGGGCATGCCCGGCCCCTACGGACTGCCGTGAATCGTTGTGCACGAGAAGGGCAAGGGAGGGCGGCAGCCCGCCCCTTTGCAGTTGACGGGCGGTTGCCCGGGAACGGGTGGTGACGTAAGGCCCGTCGGGACCCTTCAGGCCTCGCAGGCTCGGCCAGCTCCCCTAAAAGGGGAGCCTTTTTGCGGGCTGACGCCCGCGGGATAATGCGCCCGTTAAACGCTGCGGGGGTTCGGGGGAACTCCCGACTCAAAAGTGGAGGAAGGCTCGGCGGCGTTA
>ERZ827363.4110-NODE-4110-length-10459-cov-4.034121_pt1 | contig 10459 bp, 6 predicted proteins | sample MGYA00519776_ERZ827363 | MGnify/ENA primary metagenome ERZ827363 (study PRJEB31778, sample SAMEA3449288) | human gut metagenome | biome: human gut; feature: human-associated habitat; material: faeces | place: United Kingdom | collected 2010/2012 ...
ACCATAGGAGAATGCATCCAGAAGGAATCCAAACTGCTCATGTGCGCGCTCCTTGGTAAATCCAAGCACCTCAAACATCTTTTCCTGAATGTCATCCTGATGAATACGGACAGAACCACCACCAAGTTCGGTACCGTTTAATACGATATCGTATGCCTTTGCGCGGACAGCACCCGGATCGCTGTCGATCTTATCCCAGTCCTCTTCCATCGGCATGGTAAATGGATGATGCATTGCCATAAAACGGTTCTCTTCATCGGACCACTCCAGAAGTGGGAATTCTGTTACCCACAGGAAATTGTACTTGTTCTCATCGATCAGCCCAAGTTCTTCTCCAAGCTGTAAACGAAGTGCGCCCAGTACGTTCCATACGATCTTATTTTTATCTGCTGCAAACAAAAGCAGATCGCCCGGCTTGCCGTTCATCTTTGCAACAAGTGCGTTTAACTCGTCTTCTGTCATAAACTTTGCGAAAGAAGACTTGTAAGTGCCATCTTCGTTAATGCACAGATAAGCAAGTCCCTTGGCACCGCAGCCCTTGGCATGCTCCACCAGCTTGTCAATCTTCTTACGCGGCATATGTCCCTGTCCCTCGACATTGATACCACGGACAGAACCACCGTTTTCCAGTGCACCGGTAAATACACCGAATCCACAGCCCTTTACGGTCTCGGATACATCGACCAGTTCCATACCGAAACGGGTATCCGGCTTGTCGGAACCGAAACGATCCATGGCTTCCTGCCACGGCATACGCTGCAGCGGAATCTGCACGTCCACACCGATGGCTTCCTTAAATACAAATTTTAACAGACGCTCGTTGACATCAATGACATCGTCGATATCAACAAAGGAAAGCTCCATATCTGCCTGTGTAAACTCCGGCTGACGGTCTGCACGCAGATCCTCGTCACGGAAGCAGCGGGCGATCTGGAAATACCGGTCATAGCCGGATGCCATCAGAAGCTGCTTGAACAGCTGCGGAGACTGTGGCAGTGCATAGAAATTTCCCGGATGCACACGGCTTGGCACAAGATAATCTCTGGCACCTTCCGGTGTAGACTTGCACAGGATCGGAGTCTCGATCTCTAAAAATCCCTCGTTTGCCATAAACTGACGCATCAGTCCGAGCACACGGCTTTTCAGCATTAAGTTCTTTTGAATGTCCGGTCTGCGCAGATCCAGATAACGGTATTTCAGACGAATATCTTCCTTGGTCTGGCTGTTCTCCTCAATTGCAAACGGAGGTGTCTGTGACTCAGATAAAATGCGAAGGCTGGTTGCGATCACTTCGATATCTCCGGTCTTTAAGTTTTCATTGACTGCTGCAGAACGCTTCTGTACCGTTCCTTCAACAGCCACTACATATTCACTTCTTAAAGTTCCTGCCTTTGCAAATCCCTCTGCTCCGACACTCTCCTCATCAAACACGATCTGTAACAGACCACTTCTGTCACGCAGGTCGATAAAAATCAGACTTCCTAAATTTCTTCTCTTCTGTACCCAGCCCATAACGGTTACTTTTTCACCGATGTTTGCACTGCTTACCTCGGTACATCTGTGGCTTCTGTGTAAGCCTTTCATTGATTCTGCCATGATTGTCTCCTTTATACTCTCCTTATTCTATTTGTTAAAAAACTCCTCAAATTCTTCGTATCCTTCTTTGGAAAGCTGCTCTTTCTGGAATTTCTTGTTCTTGTTCATGCGGACAACCAATACCTGCTGTCCGTTCTCGCGGGCTTCTTTTGCCTGTTTCATCACATCCACAAGTTTCTCTGCCGGATACTTCTTTTCTACTAAGTAAGCAACTCTCTTCGGACGCTCCGGAATTTTGAACCCGCTCTCCATCAGAAGCAGGATAATACGCTCAAATCCGATGGAAAAACCACATGCCGGCACATCGTTGCCTGTGAATTTTCCAATCATCTTGTCGTATCTTCCACCGCCGCCGCAGGCTGCACCAAGCTCCGGCATTGCGATCTCAAAAATAGTTCCGGTATAATAGCTCATGCCGCGCACGAGTGTCGGATCAAAGACCAGTGTGAACTCTGCATTCTTTGTCGCATTGACTGCCGTTGCGATCTCTGTCAGACTGTCTGCCACTTCCTGATCCAGGAAATCACCCAGCTTGTCCTTCAAGAATGCCACACCTTCCGCAACATCCTTGCGGTCTTTTAATAACTCAAACAGCTCTAAGTATTTGTCAATCGACTCTTTTGCATAGCCCTCTTCCTCGAGTTCTGCTGCCACACCTTCGAGACCGATCTTGTCCATCTTATCGAGGGTGATGAAAATGCTGTCGTAATCCTTCTCTTCAAATCCGCTGTATGCTGCCATTGCCTTTAAAATCCGGCGCTCATTGATGCGGATCTCAAAATTCTTAAATCCGAGTCTGCCGATGGTAGTGGTTGTCGCGGTGATCAGCTCAATCTCTGCAAGATTACTCGGCTCACCTAAAATATCAATATCGCACTGGGTAAACTGACGGTAACGTCCACGCTGCGGACGGTCGGCTCTCCACACGCTTCCAATCTGCAATGCCTTAAACGGTGTCGGCAGATCATTGGCATGGTTTGCATAGAAACGGGAAAGCGGAACGGTCAGATCGTAACGCATACCGAAATCGACCACATCCGCCTCTTCTTTTGCGGTCTCGAGATTTAACTTCTCGCCACGCTTTAATACTTTAAAGATCAGTTTCTCGTTCTCGCCGCCCTGCTTGTTGGAAAGGTTTGCAATATTTTCCATGCATGGGGTTTCAATCGGCGTAAATCCAAAGCTGCGATAGGTATCTTTGATCACGCTCGTCACATAATCACGGATTTCCATCTCTGCAGGTAGTATATCTTTCATGCCGTTGACCGGCTTTTTGCTCAGTGCCATTTGATTTCCTCCATTTTTTTCTCTTTTTATCCAGCATTTATTATACGTTTCGGGGCCTGATACGTCAAGGATTGTTGCAAAATGCTTTTTCAATCAGACAACTGTGTGTTACAAGTTTACCTCTGAACAGTAACAGATCGTCCAAGAAAATGTCCGCACCCTCCCGTCACGAAATTGATCTGTTTCATCAGTTACTTTCTGATTATATTTTAAGGCAGATGTGAATGTTTCCATTTCACATCTGCCTTAATGCCGTTAATACCCATTTATTTTAATTCATCTTCCAGCAATACTGCTGCGTCCTTTACACAGTCAATGCATTCTCTCCTGACAACCCCATCTGCAATACCTTTGAGTTCTTTACAGATAACGGTACCATTTTGTTCTTTGAATCTACTGATGATTCGTCTTGCACTCTGCATTGTTTTCTGCGGATTTTTATTGATCATACCCAATACATTTACTGCTCCGATGATTGCTCCGCATGTTGCTTCCATACTGCCACCCATGCCTACCGCAAATCCCTGTGTAAGATTTTTGACTGTTTCTTCATCCAGCCCTGCCTGTTCACAATACGTACATGCCACAGCCTGCGCACAGTTATAACCACACATTTTTCTTTGAACTGCCTCTTTTACTTTTGATTCCATCTTTTTCTTTCCTTTTCTTTTTGTAATTAGGAAGGGGATTTCATCCAGCTATTTTTCTGAGAACAACTGCTGCTTGCGCGCAATCATCTCATCAATCCTCTTCATATACAGCCCGACATCTTTGACATTCTCACACCGCTCGATCCGGTGTGTGCCATCCGCATTCGGCTGCGGCCATACCCGTTTGGTAGATGCCCCTGCGCCACAGGCAACGATTGTCTGGCGTTCCTCCATGATTAACACGTTATACACCCCTGCCTTGCCCGGCTTGGCATATCCCACGTTTTCCATATTACCCGCCATTCCTTTCTGACGGTACAGATAATACGGAGAGAGTCCCATCTGATGACAGTATTCGGCACACAGATCCATGTGCTCCTGCGTATTGACCATCATCATGCTCTCATAGCGATCCTTGAAAATGTTTAACCGTGCCGCACGCTTGATGGCAAGTGAATGGATCGTGATATTATCCGGATCGAGTTCTTTTAAAATCTCCATCGTATTTCGCACATCCGCAAGGTTCTCTTCCGGAAGCCCCATAATCAGATCCATGTTGATATTGTCAAATCCCAGTTTTCTTGCCATGCGAAAACTTTCTATCGTCTGTTCGACCGTATGATGACGTCCGATCAGATCGAGCGTTTTCTGCTTCATGGTCTGCGGATTGATGGATATACGGCTGATGCCATTCTTTCGCAGCACCAGAAGTTTTTCTTCCGTGATGGAATCCGGCCGCCCTGCTTCCACCGTAAATTCCAGACAATCTCCCAGATCAAAACTGCATCTGATCTTGCGGATCAGACGATCCAGCTGGTATGGCTCAAGTGTGGTCGGTGTCCCTCCCCCGATATAGATTGAATTCAGTTTGCGATGATAATTCTTTGCGGCAACATAATCCAGTTCCTTTTCCAGTGCGTCCAGATACGCATCAACCTGTGTTTTCCAGGACGTCAGCGGATAGGAAGTAAACGAACAGTACAGACAGGTGCTCGGGCAAAACGGTATGCCGATATACAGACTGTATCCATTCTTATAATCCAGCCGGGAAAGCAATGCCCGCTCACGCTCTGCAATGGCAATCGACAGATTGATTTTCTCATCGGATGCCAGATAGGTCTGTTTCATATAGGAAGCAATCTCTTCTTTTGTTTTTCCCTCATCAAGCATCTGCATCGGAATCTTCGTCGGACGGATACCGGTCAGTGTACCCCATGGCAGCGGCTGTCCCGTCTCTTCCTCCAGCAGGCGGTACAGATGTTCCTTCAATGCATTCTTTGTCTCTGTACGATTGGAAAAATCCACCGCAAAGGTACGCAGTGCCGGACCATCCGGCGCGTCATCCCAGGCGATGGAAATTCTGTCATCCGCATAATCAATCGAAAAATGGGAACTCCCCGCTTCTTCCTGCTCCGCAGAATGATTGGTACACGCCACATTTTTTTCGTCCGCATGCGCTTCCTTCGTATAGTAAAGCTCCACATCTTCCTTCGGGAAAAACGCTTTAATCAGCGAATGAATATCATATTCAAATTCTGTTCTGTTTAATGTTACAGTAATCATAAGTATGGATTGTACATCCTCTCGTTTTCAATAGTCGTTACATCGTTGTGTCCCGGATAAACGGTCGTGCGGTCCGGCAGTGTCATCAGCTTTTCCTTGATGGAACGAATGATATCAGACATGCTTCCGCCCGGAAAATCGGTACGTCCTACCGATGTGCAAAACAGTGTATCTCCGGAAAATACCACATTTTCGTATGGGAAATAGTAACAGCATCCCCCCGGTGTATGTCCCGGTGTGTGCAGTACCCGGATATGAAATCCTGCCAGATCCAATTCCTGCTCATCCTTTAAATATATGTCCGCATGGAACACGTGGTGTTCCCCTGTCATGTGGCATAAATTCATCTCTTCATTTTCCAGCGTTTCTTTTTCCGTCTCATAGGCATAGACCGGAATCGAAAATTCTTTTGCCAGATCTGCTGCTCCGGTTGCATGATCAAAATGTCCATGTGTCAGCAGAATTGCCACCGGTGTACATCCTTCCTGACGCACACGCTCCGCCAGCTGCTTGGGACTGTAGCCCGGATCAATAATGATCAGTTCTTTTGTCTCATCATTGATTGCAAAATAGCAGTTGGTCTGTACCGGCCCTACCACATAGTGATTTATTTTTAATTTTGCCATTCTCTTCCTCCTGTCGGCGCAACCTTAGCCAGTCGTCCGCTCCACATCCATCACGCTCTCAATCTGTCGGATCTTTTCCACAATTTTTGTGATCTGTCCCCTGCCTTTTGTCTGGAAGGCCACATCAATTGTTGCGATCCCCTGCTTGCTGGTCTTCGAGTGAATCCCGGAAATATTGATCTCCGCCTCTGTAAATACTTTGGTAATATCCACAAGAAGTCCGGAACGGTCGTGACAGAAAATCTTGATTTCCGCATGATACTCGCCAAACTGTTCTTTGTCTGCACCCTCCTGCCACTCAGCTTCAATCAGGCGCACACGCTCCATATCGGACAAATGCAGAATATTGACACAGTCGGTACGGTGGATCGACACACCACGTCCGCGGGTGACAAATCCCACAATCTCATCTCCCGGAACCGGGCTACAGCACTTACTGAAATGCACAGCCACATCATAAAGTCCCTTGACCACAATTCCGCTCTTGGAATGCTTTGGCATATCCTCCTGCTTATTCTCCCCAACAGCCTCAAGCACTTCCTGATCTGTCAGCGTAATCGGATGATCCTTGCGGTATTCATCGTACATACGGTTTACAATCTGGCTTTCTTTCAATCCTCCGTGTCCTACGGTTGCCAGACAGGAATTCCAGTCATGGAACCCGTATTTGCGGATAATCTTTCCCTGATATTCCGGCTTATTGATTTCTCCGAAATTGATTCCCTTTGCCTTGGCATAATTGTTAATCAGTTCCTTGCCGTGCAGAATATTTTCTTCTTTTAATTCGCTGCGGAACCACTGATTGATCTTGTTCTTGGCCTGTGTGCTCTTGACAATGGAAAGCCAGTCACGGCTCGGTCCCTTGGAGTTCTGGGAAGTGATGACCTCAATCCGGTCTCCGTTCTGGATCACATAGTCAATCGGCACCAGCTTGCCATTGACTTTGGCACCTACCATCTTATTTCCCACAGCAGAGTGAATGCTGTACGCAAAATCAATCGGTGTGGAACCGTTTGGCAGGTTCTTTACATCTCCGGACGGGGTAAAACAGAACACGGTATCGGAAAACAGATCCAGATCACTCTTTAAGAGACTTAAGAACTCTTTATTATCGGACATATCCCGCTGCCATTCCAGGATCTCACGCAGCCAGGAAAGCTTTGCCTCGGCGCTGTCGATCGCCGCCTTGCTGCTGCCGCTCTCCTTATATTTCCAGTGTGCCGCTATACCATACTCAGCGGTACGGTGCATCTCATAGGTGCGGATCTGAATCTCAAACGGCTGTCCGCTGCTGCCAATCAGAGTCGTATGCAGCGACTGGTACATATTCGGTTTCGGCATGGCAATATAATCTTTAAAACGTCCCGGAATCGGTTTGTACATCTCATGTATCACACCGAGTGCCGCATAACAGTCCTTGACCGTATCTACGATGATACGCACTGCAAAAAGATCATAGATCTGATCGAGCGTTTTGTCCTGGTTTACCATCTTTTTGTAAATGCTGAAGAAATGTTTGACACGGCCGTCGATCTGTGCTTTGATACCCGCTTTTTCGATATGAGCACGCACTTCTGCGACAATACCGTCCACAAATTTCTGGCGTTCTGTTTTACGCAGAGCGATCTTTTCTACCAGATCATAATAAACTTCCGGCTCCAGATATTTCAGCGAAAGGTCATCCAGCTCTACTTTAATCTTGGAAATACCAAGACGCTGTGCAATAGGCGCATAGATGTCCATCGTCTCTCTTGCCTTCTCCTTCTGTTTCTCCGGAGTCATGTACTGAAGAGTACGCATATTATGAAGACGGTCTGCAAGCTTGATCAGAATAACACGGATATCCTTTGCCATGGCAAGGAACATCTTGCGAAGACTCTCTGCCTGCAGCTCTACTTTATCCTTGGAATAGGATAGCTGACCGATCTTAGTTACCCCATCTACCAGAAGCGCAACCTCAGGTCCAAATTCTCTGGTGATCTCATCGCAGGTCATCCAGGTATCTTCAACAGCATCGTGAAGAAGGCCTGCTACAATGGTTTCCTTATCCAGTTCCAGATCCGCCAGAATAATGGCAACACATAAAGGATGAATAATGTAGGGTTCCCCGGACTTTCTCTTCTGATCCTTGTGGGCTTCCCTTGCAGTCTCGTATGCCTTCTGGATCATGGTTATGTCCGTAGAAGGATGATATTTCTTTATGCTGGCAATCAGCTCATTATATAATACTTCAGGGCTTGTAAAGTCGTGCATGGATTTTACAGCTGCATCTGCTTTCTTCACAGACTCCAGCTTCTCCATATCCTCTTTTGATACTTCAGGCTCCTTGCCCTGCTCGTTAACAATATCAGCCATATTTCACACCTGCCTGTTTAAATACTATCTGCGTCAGCATCCGCCCACCTGTTTCCCCGGGGGAATCTGGCGAAACAGACACATCCTTTATTTACCTTCATAACGGATTACAGAAGCAACGTCATATTTCTCCAGTTTCTTACGTCCCTCAAGACCTGCAAGTTCCATCAGAAATACGATCTTCACTACCTCTCCTCCAAGCTGCTCTACCAGTTTCGCTGCTGCTTCAACTGTACCGCCTGTTGCGATCAGATCATCAATGATAACTACCTTCTGTCCTGGCTTGATGGCATCCTTGTGAATCTCAATCTCAGCTTTGCCATATTCCAGATCGTAGCTTGCAGAAACGGTCTCACATGGGAGTTTCCCTTTCTTACGTACTGGTACAAAAGACTTATGAAGATTATACGCAATTGGCATTCCGAAAATAAATCCACGGGATTCTGTTCCCACTATTACATCCACATCCACATCCTTCAGACAATCCTGCATGGAATCAATTGCAAGCTTCAGTCCGTCTGCGTCCTGAAGGATACTGGTAACATCTCTGAAAATAATGCCTGGTTCTGGAAAATCAGGTATACTTCTTACATATTCTTCTATTTTTTTCATAATAGCCTCCTCAGATTAATGGATGTTGTGGGGAAAGCATCAGCCACCCCAGAGCGTGTTTAAAAAAAGCCTTTTTTCAAACACATTCTAGCATCATAAATATCTTTTAGTATAACACTTTTTAAATCGGGAATCAACGCAAAACCGACAGGCTCACTGGAAATACTGCATTTTTCGTGGTTTTACATGATTATCCCCTTTTTAGCAGTAATTTTGTATGACAATTTGCAAAGAGTCTCTTCCCATATAGGAGTTGATCTTCGGATAATAGGTTACAGAAATAGTTCCATGAGACCTTGCAAACTCTGCAAACTCCTTTGCCTCGCCCCAGTAAACCCCATCCATCACCGTGCCGGATTCGTCCATCAGCTGCAATTTCACTGTATTCTGAGTCTTTCCATATATTCCGGTTTTTAAAACGCGGAGATTTTTCTGGGCAAAAACAGGCTTCGCATTTCCTTTTCCAAAGGGTTCCAGAACAGAGAGCTGACGGATCAGATTCTCGTTTATGTAAGAAATGGGCATTGGTACATCGATCACGATTTTGGGGATCATATCTTCTTCTGTCAAGGTACAGTTTTCATTGAGCTGACGGCGAAATGCTTCCACGTTTGCTTCTTCTATAGAAAGACCTGCTGCCATAGGATGGCCGCCATACTGGAGCAACAGACTGTCACATTTTACAAGTTCCTCATACATGGAATAATTTTCTGTAGATCTGCCGCTGCCTTTCACCGATTTTTCCCCTCTTGTAAGAACAAATGCAGGCTTGTGATATTTTTCACGGATTCTTCCTGCTATGATTCCTGCAAGACTCTCATGACAATCCGGCAAAAATACAACCATTACTCTGTCATTTTTCAGATCACTGCCATTAATCAGCTTGTAAGCAGCTTCTGTGCCCTGTTCCGTCAGTGCCTTACGGCTGTCATTCAATGCTTTCAGATCGTTTGCAAGCTTTGCAGCCTCTTCTTCATCTTCACACTGCAAAAGAGACAGGGAGCGCATGGCTGTATCCAGTCTTCCGCTGGCATTAATGCACGGACCAAGGCGGAAACCAATATCATAGGAACTGATTTTCTGATTTTCCAGACCAATTGCTCTTATCAAAGCTTTCAGTCCCTTATTTTTTGTATGAGGCAGACGTAAAAGTCCCTCTTTTACAAGAATACGGTTTTCTCCCTGAAGGTCCATAATATCTCCAACTGTAGCGATAGCCGCAGGTTCCAGATAATCTTCTTTCTCCCTCTCCGGGATTCCATATTTCTCATACAATGCAAAAACCAGTTTCATTGCAACCACTGCGCCACAGATATTTTTATTTGGATACGTACAGTCAGACTGTTTTGGATTGATAATTGCATCTGCCAGAGGAAGCTTGTATTTTCGCCCTTCTTCTGTATCTTCAAAAGGGACCTCGTGGTGATCCGTCACTACCACTGTCATGCCCATTTTTTTTGCAAATGCAATCTGATCTGCAGCCGAAATTCCATTGTCACAGGTCACGATCGTATCTACTCCATCCTCTTTTGCTTTCTCTATAAGATGATTATGAATTCCATATCCATCTGCAATGCGGTCCGGAATATAGGTATCTACATTCGCCCCCAGGCGTTTAAATCCTTTTAACAGAATATAAGTTGCAGTTACACCGTCAATATCATAATCTCCTATAATTCTCATCCTGGTTCCCAGATCTATTTTTTGCGAAATAATTTCCACAGCTTTGTCAATATCCTTCAGACTTTTCCAGGATGGAATGTCATCCAG